>OLOR01000562.1_pt1 | contig 39436 bp, 42 predicted proteins | sample 1672521 | NCBI WGS metagenome assembly OLOR01 (sample SAMEA3136695, study PRJEB25190) | human gut metagenome | biome: human gut; feature: human-associated habitat; material: faeces | place: Austria | collected 2013
AAGTCATAGAAATCTGCCGTGAAGGAGGTTTTTAGAGGTTACCTGATGCAGAATGTAGACAGAAAGGAATTTAAATGACAAGATTTGAAAACAAGCTCTGCCCGGTATGCCGCAGGCCGTTCACCGAAAATGACGACATCGTGGTATGCCCTGTCTGCGGAACTCCGCATCACCGCGCCTGCTACAATGAAAAGGGCGGCTGCGGGGTCGAGGAGTGGCATGCTTCCGGCTTTGTGTGGGAGGGGCACCTCCCCGGTGAAGAACCTGAGCCTTCCGGCGGGCAGGAGGAGCATTCCGGCGTTGACCTCAGCAAGCGTGATGATACCGAGGGGAAGTCCGGAGATTACAGCGACCACCGCGCGGAGTACCCCGGCGGAGTTCCGAACGGCAGCTTCAACGCCTGCGGCCCGGACGGTCAGCCGGTAGATATTCAGGAGTTCCTCGACCAGATAAACCGCCAGACCATGGACGACACCCGCGGCGAGGACGGCGTCAGCGCAAAGGAGCTTTCCTGCTACGTCGGGAAATCCGTAATGCACTATTCCCAGGCGTTCGCGGCGTTCCGCGCGCCGGCGGCTCCGGGGCAGAAGAAGCGGAAGGTTTTCTTCAACCTCTGCGCCGGGCTGTTCACGCCGGTGCACCAGTTCTACCGGAAACTGGACGCCGCCGGAGTTATCCTGGTTCTGCTCGAACTTGCCTACTACGTTCCGACGCTGCTTTCCTTTGCCGGGTCGTTCAGCGCTTCGGTTGTGGGAGCTTTGCAGTTCGCCGCCAGCGGGCTGTATTTCGCCGCGAAGATAGCGCTGTGCATGTTCGGCGATTACATCTATTACCGCCACTGCGTGAAGCGCATAAAGCAGATCCGCGCAAATTACGACGACGGAAACGCCCCGGGCTACTACGAGGCGCTCAACGCAAAGGGGAGTCCCTCCTGGCTGCGTGCGATAATCTCGATACTTGCGGTGTACCTGCTCCAGGCGATACTGCTGCTGTATTTTGTCCGCATGAACTCAGGAATGACCGGCACGATGATATGAAAAACTGCTCCTGCGGGAGCGTTCCAATAACAAAATCAAAAGGAAGAACAATAACATGAAACTGATAATCCAGATACCCTGCTATAACGAAGCCGAGACCCTCGACGTGACCATACACGACCTCCCCCGGCACATCGACGGTATCGACGAGATCGAATACCTCATCATCAACGACGGCAGCACCGACCGCACCGTAGAGCGCGCAAAGGAGCTGGGCGTACATCACATAGTAAGCTTCGTGCACAACCGCGGACTTGCAAAGGGCTTCATGGCGGGAATCGACGCATGCCTGCGCCTGGGCGCCGACATCATCGTCAACACCGACGCCGACAACCAGTACGCCGGCGCGGACATTGAAAAGCTGGTGCGTCCGCTGCTTGAGGGCAAGGCGACGATGGTAATAGGCAACCGCCGCACAGACTCCATCGAGCACTTCTCCCCGCTGAAAAAGAAGCTCCAGAAGCTCGGAAGCGGCGTTGTAAGAAAGGCGAGCGGCACCGACGTTGTGGACACCACCAGCGGATTCCGCAGCTACACAAGAGAAGCCGCGATGCGCCTTAACGTGCTCTCCGACTACACCTACACGCTGGAGACCATCATCACCGCCGGCGCAGACCGCACCAAGATAATGTCCGTGGACATCAACACCAACCCGGAGCTTCGCAAGAGCCGCCTGTTCAAGTCCATGTGGGGCTACATCAAGCGCTCCAGCGGAACGATTATCCGCAACTACGTGATGAGAAAGCCGCTCAAGACCTTCCTAGGAATTGCTGCTGTATTCGTGCTTGCCGCGCTGGTGCTTGCGGTGCGCTTCATCGTTTACGCATGCCTGGGCGAAGGCGGCGGACATATACAGTCCCTGGTGCTGATGGCTGTGCTTGCTATCGTGGGATTCCAGATAGGCATTTTCGGGCTTGTTGCGGACGCTATTTCCGGCTGCCGCAGGGTAATGGACGAGACCCTTTTCCACGTAAAGCGCATTGAGTACAACAACACCAACTCAAACTACTCTAACTACAATCTTTGCAGCTACAACAAAGAGGAAATCGACAAGAAATGATAAACGCTCTCAGACGTTTCTACAACAGCTTCGGCGACCGCGGCGTGATGATGGTGATCTTTACGGTGAGCGTCATCGTGCATTCGCTGCTTACCATGCATATGGAGCTTCCCGCCGTTAACCCCGACGAAATAGGCGTTGCAAGCGTTGCCGCGTTCTATTCCGGGCGCGACTGGTCGGCGCTGATGGGGCAGGTCTACTACTATTACGGATACGTTCAGGCTATTTTCTACGCGCCGCTGTTCCTGTTTTTCAGCAACTCCTACGCGCTTTACAAGGCGTGCCTGATAATGAACGGCGTGCTCATGAGCTTCATTCCGGTGATAGCTTACCATGTTTCCACAAAGCTGGGCGTTTCCAGGGTATGGCAGAAAATCACCGTGGCGTTCTGCTGCGGAGCTTACATCACATACATAGCCCACTCCAAGTTCATGTGGAACGAAGCCATATGCAGCCTGCTTCCGTGGGTTCTGATGTGGGTGATGTTCATGTCGATGGACTGCCAGAATGACGCGCTGCGCGTTCTGTGGTCGGCCGCCGCCGGAGTTCTCTGCGCGGTCTGCTACGGGGCGCACTCCAGGCTGCTGGCTGTAGTTATCGCGTTCGTTATGACCGTGCTTATCGCGCGTATCTTCATGAACCGCAGGATATTCACCCTGCCGGTTTTCTTCCCGGCGCTTGCGCTGGGCTTCGTCGGGGAGCATTTCTGCAAAAAGACGATACAGCAGCTAGTCTGGAACGGCAAGGCGAGCGGCAACACCATGGAAGCCGAGGCAAACCGCGTGCTGGGTCTGTTTGACGAAGGCGGATTCGGCAGGTTCGTTTCCACGCTGTTCGGACATATCTACACATTCATGACCTCCACGGCTGGTATCGGAGCCCTCGCCTGCGTGGTGTTCTTCATGCTCATCTTCGTTCGTATCCGCGAGTGGAGCAAAAACCGCGCCGGCGAGATGGTCAACGGCGTGAAGGTGTACGAGCCTGCCTCGAAGCACACCTTCAGCGGCCACATAACCATACTCGGAATTTACGCGTTCCTCGCCGTCGGAGGCTCCATGCTGCTTTCGGTGCTGTTCAAGTTCAATTCCGGGCAGATAAGCGCCATCAAGGATCTCACGATGTTCGGAAGATACACTGACAATGTGGCTCCGCTGGCGGTCATGCTGGTGCTGGTGTTCATGTTCCGCTACAGGCTGAGCGTCGCTAACATCGGCTGGGCGGCGATCGTGTACGCATATACCTGCTACGGATTCTTCACGGTATCCTGGCAGATGCTCGAAAAGGCGCGCGGCTACCGCGAATCCCCCATGCTGGGACTCATGCCCTGGCGGATCGGCGAGGACTACGCCAAGCCGTTCACCGTGGAAAGCTTCATTATAATGACCTCCGTGGTGTTCACGGTGCTGGCGGCGTTCGCAGTGTTCACGCTGTGCACCCGCAAGCACGGCAAGGAACTGATATCCGGGCTGTGCTGCTGCCTGTTCCTTTACACCACGGTGTTTGCCGGGGCGGTTTACCTCCCTGCACGCGCCGAGGACAACCTAGTAAAGACCGAGCCGGCGCGGCTGGTTTCCGAGCTTCTGTATAACGAGAGCGCGTCGCCGGTCATCGTGGCTTATAACGTCGGAACGCGAAACGCGGGGCTTATCCAGTTCCTGAATCTTAACACCCGGGTAGCGATAATCCGCAAGGCGAAGAATCTCCCGGACAACTGCATAATCATAGCCGACGAGGAGGAGCAGCTCCCGCTGGAGCCGTTCAGCTACGACTACATCGGCACGGAAGGCGGGCTTTCCGTCTACGCAAAGGGCGAGACCGCCCGCGACTATATGAGATACAAGCGTTCCGCGGACATAACCGCGCTGGCGGAAGAAGGCGCAACGATACAAGCTCCGGCGCTTTCAGACCATTAAGGAGGCAGTAACTTTGACAGGAGAAAACGAACTTGAAAATATAAACGAAAACGCGGCTCCGCTGGAGGGGGCGGAGGGCGCGGCGGGTCCATCGGGCGCAGAAGGCTCCGACGTTCACCCGATATACGAAGTCCCGAAGCCGGAAGCAGCCGCACCTGCCGCTCCGAAAAAGGAGAGCGTGTTCCTCAGCGACTGGTTCCTTATGCTGGCGCTGTACGTCGTAACGCTTGCGATACACGTCCTGATGACGCAGGTCACGACTATGTTCAATCTCACCCCCGACGAGTACGCGGTTACTGCGGTTGCCGCATGGTTCAACGGCTACGACTGGTCGCAGACGGTGTCCGCCGGCGGCTACTACGGGTATTTCCAGAGCCTGTTCTACATTCCGGTGTTCTGGTTCGTTGACGACCCTATGCTCCAGTACCGCGTGATGATACTGATAAACGGCGTGCTGATGAGCTTCGCACCGGTCATCGTGTACTTCCTCGCACGGAAGTGGTTCGGCGTGCGGAAGCTTTCCTCCGTATTCATGGCGATAGTATGCGGAATGTACCCCGCGTACCTGCTGCTCACTAAGTACACCTGGAACGAAACGCTGTGCTGCCTGCTTCCGTGGGTGTTCGCGCTGCTGATGTACAAGTCGCTGAAGAGCTTCAAGGATACGTCGCACAGCAGTAAGGCGGTGTTCCGGCAGCAGCTCTGGGCGGCGCTCGCGGGGCTTACCCTCGTTGCAGCCTACGCCACCCACGGCAGAATGATCGCAATGCTCGCCGCCGGAGTGGTTCTGGAACTTGTGGTACTGTTCACGATGAAGCGGAAGGTGTTCGCGCTGAGCGGCTTCTTCTCAAGCGTTGTTGTGGGATTCCTCGCGGACAAGATGATCAAGGGCTACTTGCAGAATGTCCTGTGGCTCAAGGAGCAGTCCGACAAGGCCTCCGTGAATACCATCGAAAACACCCTCGGCAGAATATTCGACGCGGATCCTGAGAAGCTCATGCGCTTCCCGCAGACCCTGGTCGGACATTTCTTCTACTTTATCAGTTCCACCTGGGGCTTCGGAGCCATCGCGATGGTGCTGATAATCTCCGGACTGGCGATGTATTACGTCACCAGGAACCGCGCGAAGAAGGGCGCTGCTGAGCTGACCGCCGACGGCAGGGCAAAGACATACATCACAAGTTCGCTTGCAATGTTCTGCTGGTTCGCTTTCCTGGTTATGGGCGCGATATTCGTGGTGAGCGTCGGCTTCAAGGCGACCTCAACGGTGTTTGACACCCGCGCCGATACAACGATATTCGGGCGCTACATCGAGACTTTCTTCCCCGTTGCGATATTCCCGGCGCTCATAATGATCTACCGGGGAAAGTTCAGCGTTATGCACAGCCTTGCGGCGCTTATCACCGCGGGCGGAATATTCGCGCTCACCGAGCTGCTGACCGTTCCGGCGGTCGTCGGCGACGGCACCACTGATAAGGGAGTAGTAAGCGCGATGATCCTCGGGATCACTCCGCTGAAGCTGGGCGAGGGGCTCAAGGACAAGATAACCGAAACGACATTTATCAAGATAATCGCCGTTGTAATGGCTCTGCTGCTTGCCGTGGTGATAATCCGGCTGATAACCGTGAAAAAGAACAGCAGCATGTTCAACTGGGTGACTATCCCGATGGGCGCGCTGCTTATGTACACCAGCCTCTACTGCTTCGACGGCTACACCGTGGTTCAGGGCAAGAACGCAAGCTACGGCGGAGAGTACGTCTCCGAGGCGCTCGAGATGATAGACGACAGCGGATTTGACGACGTACTCGCGTTCTCGCTGAAATCCGAGCGCTACGTAAAGGCGCAGTTCCTGTTCCCGGATATGCACGTGCGGCTTGCCTCCACGCTGAAAAAGCTGAATTCCCAGACCGCACGCCCCGACTTCATCATAGCCGACCGCGAGGATAACCTCCAGCTCTGGTCGGGCGACCTCTGGCTTGTCGGGGACGTCAACAACAATATCCACCTCTACGCCTGCACCAACGCAGCACGTGAATGGTGCGAGGAGCAGGGGCTGGAGCTTTCCGCGCCCGCTTCCTTCGAATACAGCGGCAGGAACATTCCTTCCACAAGCTCAGTCACCAGGGACGGCGGAGCCGCCGTACTGCCGGAAGGCTCTGCGGTTTACACCAACTACTTCGCGCTCTACAGCTCCGGCGGCTTCACATTCACGCTGCGCGGAACCGGACTTGAGCAGCTTTCCATCGCGCTTACCTCCGACAAGAAGGCGAACAGCATCGATTACGAGATTGTATCCTCAGATGACGGCGAGATGGTGCTGAAATTCAATGCCGCAGCCGCAAAGACTGAAAACGTGCAGCTCAAGCTCACCAACCGCAGCGGGTCTCCAGTTACGGTCACATCGGTGAAGCTTACCAGGGATTCCGTAGCGCCGCTGATAATTCTTCCGGCGACTACCGCCGCCTGAGCGGAGGTACGCCATGCCGGTCATTAAAAAAGCAAAGCCTATGCAGCCCGCGCGCACCCTCTGCCTGGGATTCCTTATTATAATCACTGTGGGAGCGCTGCTTCTGTGGCTTCCGTTCTCGTCAAAGAGCGGCAGCACTTCATTCTTCGACTGCCTGTTCACCGCGACCTCCGCGACCTGCGTGACTGGTCTCGTAGTCGTGGATACTTACTCGAACTGGACGATATTCGGGCAGGCGGTCATTGCGCTGCTTATCCAGGTGGGCGGTCTGGGATTCGTGACGATAATCACGTTTTTCAACGTTGCCGCCGGGAAGAAGCTGGGCTTCCGCACCCTCGCGAATGTGTCGGACGGGCTTACTGAAAGCACCTTCCAGGGCGGACGCCGCATTTTCATCAGCATAATCAAGTATTCAATGATATTCGAGGGAGCCGGAGCCGTGCTGCTCTGCCTGCGGTTCGTTCCGCAGTACGGCGGCTACGGCGTGTGGATGGGCGTTTTCACGAGCGTCACCGCGTTCTGCAACGCCGGATTCGACCTGTGCGGGATATCCTCGCCGTTCGCGAGCCTCACCGGATATCAGAGCGACCCCCTGGTTCTCGTCACCGTTGCGATGCTGATAACCGTGGGAGGTCTCGGCTTCATCGTCTGGGAAAACTTCCTCAACATTCGTAAGGTACGCAAACTCAGCCTGCACACCAAGGCGGTGCTGCTGACTTCCGCGGCGCTTACCGTCGGCGGAACGCTGTTCTACCTCCTCGCGGAATGGAACGGCGCGCTTGGCGAGATGAACTTCGGCGGGAAGCTGCTCAACGCGTTTTTCTCGAGCGTTACCGCCAGAACAGCCGGGTTCAACTCCGTGCCGATAGACGACCTGTCGGATTTTTCACAGCTCGGGACCTGCATACTTATGTTCGTCGGAGCCTCTCCGGCTTCCACCGGCGGCGGTATCAAGACCACCACGCTGCTTGTGCTGATTATGACTGTGGTTTCCTATATGCAGAGCAAGAACGACGTTGAGATCATGAAGCACAAGATAGACAAGCTGGCGGTCTACCGCACGCTGACAGTCACGCTGCTTTCGCTGACGGCTGTTATCCTCTGCTTCTCGGTGCTGTATTTCACGCTGCCCGAGGACGGCCGGGGAGTTCAGTGCCTGTTTGAAGCCGTGTCGGCGTTCTCTACCTCGGGACTTTCCGCGGGGATAACTGAAATTTCCGGAACAGCCGGGCGTATACTGCTTATAATCACGATGTTCATAGGGCGCGTTGGCCCGGTGTCGCTGGTGCTTTCAATGCTGGTGAACTCCGCAAAACGCAAGAACATCGTTTACCCCGACGGGCAGATAATCGTCGGATAAATCACATGAAAGGAAAGCAATTATATGCAAACTGAAACCTTCACCCTGGGACCGCTTACGATGTACGTTTCCGAGGATCACCGCTTCGGCACGGACGCTTTCCTGCTGGCGTACTACGCGAACGTAAAGCCCGACAGCGTGGTTTGCGATCTGTGCACCGGCTGCGGAATAATCCCGCTGATATTCTGCAAGAACGTAAAGCCGCACCTTATCTACGCCGTGGATATACAGGAGGAAGCGATCGAGCTGCTGAAGATGTCCGTTGAGAAAAACCATCTTGAGAACAGGCTCCAGCCGGTCCTCGCCGACCTCCGCGAGCTGAAGCAGAGCCAGATCGGCTTTGAGACAATGGATATCGTCACCGCGAATCCGCCTTACATGACGAGCGGCTCCGGGTTTGAGAAGCTTGCAAGACCACAGGCGGTCGCACGGCACGAGCTGATGTGCAACATCGACGACGTGTGCTGTGCAGCGGGGAAGCTCCTGAAATACGGAGGTCTGCTGAAGATGTGCCACCGCCCCGAGCGCCTCGCGGACGTGCTGAACTCCATGCGCGAGAACAAAATCGAGCCGAAGAGCATTACGTTCGTGTTCAACAGCATTCTCGACAAGCCGTGGCTGTTCCTCGTGACCGGAAAGAAGGGCGGGAAGTCCGGCATGATCGTCGAGAAGCCCATGATACTGCGCAACGACGATAAATCCTACACCGAGGAGTACACAAGGCTATATGACTGAAACAGGTAAGCTCTACGTTGTGGGCACGCCTATCGGGAACCTTTCGGATTTCTCACCGCGCGGTATAGAAACGCTGGAAAGCGTGGACTATATCGCCGCCGAGGATACCCGGGTAACGCTCCGGCTGCTGACACACTTCGGAATAAAAAAGCCGCTTCTGAGCTACTACAAGCCACACGAAGCGGAAAAAAGCGCAAAGATCCTCGAGCTGCTGCACGGAGGGAACTCCGTTGCGCTGGTAAGCGACGCCGGAATGCCCTGCATTTCCGACCCGGGGGTATACCTCGTTCAGCGCTGCTATGAGCAGGGCGTCCCGGTGGAGTCCGTCCCGTGCTGCAACGCAGCGATCGCCGCCGTTGCGATATCCGGAATAGACACCGCGCGTTTCGCGTTTGAAGGGTTCCTGCCGGTGGATAAGAAGGAGCGCCGCCAGCGGCTAGCCGAAACAGCGAAGCTCCCGCACACGCTGATATACTACGAGGCTCCGCACAAGCTGCGGCAGACCCTCGCGGATCTCGCGGAGGCTCTCGGCGGAACGCGCCGCGCGGCTCTCTGCCGGGAACTCACGAAGCTGCACGAGGAAGTCCTGCGCGGGACCCTCGGCGAGCTGATACAGCTATACGAGCAGACCGACCCCCGGGGCGAGTACGTCATCGTGCTCGAGGGAGCATCTCCGGAAGCACCGGAGGAAATGTCCATCGAGCAGGCAGCGGAACTTGCAAGGGGCTACGCCGAGGGCGGCATGAAGCTGTCCGAGGCATGCAAGACTGCCGCGCAGGCGGCGGGCGTTTCCCGCAAGGAACTGTATAAATTACTCTCAGGCGAATAACGACAGGTTATTACAGAAAGGAACGTAATTCTATGAAAACTATTCACGAAAGAGTTCAGAAGAAGATCGGCCCTACCGCTAAGGTAGTTATCCCGATAATCGGCGCTGTGATCGTTGTCGCAGGCGCGGTGGCTTACATCTGCATGAAGCTCGCGGACGAGATGCGCTACCATGAGAAGTGGAAGGACTACGACGAATGCGGCTGGCACTGAGCTGCGAATGCGGCGAAATTGAACAGTTCCTGGGGCAGTACTCGCACTTTGGCGCACCGGTGAAGGATCTGTCCAGGTTCGAGGCTCTGTGCCATAAGCTAGGCGACCCTCAGGATAATCTGCGCTATATCCACATCGTGGGTACGAACGGCAAAGGCTCCGTGGCGGAGTTCTGCGCCTCATCGCTTGCCGCGGCGGGATTCACCGCGGGAAAATTCACCTCGCCCTATGTCCGCAGCGTATGCGAGCGCATAGCGATAGGCTACCCCGACGGGCTGTACGAGATCTCCTGCGCCGACCTTGCGCGGCTCCTGAACAAGGTCGCCGACGCAGCGGAGCAGTGCGGCGGTCTCGAATTCTCGCAGTTTGAGATACTTAACGCGGCGGCGTTCCTCTTCTATGCTGAAAAGCAGGTGGACTGGGTAGTGCTGGAAGCGGGTATCGGCGGCACGCTGGATTCCACGAACGTGATAAAGCAGCCGGAGTGCGCGGTTTTCACCTCGATAGGTCTTGACCACACGAAGATACTTGGCGGCACCGTGGAGGAGATAGCGCGTTCGAAATGCGGCATAATAAAGGGCGGTAACGCTGTTGCGGCACTGGATATTCCGGAGCCTGCGATGGAGGTTATCCGCGAACGCTGCGCGCAGACCGGCGCAAGGCTGATAACTCCCGACCGCTCGGAGCTGGAGATACTGGAAAAGCCCGGGCTTCGCGGCAGCAGATTCCGCTACAGGGGGCAGGAGTACCGCCTGAACCTCGGCGGAGCCTACCAGGTAACGAACGCACTTACAGCGATAGAGGCGCTGACCTGCGCCGGAGTAACTCCGGCGCACATCGCGATGGGCATAGAGCGCGCCAGGATCCCTGCGCGAATGGAGCTGCTCCCCGGGGACATACTGCTTGACGGCGGACACAATCCGCAGGCGGCAAGGGCGGTTCGCTCAGCGCTTGAGGATTCCGGGTACGAGCGCCGGACTGCGTTCATCGGCATGATGAACACGAAGGATCACCGCGCGTTTCTACAGGAAATACTGCCCTGCTTCGACAGGGTGTATTTCTGCGACGGCTTCTCCGAGGGGGAGGTTTCTGCGGAGGAACTGCGCCGCATCTCCGGGCTTGACGGGGCGGAAATATTCCATTCTCCCCGTGAGGCTCTCAAGTTTGCGCGCCGCGACCGCGAGGGCGGTCTGATGTACTTCGGCGGGAGCTTCTATTTTGCCGCCGCTGTGCGGGAATACCTTGTGTGATATCAAGTGCAAAATTAAAATGGGGCTGCGAAAACAGCTCCATTTTTCATAGTAAAAAAGGAGCTGCATGAAATATGCAGCTCCTTAATATTATCAGTACTCAACGCACCAGGAGGCTCTCCTGTGCCACGGGAGGTAATTTATCGGATTGAGACGCATGCCGTTCATTCCGTTGAGTCTCACCTCGAAGTGGCAGTGGTTGCCGGTGGACTGTCCCGTGGAACCAACGTCCGCAATGACCTCGCCCATAGTTACCTGCTGACCTACGTAAACGTGCAGGTAGCTTGCGTGGCCGTAGACCGTCACCATGCCGTTCGCGTGCTGGATCATTACGCAGTTTCCGTAGCCGTAGTACCACGACGCCAGGATGACCGTACCGGATTCCGCGGCGTAGATAGGCGTTCCGTACGGCGCGGAGATATCAATGCCGCTGTGACCGTAGTATCCGCCGTAGCCGTACATCATCTCGGAGATCTGACCGCCGTCGCCGCCGACCGGCCACAGGAACTGTCCGATAGGCATGTTATCCGGTATGGTAGCGGTGACTCCCGCAGGCTTTGCCTTTGTGCCCATGGAGATTATCTCGGTCGTAGGCTCCTCTATAGTTACTCTCTCGATGACCTTGCGGCGGGTCTCAATGCCGTTGATGTAGGAAACGTTCGCGGTAACGCGCTCGGTTCCCTTTACGCCCTCCTGCACTATCGTGGAGGTTCCTTCGTAATGCGTGGAATCCTCGGTGTACGTGGTGTCGTAGGGAGTGCGCTCGTCGTAGGTCTCGGTCCTCGTGACGGAAACCGCAAGGAACGGCTCCTCCTGGTTTATCAGGATCTTATCGCCGATGAACAGCGAGCTGTCCATTGAGAAACCGGGGTTCAGCAGAGCGACCTCCTCCTCGGACATTTCGAGCTTGTCGAGTATGCCGTAGGGGGAATCTCCATCGACCACGGTGTAGTACGCCGCAACGCTCTTCTTAGAGGTGATGAGCTTTATTATCGAGTCCTCGCTGACGATACTTTCCGTAAGGTACAGCCCCGGTTCGTAGCTTATCTCGCTTTCAAACTGTACGGTCTCGTCGCCGCCCTCGCGGTACTGGTCGAGCAGGTCCTCAAGAGCTGCGTCTACGCGGTCTTTGGTTTCGAGCGCTCCGTAGAAGGAGTTTCCTATGTACATTCCGTATGCGTAGGAGATCTCGGCTCCCATGGATTGAAGCATTTTATCGGCGAGCTGGTATTTTGTCATAGTCGAGCCGTAGCCCACCATTTCAACGGTGTAGTCGCTGTTGAAGCTGAACATTTCGGTGTTGCTGTCGAGGTAGGTTATCCTCTGCTGCACGATTTTTTCCGCCTCGGTGAACACCGTCTCGTCTGAAACGTAGCCCATCAGGTCGCCGTTTACAGAGAGCCTCAGCGCGTAGGTCATGCTGTTGGCGTATGTCACCACGCTGAACAGGAACACGCAGCTAATTATCGGAAGCGCCCAGTTGCACAGCGTGACTGCAAGTCCGCGCTTTCCGAACAGAATGCGGCCTACCATGCGGAAACCAGCTATGCACGCCGGTACGATTCCGTCTGCATGGGCGCGGCGTATGTCGGCGCAGCCCATTCGTAAAGCCATGCCGTACCTGCGGAACGGCGAAGCTATCTTCTCGCCGAGGATTTTCAGCCCGCTGAGTATCTTGCCGCCGAGCCAGCCCAGACGGCGGTCTATTGCGGCGAACAGCCTTGCCAGCGCCTTTCCGAGCGCGGCGAGCATGACCATCATCACCGAGAACAGGTATTCCCCGGCGGCTGACGTGTTGTCATATAAAGCGCCTGCGCTGACGCGGGTGCTCGTTGGATTTTCGTTGCTCATATTATCTCCATTACTTTTAACAAAGTACTGCGTTATTTTCTACACTTATGAAATATTATAGCACACTTCCGGAAAATTTGCAACCGCCTGAAGCGAATTCACGGAAATTTCAGACAAAACCGCCGGAAACGCGGTAATCAGCGCATTCCGGCGGTAATTTATCAGTTTTCTGAACTTTCGGAGCTTTCCGAATTTTCGGCAGGCTTTTCGCCCTTCTTGTAGATCTCGCCGACCGGGTTCTGTACGTCGTAGACATCGTTCATATCGGAGATGTCGATACGCATGCTGAAGTCCATGACCTCTCCGGCGGCGGTGACTACTGAGCCGTCCTCGGTGAAGCTCGACGGATATCCCTGCTGGTCGATCTCAAGGGTCGTGGTCAGCCTTTCGAAGCTCTGGATATCCTCCTGCACGCCGGGCATTGAAGCGGAATTCAGCTTCTCCGGGTCGTAGGTGTAGGTGATGGATGTCGGACCGTCGCCGCTTTCGATTATCCCCGCGTTCCGGACAGCCTCCCCGGCAAGGAAGAACAGCCTGCCCTCCGCGTAGGGGTAGCGGTATCCGCGGTTGTACACGTTGTAGATGTACCCGTCGTCGTCGGAGCTGATGACCGTCCACTTCTCGTCCCCGGATTCCTTGTAGAAAAATTCCGCACCGTCGCTGTACGCCTGCTGTTCTTCGCCCTGCCAGCTTCCCCAGTAGCTGAACACCATCTCGTCGTTGACGTTGAAATAAAAGCTGAACCGCATTATTTCATCGCCGGTGGTAAGGTCGGTCATGGTCACTCTGCCGCTGCTGAGGGTTTCGTATTTCTCTCGTGCGGCGGTGAATTTGTCGTAGCCCGCCGGGAGATTCGCTGCGCAACCTGCGGCAAGGGAGATGGAAACAGCCGCGAGAACTGCGGCGATGGTCTTTTTCATAGATCCTCCGAAATTGCGTGTGTAAACGATTTACACTGCCTGAACAAATCAGGGCAGAAACCGTATGAACGGATCCTGCCCCTAAATCCTGATTCTTTGCAGCGAAACGCCGCTTATATGTCCCGAGTCAGATTACTCAGAGAAGCCGCTCTCTACGAGCTTAACGAGGCCGTCAACAGCGAGCTGCTCGTCGCTGCCGTCAGCGATGATGCGGATCTTAGCGCCGCCAACGATACCGAGAGAGAGGATACCGAGCAGGGACTTTGCGTTTACTCTGCGCTCTTCCTTCTCGACCCAGATGGAAGACTTGTACTCGTTAGCCTTCTGGATAAAGAAAGTTGCGGGTCTTGCGTGGAGACCAACCTGGTTCTTTACTTCTACGTCTTTCATGCACATAGTTTAAAACCTCCTAAAAAAGTTCTGCCGTAATGCCGGAAGTGAACTTCCGTTGTATTATCTTTCTTTGTTCTGCACTGCCGTTATATGCACTGCCGAGTTGGGATCGCAGCTCTGTGCTGTCTTATCCCTTATCTCTTGGTTATAGTATATCCAAAAATGATTCAGCCGTCAACACAAAAATTGAAATTTAACACTTTTAACGCTGATTTTCAGTTTTTTGCAGAATAAATCAATTTCATTTCGCTCTGCGCTTGTGAAAATTACACAAAAAACTTTCAACAAAATAATCAACATAAACATGAGTTTTCAACCAATTGCAGGATTTCTGCATAATTTCAGCCTTTCCGGGAAAAAATGCGCCCTGATGAACCGGGAGAATTTATATGCATTTTACACAATCGTCATATATAATACCTATTATAAGCCTGCGTATCTGAATTTCAATGCAACCTTTTCAGGGAGTTCCTGGTATTATATACAAATTCCCCCCACGAAAGGAGTATGGTGATTATGAAAAGACGTTCTGTTATAGCTCTGCTGGCGGCTGCGGCGCTGCTTACAGGGTGTTCTTCCGGCGGAAACTCTGTGGAAGGTTCGGCGGTTTTGACGGGTTCAGCGGGTTCCGTAGGTTCTGTAGGTTCTGTAGGTTCCGCAAGCCCTGCAAGCTCCGCAGAGCACGGAACTCCCGGCGCTTCCGGAGCCGGCGTTTCCGTCCCGGATTCCTCTGCGGCTTCTGCTGATTCGGGTGGTTCAGGCGGTTCGGCAGGTTCGGCAGGTTCAGCAGGTTTGGTTAGTTCCGCTGATTCAGCGGCTTCTTCTCCGGTTATGTCTACCGCCGCGCCTTCAACTGCTGCACCGGAGCACTCCGCAGATGAGTCGCCCTCAGACGACTACGCCCCCACCGACATCGGAGGAGTTAAGAGCGGTGACAGCGGCATGGCGCTGCCGGAAGGGGAAGTATTCGCGGACGCAGAAATGGCGGCGGCTGACGGCTTTGCAGATTGCCCCGGGCCGACAGACCCGTTAGTTCCGATAGACCCCATCGACCCCATCGGACCCATAGACCCGATAGAGCCTGAGGAGCCGTGGATAGACCCGCGCGCGGGACTTCTGACCGGCGGCGAGTGGAACGACAACGAAAACTGGGACTTCTGGAACAGCCTGTATTCCAGCAGCAACTACGGCGCAGACTGGGCGGGATACCTGGAGACCTGGCGCACCGGAATGGAGTACCGCGCTGCTGTGACGGTCAGGGACAGCTCCGGCGCTGCGGTTTCCGGCGCGAAGGTCTCCGGAATGGGGACTTCCGCAGTCACCGACAACAAGGGCAGGGCGTACCTGTTCTGGGCGAAGTCTGAAATGTCCGGCGGCGCCGAGGAATTCACCGTGGAATACGGCGGCAGCACCCAGACGTTCACGGAGACGGTAAACGGCGGCATCGAGCCGGAATTCACGCTGGACGGCGCGGCGAAACCCGTTTCGAAGTCACTCGACCTGATGATAATGTGCGACGCCACAGGCTCCATGGGCGACGAGCTTGAGTACCTGGTATGCGAACTTGAGGACGTGGTGACGCGTATCCGCAGTGAAAACGCGAATGTCCCGACCCGGATAAGCGTGAATTTCTACCGCGACGAGGGCGACGAGTACGTAGTGCGGGAATACCCGTTCACCACCGACCTCGCGGCGGCGGTAACGGCGATATCCGAGCAGACCGCTGACGGCGGCGGGGACACTCCCGAGGCGGTGCACACAGCGCTGAAGAGCGCGGTTTCCCACGAATGGGACGAGGATTCCGTTAAGGTGATGTTCCTTGTGCTGGACGCTCCGCCGCACGGGGACGTGCAGATAATCGACGAAACGGTGAAGCACGTCGGCGAAGCCGCTGAAAAGGGCATACGCATAGTTCCGGTGGCGGCGAGCGGCGTTGACAAGTCCTGCGAGTACCTGCTGCGGAGCATGGCGCTGAAAACCGGCGGCACCTACACGTTCCTCACCAACGACAGCGGCATAGGGTACGACCACATTGAACCCACCATCGGCAGCTACGATGTCGAGAAGCTCAATGATATGATGGTGCGGATAGTCGGAGAATACCTCGAGTGATTTTGCAGTAAATCCGATGTTGTGCTTTCAAAGGCGGCGGCGAAATACCTCCGCCTTTACACATTATTGGTGAACAAAAGGGAAAAATAACCTGCTATGGTTCTTGATTTATAAAAGATTTTTTAAAACCGCTTGCAAAAAATCTGCAAATGGTGTATGATATAAGCAGGAGCGGTTTCCCGTCTGGGAAATCGCATGAATTATTTACAGAAAAAACACACAAAGAGGTGCAGGAATGAAGGAAGATCTTCTCCAACAGATAGAACAGATGATGCCGACTTTCTCAAAAAGTCAGAAGCTCATCGCGAATTATATTCTCAACCACTACGAAAAGGCGGCGTACATGACCGCGCTCAAGCTCGGTAACGCCGTGAACGTCAGCGAATCCACCGTTGTCCGCTTTGCTATCGAGCTTGGCTACGAGGGCTACCCGCAGCTCCAGCGCTCGCTCCAGAGCCACATAAAGAACCGCCTGACCTCCATTCAGCGCATGGACGTTACAAGAAGCCGTATCGGCGACCTCGACCCCATCGAGGGAGTCCTCACCCAGGATATGGATAAGATACGCCATACCCTCGAAAACGTTGACCGCGAGGCCTTCGACAACGCCGTGAACACCATCGTGGACGCCCGCCGCGTCTACATTCAGGGCGCTATGAGCTCCGGCATTCTTGCAAGCTTCATGCACTACTATCTCAGGCTGATATTCGACAAGGTGACGCTCATCGGCTCCGTTGCGACCAGCGAGATCTACCAGCAGATGATCCACATAGGCGAGGGGGACGTTTTCATCGGGCTTTCCTTCCCGAGGTACGCAAAGAGCACCATCAACGCGTGCAAGTTCGCGCATGACTGCGGCTCCCAGATAATCGCCATCACCGACAGCGAGAATTCCCCGCTGGCGCAATACGCTCACACGACGCTGTGCGCTTATTCCGACATGGTTAGCTTCGTGGACAGCCTGGTAGCTCCGATGAGCCTTCTCAACGCGCTTATCGTATCCGTTTCCAACCGCAACCGCTGCCGCGTGGAGCAGACCTTCCGCAAGCTGGAGACCCTCTGGGATAACAACGACGTTTACAAGAAAGATGTTTGATATACTGATAATCGGGGGCGGAGCAGCCGGAATGTACTGCGCCGCCCGCGCTGCTGAAACGGGACTTTCCGCCGCCGTCGCGGAGCACGGGAAATCCCTCGGGCGGAAGCTCGGGATAACCGGCAAGGGGCGCTGCAACATCACGAACAACTGCGATCCCGAGACCGTGCTGAAAAACGTTCCGCGAAACCCCAGGTTCCTTTACAGCGCGCTTTCGAAGTGTTCCCCCGCGGACGTGATGGAGTATTTCGAGGGGCTGGGAGTTCCGCTGAAAACCGAGCGCGGACAGCGCGTTTTCCCAGTTTCCGACAAGGCGGGCGACGTGGTTAACGCGCTTGAAAATCAGCTCCGCAGGCTGAACGTGGAGATAATACGCGGGAACTGCACCAGACTGGTTATCGAGGACGGCAGGTGCGCCGGAGCGTTGATCTCCGGCAGGGAAGTCCGGGCGCGGGCGGTGGTGCTCGCGACGGGAGGACTTTCCTACCCGCTGACCGGCTCGGACGGCTCCGGGTACGCCCTCGCGCAGCAGGCGGGGCATACCGTCACGGAGCGCTCGCCGTCGCTTATCCCGATGGAGACCGAGGAGCGCTGGGTGAGCCGTGCGGCAGGTCTTGACCTCCGCAATGTTTCGATGAAGCTGATGTGCGGCGGCAAAGCCGTTTACGAGGATTTCGGGGAGCTCCTTTTCACCGCTTACGGCGTGGGAGGTCCCACGATTCTGAGCGCTTCCGCGCACATTCCGGCGATGGAGCCGGGGAAATACTCGGTTGTGATAGATTTAAAGCCCGCGCTGTCGGAAAAACAGCTTGACGCGCGTATTCTCCGGGATTTCGGGGAGCGCAAGGGAATGCGCTTCGCAGACAGCCTCCGGGGGCTTCTTCCGGCGCAGCTCGCACCGGTAGTGGCGGAGCTTTCCGGGATACCCGCCGACAAAAAGGTCGACGAGGTCACAAAGGAGCAGCGCCGCGAGCTGGGAAGGCTCCTCAAGGGGCTGACGGTGCATATCAGGGGCTTCCGCCCGGTGGAGGAGGCTATCGTCACCAGGGGCGGCGTCTCCGTGAAGGAGATAAACCCCAACACGATGGAGAGCAGACTGTGTCCGGGGCTGTATTTCGCTGGGGAGATCATCGACTGCGACGGCTATACCGGAGGGTTCAACCTTCAGATCGCGTTCGCTACGGCGTACTCCGCGGCGCTCGCTGTTTCGCAGATGTGAATTTTCCGACCGGAAATCGGCACTTGCGACAGTTTTTTTCACTTTTTGCGTGAAATTTCAATGAAATTGCAAAAAAACACTTGCAATTTTTTTTGAGGTGTGCTATAATAAATTGAATAAATGTAGGGGGTAGTTTCGCCTATTTACATTTTTTCACATTTCAGCCACTTGCATTGTGGTTCGTTCAGGTGATGTTTATGCCGGAAAAGCATATCGCGGCGGCGATCGACGGCCCCGTAGGAGCTGGAAAAAGCAGCATAGCACGGGAGGCGGCAAAGAAGCTCGGGTTCATTTATGTGGACACCGGGGCGCTCTACAGAGCGGTTGGGCTGTACTGTCACAGGTGCGGCACTAATATGAAGGATCCTGCCGATATCGCTTCCAGGCTGCCGGAGATAAAGCCCGAAATTCGGCTTTGCGACGGCGTTCAGCATATTTACCTCAACGGCGAGGACGTTTCCTCGGAGATAAGGCTGCCGGAGATCTCAATGGCGGCTTCCGCGGTTTCTGCCGTGCCGGAGGTCAGGGCGGCGCTGCTGGGTATCCAGCGCGGTATTGCCGCTGAAAACAACGTTATCATGGACGGTCGCGACATCGGAACGGTCGTTCTTCCCAACGCGCAGGTGAAGATCTTCCTCACCGCCGCGCCGGAGATAAGGGCGAAGCGCCGTTACGACGAGCTTTGCGCCAAGGGTGTACAGACCACGTTCGAGGAGGTCCTCGCGGATCTCAACAAGCGCGATTACGACGATTCGCACAGGGCGGCGGCTCCGCTGAAGCAGGCGGACGACGCGGTGCTTGCGGATACCTCGGGGCTGGATTTTGAGCAGTCATGCGAACTGATCTGCAGCTTAATAAAGGAGAAGCTCTGATGTTCTATTCGTTTCTCCGGAATTGCGCAAGATTATTCTACATCATCGTTTATCATATACATGTCATCGGCGGGGAGAATATCCCCAAGGAAAAGGGCGGTTACATAATCGCCAGCAACCATGTGTCGAACAACGATCCGCCTGTGGTGGGCATCACCTTCAAGGGGAAGTACACCTTCATGGCGAAGGAGGAACTTTTCGAGATAAACCCGATATTTTCGTGGCTTATTTCCAAGCTCGGCGCGTTTCCGGTAAGGCGGGGCGCGAAGGATAACACTGCGATCGAAAAGGCGCTGGAGAGCCTCGGGGAAGGGCGTATATTCGTTATCTTTCCGGAGGGCACCCGCTCCAAGGACGGCACGCTCGGAAGGGCGAAAAGCGGCGTTACGATTATCGCGGCGCAGGCTAAGGTGCCGGTGGTTCCGGTGTATATCCAGTACGGCAGGAAGAAATTCCGCCAGAATATCTACATCTCGATCGGGGAGAAGATCCCGGCGAAGCATTTCGACGTCGACATAAGCGACAGAAAGATGCTTAAGCAGGTAAGCTCCACGATAATGGACGAGATAGCGAAACTCCGGGAGAACATGCCTGATGTTGATTGAGACCGCGGATAAGTCCGGATTCTGTTTCGGCGTTCAGCGCGCGATAGATCTTACCGGGCAGGCGGCGGATAAATACGGCGAGGTTTTCACGCTGGGTCCGCTTATCCATAACACGATAGTTACCGATTCCCTTGAAAAAAGGGGAGTTCATATAGCCGCAGACGTGCAGGACGCGCAGGGGAAGCCTCTGGTGATACGTTCCCACGGGGTCGGCAGGGATACCGAGGAAAGGGCGCAGGCGGTATGCTCCGTGCTGCTGGACGCGACCTGTCCGTTTGTGAAGCGTATCCACAAAATAGTGTCGGAGCAGCCCGCGGATTCCACGGTGATCATTCTCGGCGACGGGGGGCACCCGGAGGTACAGGGCATTATGGAGCATGCGAACTGCAGGGCAGCCGCGTGCATGGCGCTCGATGAAGTCCGGAGCGTTCTTGATGAGTGCAGGGCTTCCGGCGGGGAAGCGATCCTCGTTGTACAGACCACCTTCGACCGCAGCAGATTTCTGGAATATTCGGAGATTATCCGGGAAGAATATAGCTGCGTGAAGATATACGATACGATATGCAACGCCACCTCAGAGCGCCAGGCTAACGCGGAGGAGCTTGCAAAACGGGCTGACCTTATGCTGGTAGTCGGAGGAAGGCACAGCTCAAACACAGGAAAGTTAGCTGAAATCTGTTCGAGATATTGCCGCACAGTGTTCATCGAGAGTGCCTCAGAGCTTTCCCCGCAGATCATCAGTGGTCTGCACTCCGATAGTATTATCGGAATAACGGCTGGAGCTTCAACTCCCGCCTATACAATAAAGGAGGTTCATTTAAAAATGAGCGAGATCATCAACAATAATGAAAATGAGGAGAGCTTTGCAGCACTGTTCGAGCAGTCCGAGAGCAAGAGATTATATAACGGCGCCAAAGTTAAGGCAACAGTTGTAAGCGTTAAGCCGAACGAGGCTGTTGTAGAGCTGGGTACAAAGCACACGGGTTACATACCCCTCGACGAGCTGACAAACGACCCCAACGCTAAGGTTGAGGACATCGTTAAGGTCGGCGACGAGATCGACGCTATCGTTACAAAGGTAGACGATTCTCAGGGTGTTGTATTCCTCTCCAAGAAGAGAGTAGATTCCGCGCTGGGCATGGAGAAGATCGCCGCAGCCAAGGAAGCTAACGAGACTCTCGAGGGCGTGGTTACACAGGCAGTCAAGGGCGGCGTGATCGTTGTAACTAACGGCACAAGAGTATTTATCCCTGCTTCCCAGACCGGCGTTCCGAGAAGCGGCAAGCTTGAGGATCTGGTTAAGAAGACCGTACAGTTCAAGGTAATCGAGATCAACGAGCAGCGCAACAGAGTTGTTGGTTCTATCCGTCAGGCTGCCAGAGAGGTTCGCGACGCTGAGAGAGCTAAGTTCTGGGAGAGCATTCAGGTTGGTCAGAAGTTCGAGGGCGAGGTTCGCTCCATCGAGGACTACGGCGTATTCGTTGACATCGGTCCGGTTGACGGCTTGGTAAGAACCAGCGAGCTGACCTGGAACAGAGTCGGCCACCCCAAGGACATCGTTAAGGAAGGCGACAAGATCACCGTTATCGTTAAGTCCTTCGATCCTGAGAAGAAGAGAGTTTCCCTCTCCGCTAAGGATCCCGATGAGAACCCCTGGACAAAGTTCGTTGAGGAGTACCAGATCGGCGATGTTATCAAGGCTACTATCGTAAGCATTACTGAGTTCGGTGCATTCGCACAGATCATTCCCGGCGTTGACGGTCTGATCCACATTTCCCAGATCTCCACTGAGAGAGTTACCAACATCAACAATGTTCTGACTGTTGGCCAGGAAGTTGAGGCTAAGATCATCGACATCGACACCGAGAAGAACAGAGTTTCCCTCTCCATCAAGGCACTCATGGAGGACAACGAGACTCTCGACGCTGAGTAATTCCAGCGGTCAGGCTCACAAGCTGATATCAGATATCCCCTGCTGTTTCGCAGGGGATATTTTTATATAGTCGTTAATTGTCGCAAAGTTCATGGAATATTTCTTCTGTTATCCGCATATATATGAAGCAGATGTAGATACATATATCTGGATACACGGAGGGGAAACAGCATGGATCGGAAAAAAATAATTACCGCCGCAGGAACCACCGCAGCGGTATTTGCAATTCTTGCAGCCGGAGGGACAAGCCCTTCGGACGCGGTAAGCGTCACATGGGGAGCCGCACGTCACGCGGCGCTGCTGACCGCCGGGATAAAGCTCCCGGACAACACGACGGCGTTTCCGGCGCGAAACCCCATCTTTTCAGAGGAAGAACAGCCGCTGACGGAGGAATCTCCGCCGGAATGCACCGAGGCAGCCGAGCTTCAGCTCACCCTCGAGGAGGCGGAGCTGACAGCGGAGCAAACAGAGCAAACAGAGCAAACAGAGCAAACTCCGGAATCGCCCCAGCCGACCGCTGTAACATCGGAAGCGCCATCAGAGCCGTATGCACGGGTAATAACCCAGAACATTGCGGAGTTCGACGACGGAGTTGACCGCACCTCAGCGGGGAACAGGAGCGGTCCGATATACCGGAAGCACTACGGCGGTTACGTTGGCGACGACTACATAGACCTCCCGGGCGGGGGAGTGGTGTGGAACTGCACCTCCGACAGCGCCGAGAAGCTGACCGCAGCCGCGGAGTCCCAGCCGGACATAGTGGTAACGCCGGACGTGCAGGAGCCGCAGGTGCTGATAGTCCACACGCACACCACAGAGAGCTACGAGCCGTACCAGCGCAGCTACTACGACGCGGAATACCCGTTCCGTACCCGCGACCCTGACTACAACATGACCCGGGTCGGGGACGCGCTCGCGAAGAAGCTCGCAGAGCACGGGATATCGGTGCTCCACGACGGCACGATACACGACTACCCGGCGTACACCGGCGCGTACGACCGCAGCGAAGTTACGATACGCGCGGCGCTCGATGAATACCCGTCGATAAAGGTTATAATCGACCTCCACCGGGACGCGATATCCTCTGCGGACGGCAGCCGGACTGCTCCGGTGGCGGAGATAAACGGCAGGAACGCCGCGCAGTTCATGGTGATAACCGGCTGCGATGACGGAAGATTCGGCAATATGCCTGAATATCTCGAGAATTTCAGGCTGGCGTGCATGATACAAAGCTCGGCTGAGAAGCTGTATCCCGGGCTTGCCAGACCTATATTGTTCGACTACCGGAACTACAATCAGCATATTTCCACGGGGTCGCTGCTGATAGAGGTCGGCAGCCACGCGAATTCGCTTGACGAAGCGGTCTACTCCGGGGAGCTTCTCGGCGACTGCATGGCGGACGCGCTGTTAAAGCTCAGCGAATAGCCCGGAATAGCCAGGAATATCCAGGAATAGTTCGGAGCAGTCGGACAGGTTTCTGAAATAGCAGTCGGCGCTGGCTTTGAGTTTTTCCTGCTGAGGCTCGCCGGGGTCGTACACCCCAACGGCGAGGAATCCCGCCTGCTTCGCGGTGAGGAGCGCATGGAGCGAATCCTCGAAAACCGCGGTGTTTTCCGGAATCCCGCCAGCGGCGGCTGCCGCATTCAGGAATATATCGGGCTTGTCCTTGCCGCCGTAGCCTTCGCAGGTCAGCAGCGCGGAGAAATACCCGAGCACCCCGAGACGCTCTAATGCGGCGCGCGCAAGGCGCTCATCTCCGGCGGTGGCTGCGGAAATACCCACTCCGCGCCGCGAGAGCAGCCCGAGAAGCTCCTGCGCGCCAGGTTTCAGCGGGCATTCGGCAAGGTAGAATTCCTCGATTCCGCGCAGGATATCCCGGAGTATCTCGTCGGGAGGCTCCGGCAGGGAATAGGCGGATTTCAGATACGCGCTGCCGTCGGGCAGGGTCATGCAGCGGAGCTTCTCGTCAAGCCCCGGCTCGGGAGTTATCCCGCGCCCGGCGAGGTAGCGCTCGCCAAGACCTTCCCATGCGGCGGTAGAATCAAGGAGAGTTCCGTCGAGGTCGAAAACGGCGGCTTTTATGCTGCGGATATCTCTCATTGCGCGGTCATGTTGGCGAGTATCTCGTCGACGTCTGCGGCGGCGGTCTCGTTGTGGTAGTAGGTCTGAATGGAGTAGAACTTTCCGTCCTGCTCAAAGGTGAACTCAGACTGACCCAGTATCAGCTCCGAGACCTCCTCGTCGGAGCACAGCTCAAAGTGGGAGAGGTACCCGCTCCTGCCTGCAAGCTGCTCCTCGCCGAAGCTGGAGTTCCTGATGTACATTCCGCTTGCCTGATAGCTGAATACTGCGGTATCGTGGTTCTGGCGTGCGTAGTCCCCGGCGGTGAGTATCTCGCCGGTGGTTTCGTCGGGGGTTATTCTGAGCGACGTGAGGGTCATCACCGCAGTCCCCTCGGAGTTCACGGCGTATGCAAGGTAGGCTGTTCCGTTATCCTCGCACAGCTTCTTGAACGACTCGACGTCGGTCGAGCTGCCGGAACCTGCGCTGTCAAGCACTATTTCGTATACCTTGTCGCCGACTGTCGCGATCCAGTTTTCCGGGAGGTTCAGCTTTATTCCCGCCGCGGTGAGTTCGATGCCGGATTTCGTCGAAGCTACGGAGGCTTCGGCGCTGCCGGAGCATGCGGTAAGTCCCGCTATACCAGCCGTAAGTAGTAGAGCCGCTGCTGCGGCGATGAGTTTTTTCATAGTGTTCTCCGTAAGTTATTCATGTAGTCTGGGTACCGCGCCGGGCGTGCGGCAGCGTAAGGCGTTATTCCGCGATGATATCCTCGAAGGAGCCGCTGCAGGCTTTCGCGAGGTCTGCGGGGGCAAGCTCCAGCTGGGCGCCGAGTTTTCCGCCGCTGATTATCATTTGCTCGAAATCCAGTGCGGACTTGTGTATAACGGTCTTGTACTGCTTCTTCATTCCGATGGGGGTGCAGCCTCCGCGGATATATCCGGTCACGGCGTTGATATCCTTGACATGCACCATTTCAAGCGATTTCTCGCCGACTGCGCGGGCGCACTTTTTCATGTCGAGCTCCTTGTCGACGGGCAGGGCGAAAACGTAGTAGTTCCCGCTTTTGCCGACGGTGACGAGGGTCTTGAAGCAGCTGTCGCAGCTCTCCCCGAGGAGTTCGGCGATGTGTACGCCGTCGATGAATTCGTCGCATTCATAAAGGTGGACCTTATAGGGAAGCTTGAGCTTGTCCAGCATGCGCATTGCGTTTGTCTTGACTTCTTTTTCCTTTGCCATGGTGTTCTCCTGAAATATAGAAATAAAAACCGCCCCGCATTCAACAGGGCGGTTTGCTTGGGTCACAGAGATCAGATCTCGTCGTCTTCTTCGCAGTCGAGGGCTTCCGCGATGGTCTTGTTCTTGGTGAGGAAGAACGCAACCGCTGCGGCTGCTATTGTTGCCAGTCCGATTATCCCTGCGATAATTACGAGCTTCTTTGTCATGATAAAACCTCCTTAAAATCAGCGCTGATATCTTGCGGCAAGCTCCGAGATACCATTGTCGTTGGTAGGCTCGCCGATCGCGTTAAATTTCCATTCGCCGTTGTAAAGGTAGATCTCGCCGAAGATCATCGCGGTCTTTCCGTCGTAGTTCTCCGAGAGATTGTACCTGCACAGCTCAACGCCCTTTTCCGCGTCAACGAGGCGTATAAAGGCGTTCTTTATCATACCGAAATGCTGTTTGCGCTGCATAGCCTGGTAGATGTTCACAACGAATACTATCTTTGAATATGCGTTCCCAAGCTTCGGGAGTTCAACGAGTATCTGCTCGTCGTCGCCGTCGCCCGCGCCGGTCAGGTTGTCGCCCATGTGGTGGACTGCGCCGGTCTGGTGGGTGAGATTACCGAAATATACGACGTCCACAGGACCGTTCAGCTTGCCGGTCTGCGCGCTTATCAGCAGCGCGGAAGCGTCGCAGTCGATATCCTCGTGCTTTGAGAAAAGCGAGAACTTTCTGGGGGCCTCGTCCCAGCCAAGGCCTACTAGTATGGTCTTTAAGCCGGTGTTTCCTTTGGTAAGGTCGACCTTCTGACCCTTCTGAAGATTAACGGACATTATTTACCTCCATATCATATATAATACGTATAATACGCCGATTACCGGCGGGAAATGTGCTACTTATAATATACCACATAATTCCTAAAAAATCAAGTACTTTTTGTTGGAGGCGGGGTGGATCACTAATTCTGTCACATGTCTGAAAACCGCATAACAGAGCCGATGTTAAGTTTGGTTGACAGACTTCAAACGGAAATTGGTAGACATTCAGCGCCGATTGTGGTATATTTATAGCACAAGGCATACAAAAACCAGGAGGTAATAATATGAAATTTTCAGAGAAACTGACAGAGCTGCGCCATTCAAGGGGCTGGTCGCAGGAGCAGCTCGGGGAGCGGCTCGGCGTGACGCGCCAGACCGTCTCCAAATGGGAGCTTGGCTCTACTACTCCGGAGCTTGAGAAGCTAGCTATGATGAGCGACATATTCGGAGTCAGCACCGACGAGCTTATAAAGGGGGAGCCGCAGGAGGCTTCCAGACCCTCCGAACCCTCCGAACCCGCTGAAGCGATACAGGATACTAAACCGCTGAGGTCCCGGCTGCACTTTGAGTACAAAAGCAGGCGGACCGTCCGGGGGCTTCCGCTGGTACATATAAATTTTGGAGCCGGAAGGTACGCTGCAAAGGGAATTTTCGCTCTTGGTAACAAGGCGGTGGGAGTTGTTGCCGGGGGATTCCTGTCTGTTGGGGTGGTTTCGTTCGGGCTGATTTCCGCGGGGCTTCTGGCGCTGGGGACTTTCTCGGTTGGGGTGCTTGCATTTGGAGCGCTCGCTGCGGGGGTTATCGCGTTCGGAGGGGCGTCTGCGGGCTGGCTTGCTTTCGGCGGCTCAGCATGCGGAATGTACGCGGTCGGGGGAGCGGCTGATGCTTCTCATATCTCGTGCGGGGGATATTCCACCAGCGCTCATGTGGCTATCGGAGATGTTGTGCGGGGCGCTGTTGAAGTGAGCGAGTCAGCCCCGGCGGCGGAGGTCAGGGAGCTAATCATGAAGGAACTCCCGGAGACCCCTGGGTTCATCGCGGATATGTTCTCCGGAATGGCTGAGATGATGAGCCACTAGGGTGGCGCTGATATTCGCGGAACTCCTGCGCCGCCACATTGTTGGTGACGGGATTTATCGCATGCCCTGATGGGGTCATCGGGTGAAAAGAATAAAGCAAATGGCTTAACAATGCAGTACGAACTGCACGGTTAAGCCATTCTGACATATTGGTTGTTTGGTGGAGATGGGGGGAATGAAATCTCGGTTTCAAGCGTGCCAAAGTTGTAATTCTGCAAGTCGCGCAACCCGCATTGTTAAGCCGAATCGGAGCACCATAGATAAATCCGAGTTCAAGTGAAAAAATCTGTTTTTCGAAATATTCGGGGATTTTTCGGGGATTTCGGGGGAGCTCAGTCCGGGGAGATTTTATCAAGTATTGCAACGGCGCGTTCCTCCTCCCGGGGGTAAAGGTGGCTGTAAGTATTCCAGGTCATCTGCACGTCGGAGTGCCCAAGCCTGCGCGCTATCTCCTGAATGTTTATTCCCTCGTTGACAAGCAGGGAAGCGTGAGTGTGCCGGAAGTCATGAATGCGAATATGCGGAAGCCCGGCGGCTTTCGCGAACTCCTTGTTGTGGTTCTCAATGGAGGTGTCCCGGAGGGGAGCTTCGCCGCCGCACACGCGGTAGTCCTCGCTGAACAGCCGGGAAGATTCCTGCTGACGGCGCTTGTGCTCGGCGAGTATCTTCATCAGCGGCGCGGGGATTTGCAGGTCGCGGTAGCTGGACTTGTTCTTCGGAGGACCCTCGACATCGCCGCCCTTGAGCTTCTGCGAAATGCTCCGACGGATATGCAGGATATTCCCGTCAATGTCCGACCATTTCAGCGCATTTATCTCGCCCTTGCGCGCCCCGGTGTAGAACGCGATACAGAAGAATACATAAAACGCCCAGTCCGTCACGGTCCGGGCGTTTTTCTTTGCTTCGGCGATGTACGCTCGGAACTGCTCCGAGGTGTAGTAGTGCAGCTTGTCGGCGGGCTTCTCGATTGCGTCGGGAGCTTTGAAGTTCCCGAGGGCGCTCAGGGGATTCCGCACCAGGTATTCCATTTTGACCGCGTAGTTCAGCATAGCTACGAACGCGGCGTATGCGTTCTGCTTCGTGGTTATGGACAGCTTATCATTGGCGGCAATGTCGTTCTTCCACTTCGCAAGGACTGGCTGCGAGAGCCTGTCAAGGCGATATCCTGCCATAGTCGGCATTACCCTGAGCCGCAGGTTCTTCATCGCGCTGTCGTGGGAGGTCTTGCGTGTTTCGTGGCTGTGGTAGACTTCGTACTCGTCGTAGAGCTGCTGCACGGTCATGCGGGAAACGGTCTGCTTCTTGTCCTTGTACTCGGCTATCAGGGACTGCTCCAGCGCGTTGGCTTCCGCGAGACCGTAGGCGGTGCGTTCAATCTGATGAGCCTTGCCCGCCGCGTCGGTGTAGTTCACACGAACTCGGTACTGCTGCAAGCCGTTTTTCTTGACGCCGGTTTTGTTTACTGGCATGATTTTCTCCTTTCTATGGTGTTCCCCTGTCCGCATGGGCAGGGGATTTTGATTTAGTTGTTCTTCTGCCGCTCTATCCACGGCTTGAAAGCCTGGAACACCTGCCGTTCGATGGGCGAGGTCAGGAACATCTGCCGGGAATAGAGAAGCGCCATTCTGTCGGCGCGGGCTTGCGCGGCTGTGTAGCTTATCTGGCAGCGCTCCGCAATCTCCTCGGGGGTATGCAGGTCGAGCGCCCAGAGCACGCACGCCGGAGACAATATCCGAGCCGCGAACATGTCCGCTTCTTTTTCAACTTCCGGGCGGTCTTTGTTGAAAACTCTGGTGTGTCGTTCTCCTTCCCGGAGCGGGTGTCCGAGGAGAATGTGCCCGAGTTCGTGTGCGATGGTAAACCGCTTTCGCCCGGTGGAAGCCGAATCATCGTATACTATCAGCCATTCGCCGCTCTCGGTCTGGAAGCTGATTCCGCTCTGATCTGATTCGAGCATGCCGTACACGCTGTTCTTTGCTATCCTGATGTCGAAATGCCGTGCGATCTTCGTGACCGATACCGGCAGCTCCGTGATTCCTGCGTCAAGCAGACAGCGCCATGCGGCGTTTCTTACGTTCTGATATACTCCATAATTCAAGAATAGTCACCTCATGGCTATTATGCCATAGGTGAAAAGAATTATTATATATCAAAATATGTCAGAGGTCGCTGTCGTCTTTTATTGAATCATCGGCAAGCGCCTTTTGAATCTTAGCTTTCGACATCTTCACCTTATGCGGCGGCTGGTCGCTGCTAGAACGCGCAGCAGCATATACAGTTACCTCGTCTATGCCTAGCAGTTTGTCTACTGCAAGCTGCAATTCTGGGTGCGCCTTGTATGCGGCTATAAGCTGCTGCTCCTTTGTCGTCTGGAACTGCATGGACAGTTCCGGGGCAGTCGTTCTGCCGAGAAGATAGTCGATTGATACACCATAGTAGTCGGCTACCTGTTCAACTTTCGCTATGGACGGGTCGGAACCTTTCATAATGTTAGATATGAAATTCTTCCCTGCTCCACATTCGGCAAGGGCATTTGTTTTGTTTACCCCCTTTTGAGCGGATAACAAGTCAATATTTTGTATGAGTTTATTAATATCCATTTTTACACCTCCTTGACAAATCCTAAATATAGGATTATAATATAATCATACCCCACAACCACACTGGATAGGAGAATGATATGTTAGCCGAATCAAACGCTCATGAAAACCATTCCGAATTTGTAATCAATCCCTGCGAAGATCCTGAATACAAGAGAAGATTAGAAAATGTGCTAAAAGCAGTGGCAGACTTGACTACAGCTATAGGAGAACTCCATTGCTACAGCAACGTTATCAAGGTAACCTGCGACTATGCCAATCGCTTTCATAATGATTAGTTCTTCTCTTTGCGCTCAACAGGCGGGAACTTGATTTTCAACTGAACATCTATCAGGCTAATAAATATGTCCATGTAATTCTTTAATACCTCGAAGTCGTGTTCGGGGTATTTCTTTTGCGCGTGAACATAATCATTGCCGAGTATTCTCACAACATCAGCCGTAGAAATTAAATCCTTGTTTCCAAGATAATTGCCTATGCAGTCACAAAGAGAAGTTTTTGCAACCTTATTCTCATCAATTTTTAGTATCTCAACGGAATAGTCTTTTACAAGGGTTTCAAGAGCTGAACGCATTCCGAACCCGGCGAGGTCTATATCTCCGTTGTGTTCTGCCCGGAGCGATTGATTGTATAGAGATATAAACCTTGGAGAAATTTTCTCAATGCGCTCATTTTTAAACTCGGGAAGGGTTGACGATGGAAAAGAACCGGCATAATAAGACGTTTTGCTTACAATGTTAAAAACGTTAGCGGTAACAAAGTACTTTTTGCAGTGTGTACAGCGCAATGATAGCAATAGTGCTCTTTCGTTGTTACCATCATCAAAAAGAACCATTTTATGTTCTCTTCTTATCGGGTCTGTTCCAAAACCACAATAAGGGCAAATTTGAGTTTTCTGTATTTTAATATCACTATAGCTTGAACTATCAGTTAAACTCCCAACAGAATGACTTGCAAAATCCATTATATATCCTTTCCGCCGCCCCTCCGGGCGGCTTTTTTCTTTTTGCACAAATTTGCAAATCGTTTTTTGTGCAGTACAACGATAATCCTAAATCTATGATTTTGACGTTGACAAATCCTAATTTTAGGATTATAATATACATGTAGCAAAGCCGTGACAAAGAAATGCGACAAATCCACCGCCCGAAAAGGGGGCGGCAGAACAGTATTATATTCCTCACAACTCTATAATACAACAATTCTAGCATTTTGTCAAGGTCTTACTACAAAACATCTCAGAAAGGGAGTGATTTTATAGCACTCGCAAATTATAAGCTTTTCCGCGCAGAGATACGCAAGCAGATGGATCTCCGCGACTGGAAGTACAAGGACCTCGCGAAGGCTTCCGGGTATTCGGTAGCTGCGATTGAGGGGTTCATGGGCGGCTACCGCGTGAATGACAGGGTAGCCGGAGCGATAGCAAAGGCGCTGGATATTCCGGCGTATATGGCAACGTAAGGAGGCGAACACAATGCCATCAACAGCAAAAACCGTCCGCGTACCGCAGATAACCTCGCTTGAAACTGCGATACGGCTGTACTACGAGCGCATAGAGCTTTCCAACAGCGACATCAGGGAACTTTTCGGGAAACTCGCGCCCGCGACCATCAAGAGCCTGAAAAACAAGGCTCTGGCGATAATGACCGAGCGAAACACTCCGGTCTGGAATGCGCAGCGCGTGAACACCGAGATAGCCTATGAGGCGTGGGGTCTGAACATAACCGACCTCGAACACAGGCTCAAGAAGCTGAAAGCTATGGAGGTTCAGGCGTGAAGAAGTACATACCCTACGCAACAGCCGCCCTAATAGGCTTCCACCTGCGCTGGATAGTATCCGCGCTGAACGGCTGGAGCTACTCCATGAATGGCATGGACATCATGATGGCAGCCACCTGCATTATCATGGTGTGGGCGTTCAAGGGAGCGTTCCTGCCGAAGAAAACGCCGGAAAGGAGGACAAGCAATGTACACGTCAGAGCAAAGAGACACAGCGGTCGAGCTGTACCGCAGAGGAAACAGCCTGAGGACATGCGCTAAGGCTATAGGCTGCTCGCACGGCATAGTCCGCAAGTGGGTCAGCGAAACGGACGTACCTGTAAGGAGATACGGCGCGCACGTCTACCCCGAAGATATCCGCGAGGAGATTCTCAAGGCGCACCACGAGGGGCTGTCGCTCCGGGATATAAAGCGCGGGTTCGGCTGCGCACCACAGACGGTTATTTCATGGGAAAAGAAAAACCGCTCCTGAGCTGGCACTCGGGAAGCGGCAAAGAAAATGTATTACAGTGGTATTTTACCACATTCGAAAGGAAAAGTCAAGTGAAGTGGAACTGATAGTAGATAATTTCGCCGGTGGTGGTGGAGCTTCCACGGGCATAGAAATGGCTGTAGGACGGAGCGTAGACATCGCAATAAACCACGACCCGGACGCCATTGCAATGCACCGCGCGAACCACCCGCACACGCGGCATTACTGCGAGGACGTCTGGCAGGTAGACCCATCGGAAGCCTGCGCCGGAAACCCGGTCGGGCTGGCGTGGTTCTCCCCGGACTGCACGCATTTTTCCCGAGCCAAAGGCGGGAAGCCCGTTGACAAAAACATCAGAGGTCTTGCGTGGGTAACGATACGCTGGGCGCTGAAAGTCCGTCCGCGCGTCATAATGCTGGAGAACGTCCCGGAGATACGCACCTGGGGTCCCCTCGGGGCTGATAGCAAGCCCATAAAGGAGCGCGCCGGAGAAACTTTTGACGGCTTCATAAAGGCGCTCACAACAGGAATCCCGCACGACCACCCGGCATTCACGGAGATGTGCGCAACGCTGGAGATAAGCCCGGACAGCCCCGAAGCGGCAAGGCTTGAAAAGGGACTGGGCTACAATGCGGAATACCGCATACTCCGCTCCTGCGATTACGGAGCGCCGACAACGCGCACGCGTTTCTATCTTATAGCCCGGTGCGACGGAAAGCCCATTGTATTCCCGCCGCCTACACACGGAAACGGCAAGGGCTTGAAGCCATACCACACCGCCGCCGAGTGTATCGACTGGAGCATTCCCGCACAGAGCATTTTCGAGCGGGACAAGCCGCTTGCGGAAAACACGCTCCGACGCATAGCACGGGGCATTGAAAAGTTCGTGATAAATAATCCCGATCCGTTCATCGTGACGGTCAATCATTCCGGTGAGGGCTTCCGGGGGCAGAAAGCGGACGAACCACTCGGAACAGTTACAGCGAAAAACGGCTATGGCGTTGTCGCGCCGACACTGATACAGTATCACAGCGAGACCACAAGCGATGAAGTACGCGGACAGGAGCTGAGCGAACCGTTAATGACAGTAGATACCTCGCCCAGATACGCGCTTTCAGTCGCTCACATCATGAAGAACTACGGCGGGAATTATCAGGGAGCCGGGAGCGGCGCGGGCAAGCCCCTTGACACAGTTACCGCGCACGACCACAACAGCCTTATAACGGCGCATATTCTGACCTTGCGGAACAACATGGATGGTCAGCCGGCAGACGAACCGCTGGCAACGATAACGGCGGGAGGGTCGCACCACGCAGAAGTACAGGCGTTCCTCGTGAAGTATTTCTCCAACGGAACGCCAAAGCCGGTAGACAGCCCGCTGGACACCGTCACCACAAAAGACCGCTTTGCCCTGGTGACGATACACGGCGAAGAATACATCATCACGGACATAAAAATGCGCATGCTCCAGCCGCGTGAGCTGTTCAATGCGCAGGGCTTCCCGGAAAATTACATAATTGACCACGACGACAGCGGCAAACCTTATCCGAAAAGCAAGCAGACAGCCCGGTGCGGAAACGCGGTCACACCACCAGTTCCGGCGGCGCTGGTACGGGCTAATCTGCCGGAGATGTGCAGGGAGGCGGAATTCAAGTGAAAATATACGGCAAAGGCATAAGCTACCGTCCCGCCATTGATGGCAAACAGGACACCCCGCACAACAAGGAAATCTACCTTGAACAGCTTCTCCCTCTCGAAGATTACGACATGATTATCGTGCTTTTCTCGGGCGGGAAAGACAGCCTCGCGTGTGTTCTCCGGCTTCTGGAGATGGGCGTTCCGAAAGAGAAAATTGAACTCTGGCACCACGACATTGACGGCGGCGAGCCGAACCTGCACATGGACTGGCTCCCTACGCAGAATTACTGCCGGGCTGTTGCGGAATACCTCGGAATCAGGCTGCGCGTTAGCTGGCGCATAGGAGGCTTCTGGAGCGAAGTCTACCGCATAGGGGCAAGCAATCCTATCCTTTATGAGAACGGCGGCGAAATTGCCATGTGCAGGCTCTCTGACCGCCAAAAACGAACGCTGGAGCTGAAAGGCAGGCTCATGGACGAGGGCGGGAGCGCCGAACTTGAAAGCTACGGCAAGCGCGGGAAATTCCCGGCAAAATCCGCGAACCTTGCGCAGCGCTGGTGCAGCTCGTATCTGAAAATCATGGTCGGCGAGGGCGTTATCCGAAATCTCGAAACCGACCAGCTCAAGGAAATTGGGGAATGCAACAAGTTCCCCGCGAAATCCGGAATAGCAAACGGGCGGTACTGCTCCCCGAACCTCAAGCGAGTAGTCGGCGAAAGCGTTATCCGCGAAATAGAGAGCATAGGCAGCCGTATGAAGTTCCCGGCTAAAGGGAGCTGTCAGTCTGGGCGTTGGTGTTCCGGCAGTCTGAAAGCCTCTGTGCAGAACGGCGTAACAAGCAGCCTTGAACAGACAAGGCAGGATGTGAAGCTGTTGGTGGTATCCGGCGAGCGGCGCGAGGAAAGCAAGGGGCGGAGCAAATACAACGAAATTGAACTGCACCCTACTAACGCAACCGCAAAGGCAAAGCGCCTTGTACATACATGGCGAGCGGTCATTGACTGGTCGGAAGCGGAAATATGGGACATCATCAAGCGCTGGCGCATAACTCCGCACCCCTGTTATTTTGCAGGCTGGAACCGCTGCTCCTGCGCAATGTGCATATTCGGTCTGCCGAAGCACTGGGCGGGTATCAGGGAGCTGTTTCCGGACTGGTACGAGCAGTTTCGCAATGCGGAAATCGAACTGAACTTCACGCTCGATAACAAGAAAAATCTTGACGAGTACATCGGGGACGCGGAAAGCTGCGTCTGCCGGGACAATCCTAGAGCAATCCAGCAGCTTCTATCCGGCGAATTCTCCGTTGATGATGTCTACGCGGAGGATTGGCAGTACCCGGCGGGAGCTTTCAAGGGCGCGGACGGCGGTCCGTGCTGACGAATAATTATTTATGGAGGGATAAATCATGACCCATTTCACAGACGCCGGCGATATCTCGCCGGAGGAGTGCGAGAAGATACTCCAGGACATTTTATCGACCATAAAGGAGAAGTAGCATGCTAAGAATCGAAGATCATTGCGTAGGCTGCCCTGATGGGGCGCCGTGTATGGGCAGTTCCTGCCCGAACAGAAATGTGCCGGTGTGGTACTGCGACGAGTGCGAGCGAGAATACGACCGGGACGAGCTGAGACTCCTTGACGGGAAGCAGCTTTGCTACGACTGCTTCTGCGAGGAAGCGTGGCTCAGCGCAGATGAACCAGAGGAGGAACAGTAATGCCTAGAAAGCTGGTAAAAACCACAGATATCACCCGTGAACAGTGGCTCGAATATCGCAGGACAGGGCTCGGAGGCTCTGACGCGGCGGTCGTAATGGGGCTGACCCCGTACCGCTCGAAGATCGAGCTCTGGGCGGACAAGACCGGGCGCATGCCGGAAACCGAGGACAACGAGGCAATGCGCACCGGGCGCGATCTGGAGCAGTACGTTGCAGAACGGTTCTGCGAGGCTGCCGGAAAGAAGGTTCGCCGCCGCAACTACATATTCCAGCACGATGAATACGACTTCATAACCGCGAACGTCGACCGTGAGATCATTGGCGAGAATGCCGGACTGGAGTGCAAGACAACATCAGCGTTCACCAAAGCTGATTTCGACAGCGGCGAGATCCCGCTGTACTATTACTGCCAGTGCTGCCATTACATGAACGTCATGGGGTACGACCGCATGTATCTTGCGGTACTCATCGGCGGGCAAAGGTTCCGTTGGTTCACCATCGAGCGGAACGATAGCGAGTGCGCGGCGCTGCTGAGATCCGAAATAGCATTCTGGAACGACTGCATAAAACCGGATATCCGCCCTGAACCGGACGGCTCCGAAAGCGCCGAACACACTCTGAAAGCTCTGTACCCTGACTGGCAGGACAACGCTATCGCTATGTTTGAGCAGAACGACGCCGCTGCCGAGCTTGCAGCCGTGATGGCTCAGAAAAAGGAACTCGAAACCCGGGAAAAGGCTCTCAAACAGAAGCTCCAGACAGCTCTCGATGGCAATACAGATGGCCTGACAGTTGACTGGCACATCTCATACAAGCCGCAGAGCCGATCTACTGTAGACAGCAAGCGCCTCAAGGCAGAGCGCCCGGACATCTACTCAGAATACCTTAAGGAAACCAAAGCGATGATATTCAAGATATCGGAAAGGAAAGAATCATGACCACTACGACCAACACAAACGGCGTTATCGCCGCCGCGGCTCAGGCAAAGCCGCAGGAAGCCCCAGCAAAGGCTACTCCGGCACAGATGCTCAACAGCCTGCTGAACAACGGAGCGATTCAGCAGACCCTCAAAAGCACGCTCGACAAGAACGCCGGAGCTTTCGCCGCGTCTGTAATGAATCTGTTCAACAACGATACGCTGCTCCAGCAGTGCGAACCCAGAGCAGTGCTTGCGGAGGCGCTGAAAGCGGCGGCGCTCAAGCTCCCTGTCGAGAAGCAGCTCGGATTCGCTTACATCATTCCGTACAAGGACCACGGTGTTCCGAAGCCGCAGTTCCAGCTCGGCTACAAAGGATACATACAGCTTGCGATGAGGACAGGCGAGTATCGCTATATCAACGCCGGAAAGGTATACGAAGGCGAGCTGAAAAGCGAGGACAAGCTGACCGGCGCGGTAGATATATCCGGTGAGCGCGTATCTGATAAGATCATAGGATATTTCGCGTACATCGAAACGCTGAACGGATTCAGCAAGACCTACTACTGGAGCCGCGAAAAGCTCACTGAACATGTAAAGAAGTACAGCAAGGCTTTCCAGAAAGGGAGCGCAATATGGCGCGACAACTTCGATGAAATGGCTATCAAGACAGTGCTGCGGAATCTGCTCTCGCACTACGGGATCATGTCCATTGAGATGAGCAGCGCTCTGTCCGATGAGGCGGCGCCCGGAAAGATCCCCGGTGAGCCTGCGGATGGTCCTGAGATAATCGTAGACAGCGATTCGCCGGACGAGTCGGAGGAAAGCCCCGCAGATTTGCAGTAATTTGCAGTCCCGCGCGGCGGAAAATATAAGTGGATATTGAGGGGGTGTAATTGTGGCGAATTTCAGTAATATCTCATTTGAGGAGTTTGTAAAAGAGCGTAATAAGGCCCTTTTTTCGTACGATGAAACGAAGATAAAGGCATATATGCAGAAATACGGAGTGCCGATACCAGATAATGAAACCGTATTCTGGGCGATGGTGAACAAGTGTATCTGCAATGTCACATCGGCGCCGCCCGAGCTTGTTACAAAGGCGGAAAAATGGCTGTCAGAGCGTGGAATGTCAAAGGAGATACGATAATGTACAACAAAGTGATAATGATGGGGCGTATCTGCTCTGATCCGGAGCTGAAAACGACCCCGAACGGCACGAATGTCTGCTCGTTCCGGATAGCCGTTGACAGACGGTTCCAGCAGAAGGGTGAGGAGCGAAAGACGGATTTTTTCAACGTGGTGGCATGGCGCTCCACCGGAGAGCTTGTCAGTAAGTACTTCGACAAGGGTCGTATGATCCTCGTAGAGGGCGAAATGCAGACCCGGCAGTACACGGACAAGTCCGGGAACCAGTCCACATGGTACGAGATAAACGCCGAGCGTGTAAGCTTTACGGGCGAGAAGTCCGGGAATGCTCCTGCCGCCGATACGGTTCCGGCTGCTCCTCAGGCAGCGCAGAATGCTTCTCCGGAAGCTCCGGCGGCTGATTTCTCGGGCGTAGGCAGCGACCCGTATCCGTTCTGATAGATAGGAGGGCATGCATGACAGAGGGTATACCGTACTTCTCTCTGGATTGCCGGTTTGATGATAAGCTTGAGGAAATAGAAGATATGTTCGGTATGAAAGGGCTTGGTATCATAATCAAGCTCTTTCAAAAGATTTATGGTATACACGGATACTATTGCGAGTGGAACGACAGGGTGGCGTCAAGGTTTGCAAACCGTGAGGCGTTTGTGGGTGTTGATGTTGTTCGTGAGGTTGTTGCCGCTGCGCTCAGAGAATCCAAAAATCATGAATCGCTGTTCGACAAGGAAATGTATACCAAATACGGAATACTGACTTCTCGCGGAATCCAGAAGAGATATCTGAAAGCGGCAAAGTCGTTGAAACGTAAGGATATTTTTCCTGTCTTAGAGTATGTAATTATTCCTCTCGATGATTCAGATATAGGCAATTCCGGAAAAAACGCTGATATTTCCGGAAAAAGCAACGAAAACTCCGGAAAAAACGGCGATATTTCTTCCCTAAATGAAAAGAAAAGAAATGAAATGAAATTAAAAGAAAGGGAAAGCAGGACGGCTGCGCCGCCTGCCCCTTCCCCCACCCGCGAACAGCTTGTGCGCAAATACGGGGAGAAGGCTGTTGCCTTGTATGAGCAGAAATATCAGAACTGGCAGCAGCGCAAGGGAATATCCGGCGGTATCTCCTACGCGAGAATAGCCGAATGGCTCATCGCGGACGGAGTGCCGGAGCAGAACAGCAGCATAGATCAAGAAGATATCCTGCGTGAATTGCAGGAGCAGTATTCGGAGGGATAGAATGCAGATTGAATTCACGGTTCCGGGAGAACCGTTCGGAAAGCAGCGGCCCAGGCACAGCAGAGTTTCCGGCACTACATACACGCCCAGGGAAACTAAGCTTCACGAACAGCTTATTCAGTGGGCGTACCGCAAAGCGGGAGGACATAAGTTCCCGGAGGATTCGGAAATCAGAATCACGATAATCGCAGTGATGGGTATTCCGAAAAGCACTCCGAAGTATCGCCGGGCTGATATGCTCAGCGGGAAGATTCGTCCGACCAAGAAACCAGACTGGGACAACATAGGAAAGCTCGTCTGCGACGCGCTGAACGGCGTGGCTTACGACGATGATAAGTGCGTTTGTGACGCTCGTGTTGTCAAGCTTTACGGAGAAGTCCCGCACTTGCGGGTCAGATTGGAGGATATAAATGCGTGGGATCTACGACAACCCGGAACTGCTGGAGGTGAACAGTGATGAAAGAAAAAGCAATACTGCTGAGCATACAGCCAAAATGGTGTGGGCTTATCGCAAACGGTAAGAAAACCATTGAAGTACGCAAGACCAGACCAAAGATTGAAACACCGTTCAAGTGTTACATATACCAATCGAAGAGCAAAGACCAGTTGATGGATGTAATGAAAGATGGCGATGAAAACTACGGCGTGATTTACCACGGAAAACCGGTATTCATCAAAACAAGTTCGAAGTATTCAAACCCTTGCGAGCAGAAAGTCATTGGAGAATTTATCTGCGACAGTATCTCCGAGTATGAAGCTGAGTTTTGCAAGGAAGATAATGTTTACCAGGATATTCGGCAGATATTTCGCGATGATGATTTCCCCGATGACGATGATCGCAGAGATTTCAAAGTGCTTACCTCAAACGAAGCAGACAATCCCAATGATTGTG
>OLOR01000566.1_pt1 | contig 39327 bp, 36 predicted proteins | sample 1672521 | NCBI WGS metagenome assembly OLOR01 (sample SAMEA3136695, study PRJEB25190) | human gut metagenome | biome: human gut; feature: human-associated habitat; material: faeces | place: Austria | collected 2013
CACGCCGCCGCGCATCGGCTAGCGCATGCCTGCCGGTGGCATGGCCGTGGCTGCAATGCGGGGCATCGACAACATCCCCATGGGGAACACGCCGGGCGAGAGTGAGCCCATCTGCCTGCAGCGCTTCGGGCGCCTTTGCGCCGACGCATGCCAACGTGGTTGGCATGAGGCAAACGGCGGGAACCTAAGCTATCGCCTCGATGCGGCAGATGTCGCCAGCTTCGGGTCCGCGCTCGTGGACGGAGGCGAATGGCATGCGTTGGGAAATCCCGTCCCCGAGCTTTCCGGCGAGCGCTTTCTGATGAGCGCCTCGGGTGCATACCTGAGCAATGTCATCCATGACGTCTCGTGTTGCTGCGGCGTCATCGAGCTTGATGAGTCCGGCAATGCCTGGCGCAGATGCTGGGGCTTCGACGATGACGCACGTCCCTCGAGCGAGCTCGAGACGCACTTGGCGATATACGTTGCCGCCCTGCAGGCAGGCGATGGTGCCGATCGCATCGTCTATCACGCGCACTGTCCGAACGTGATCGCGCTTTCAACGCTACTTGACCCCGATGCGCGCGTTTGGACGCGGACGCTGTGGCGCTGCATGACGGAGGGCATCATCGTCTTTCCCCGCGGCATCGGAGTCGTGCCCTGGATGGTGCCGGGTGGTTCCGAGCTTGCGCAGGCGACGCGCGAGCTCATGACGAGACATGGGGCCTGCATCTGGACACAGCATGGCGCCATAGCTCGTGCCGCGAGCTTCGATACGGCGTTTGGGACCATCGACACGATCGAGAAGTCCGCTGGGATTTACTTGCGCGCTCGCGCCGCCAACGGCGGTAACGAACCAAGCCATCTGGTGAGCGACGATCAGCTACGCGCCATCTGCGTTCGCTACGGTCTGCATCCTGATGACGATTTCCTGGAATGAGACAGTTGCTCTGAGACGTTGTCTCATGTGCTATTTGCCAGGTATTCCTTCGGGCCGCTCTCGTAGATGTTGCCGCCGTGACAGTCGATGGCGACCGTGAGCGGCATGTCCACGACCTCGAGTCGACGAATCGCCTCGGTCCCCAGGTCTTCGTACGCGATGACATCGGCACTTTTCACGCTCTGCGCGATGAGGGCGGCGGCACCCCCAATTGCGGCGAAGTAGACGGCCTCGTTGCGCATTACGGCATCGATGACCTCTTGGCTGCGCGCACCTTTGCCGATCATCGCTCGTTGCCCCAAGTCGAGCAGGCGCGGTGCGTACGGATCCATACGGTAGCTTGAGGTCGGGCCAACCGGCCCGATTGCATAACCGGGTTTGGCAGGTGCTGGGCCAGCGTAGTAGATGACGGCACCGTCGATATCGATGGGCGGCTGTTCGCCCGCGTCAAGTGCCTCAACAAGGCGCTTGTGCGCCGCATCGCGTGCGGTCAGCACGATACCGCTATAGAGGATCCGGTCGCCCGCATTTAGCGATTTCGCGATCTTGCGGGTGATGTCGCCGCTGATGCGGTGCACCTCGGGAGCTCCCATTACAGCACCGCCTCCTCGTGACGCGCGACATGGCAGTTAATGTTGACGGCAACCGGAAGGCAGGCAATATGGGTGGGTGCTTGCTCGATGTTGACTGCGAGCGCCGTCGTCGCCCCGCCAAAGCCGGCCGGTCCCGTGCCCAGCTCGTTGATGGCGTCAAGCAGCTCGTCTTCGAGTTGCGCGTAGAAGGGGTCGGGGTTGTGGACGCCCATGGGTCGTAGCAACGCGCGCTTGGCGAGCGAGGCGACATGGTCGAAATTACCGCCCACGCCCACGCCCACGATGATGGGAGGGCACGGATTGGGGCCAGCGTGTCGCACCGCGTCAAGCACGAACGTGCGCACGCCGTCGACGCCATCCGCGGGCTTGAGCATCTTGAGCTGCCCCATGTTCTCTGAGCCTGCTCCCTTGGGTGCGACCGTAATCTTGAGAGCATCGCCATCGACGATGTCGACGGTGATGAGCGCGGGCGTGTTGTCGTCCGTGTTCATGCGGCGCAAGGGGTCGCCAACCATCGATTTGCGCAGGTACCCTTCCGTGTAACCGAGCGCAACGCCCGCGTTGACCGCATCGACGAGCGATCCGCCTTCGATGCGGAGGTCCTGCCCCAGCTCGATGAAGACGCATGCCGCGCCCGTATCCTGGCAGATGGGAACCATCTCGTGCTCGGCGATCGCAGCGTTTTCGAGCATGCAGCCAAGCGTCGCTTTGGCGACCGGCCACGTCTCGGATTCGTGCGCCGTGCGCAATGCGTCCAGCAAACCGTCGCTCATGACGCAGTTGGCGCGTATGCAAAGGTCACGCACCGTATTCGTGATGTCTGCCGCCTGAATCGTCCTCATGTGCGCATGCCCTCAATCGACGTGTCCGCAAGACAAGACGAGCCGCACGGAGCGGCTCGAAGAAATCTCTGGTGGGCGATGCAGGGTTCGAACCTGCGGCCCTCTGCTTGTAAGGCAGATGCGCTCCCGCTGCGCTAATCGCCCAGTGCCTTGGAATTTTAGCGTAAAATCCCCCAAAGTACAGATAAGGAATGGAGGGGCATGATGCCCGCTGAAAACATAGAGCTGCTCATCGAGTTCACGCACGACGACGACCCGCGCGCCCGCGCGATGGCCGTTGCCGGGTTGGCCAAGCTTGCCGATGCCCGTGGCTTTGCCCCGGTACTCGTCTGTCTATTCGATCCGGTCGACGAGGTGCGGGCCGCCGCTGCCACGGCTCTCGGCATCTTCGGAGACGACCGCGCATTCGAGGCGCTTGTCGAGTGTCTGGGCGATCCGAACGAGCGGGTAGGGGTGAACTGCGCGTGGTCGCTTGGCCAGATTCCCACGACGCGCTGCCTCGACAAGCTTTGCGAGGTCGTGGCAGACAACGAGGTCGCTCCCGCCATCCGCGTCGCCGCCGCGACAGCCATCGGCGAGCGGTCAGAGCTTCCCGGGTTTGACATCACGACAGATGGTGCGCTCATCGAGCAGGCCCGTGTCGCATTGCTCGACGCGATGGATGACGAGGAAGGCGAGTTGCGCGCGGCTTGCATCTGGACGCTTGGGCACTTCCCCGTCGACAAACAGACGACCGAGGCATGTATCGAGGCGCTCGACGACGATTACGAGTGGGTCGTGCGCTACGCAATCGAGGCACTTGCCCACTTTGGCGACCTCGGGGCTCTCGAGCCGCTGCTCGAGCTGTCGGAAAGCGAAGACGACGAAATCAGGGACCTCGCATGTCAGGCTGTCGATCTCTTGAGAGCCGACGCTTGACCGTGTCGCTCGTTTTGGTAAACTAACCGCTGCTGTAAAGCGCCTGTGGCTAGGTAGCTCAGTCGGTAGAGCAGGGGACTGAAAATCCCTGTGCCGGGGGTTCAAGTCCCTCTCTAGCCACCATCTCGATCTTGCGGACCGCCTCTTCGGCGGTCCTTTTCATTATGCGGAGGGATTCTCCGGTGCGCCTGAAATGGCAAGGGGACATGCTTTTCCAATGGCTATAATGTCTTTATCGTCAATGGAGGGAATGTGGCGTGGCATATAGCAAGGAAACGCAAAGGCTTCTCCTGCGCATCCAGCAAAGCGAGATGACCGAGGCCGCGGCCTATCACGCGATGGCCTCTTCCATCAAGGACGGCCACAACCGCGAGACGCTCGGCAAGATCGCCGACGAGATCGCCGCCCAGGCCCATGCCCTCGAGAAGTTCACGGACGCCCTTCCCCAGCCTGATAATCGAAAGGTCAGGCGTTATGCGCGTATGGCACGCGTCTTCGGGTTCACCTTCGCCGCCAAGCTCATGGACAAGCGCAAGGTCAAGATCGAGCACCACGCGAAGAAGCTCCTCGACGAGGTGCCCGAAGTCGAGAGGCTCGAAGCCGACGAGCACGATCGTGACGAAAAGCTCTTCGACTTGCTCAGCGAAAAGCGTCTTTCATACGTAGGTGCGATGATCTTGGGGATGAACGATGCGATCGTCGAGATTACCGGCACGCTTGCCGGCCTCACGCTCGCCATGCAGAACACGCGCCTCATCGCGCTTTCCGGACTCATCACCGGCGTTGCGGCCACGCTTTCGATGGCGGCGAGCGAATATCTCGCCGAACGCAGCGACGGAAAGGGCGATGCGGCCAAATCGGGCCTGATGACGGGTGGTGCATATTTCATCACTGTCGTGATTCTCCTGCTGCCCTATCTCATTCTCGATGACAAGATGTACCTGCTTGCCATGGGCATCATGCTCGCATTCGTCATACTCATTCTGGCGGCGTTCAACTTCTACACCTCCGTCGCACGAGATGTTCCGTTTGGCAAGAACTTCGGGCAGATGTGCGCCATTTCGCTTGGTGTCGCGGCACTGTCCTTCGTTTTGGGATACGCTGTTCGCACGTTTCTTGGCGTCGACGTCTAACTTGAAAGGTTTACGCATCATGCAGATGACCGAAGAGCAGTTCAACATCATCAAAGCTCAGCTCAAGAAGCTGGTCGCGATTCCCGACGGCTTCTACGCGAAGAAGTTCGCCGGCATCGACATTGACGCCATCAAGGACCAGTCCGATTTCGAGAAGCTTCCCTTCACCGATAAGGGCGATTTGCGCGAAGCCTATCCGCTGGGCATCGCCGCCGTGCCGACCGACCAGATCGTGCGCATCCACAGCTCATCGGGCACGACGGGCACGCCCGTCATCATTCCCTATACCAAGAAGGATGTCGCCGACTGGGCCATCCAGTTCGCGCGATGCTACGAGTATGCGGGCGTGACCAAGGAAGATCGCGTGCATATCACGCCGGGCTATGGTCTGTGGACGGCCGGCATCGGCTTTCAAGCGGGATGCGAGTTGCTTGGTGCCATGGCGATTCCCATGGGTCCGGGCAATACCGACAAGCAGCTCAAGATGATGATGGACCTCGAGAGCACGGTGCTTTGCGCGACGAGCTCGTACGCGCTGCGTCTTGCCGAGGAGATAGCCAAGCGCGGCATCGGCGACCAGATCAGGCTGCGCAAGGGCATCATCGGCTCGGAACGCTGGGGCGAGAAGATGCGTCGTCGCATCGCCAACGAGCTCGGCGTCGAGCTCTACGACATCTATGGCCTGACCGAGATCTACGGCCCCGGCATCGGCATCAACTGCCAGGCCGATAGCGCCGTGCACATCTGGAGCGATTACATGTACCTCGAGATCATCGACCCCGTCACCGGGCAGCCCGTTCCCGACGGCGAACCGGGTGAGATCGTGCTCACCACGCTGCAGAAGGAAGGTGCGCCTCTTATCCGCTTCCGCACGCACGACCTTTCCCGCATCGTGCCGGGCGAGCGTGCCTGCGGGCATAACGAGCATCCACGCATCGACATCATTACCGGTCGCACCGACGACATGGTCAAGGTGCACGGCGTCAACATGTTTCCCGCGCAGATCGAAGAGGTCATCGCTGCCGTCAAGGGCGCGAGTAGCGAGTATCAGATGATGATTGACCACCTCAACGGCAAGGATATTGCCACGCTCTTCGTCGAGGTCGAGCCGGATGCCAACAAGTACAACATGGAGGAGACCATCGCGACGGAGTTCAGGAACCGCATTGGCTTCACGCCGCAGGTCAAGCCCGTCGATATCGAGGACCTTCCGCGCAGCGAGAAGAAGACCACGCGCATCTTCGACAACAGGTACTAAACGCTTACTTTTCTGCGGTGATAACGCGAGTGGGCGTCACGATGTAGTCGACGCGGCAGTCGGTTGCCTCGTGTGGCACCTCGTCGACGACCTGCTCGTCGAACGCGATGCCGATGGTCATGCTGTCCGCGCTCAGGTACGGGAGGAAGCGATCGTAAAAGCCGCCGCCTTGCCCCAGACGATTGCCGTGCCTATCGAAGGCGATGCCCGGCACGAGCATGAGGTCGATGTTTTCCGGTGGGACATGACGGGCGGGGTCGAGGTTGGTCACTATCTCCCGAGGCGTCTCGAGAATGCTCCAATCGTCGTTCATGTCGAAGGAAAAGAACGACATGTTCGTTTCGGAACGCACGAGGGGGAAGGCGATGGTGGGACGCTGGTCGAACAGGAACAGCTTCTCCCTGTTCGAGACGAATCGTGCCTCTGACCCGGTGGGATAGTAGACGGCGATGCATTTCGCGTGCTTGAGGGCCGGCAAATTGAGGAGTCTGTCTTCCAGTGCCGCCTCATAGTTTTTGCGAACATCAGCTGCGATCGAACCACGTTTGGCGCGCATGCTTTCGCGTTGCGCTGCCTTTTCTTCTGCAGTATTCATGGCGGATATAGTACCAAAAGTGGGCGGAAGTGCGAAATCAGCACCGTTGTACAGGTTTTTTGCTATCATTCCGAGCATGTCTGTAGTAGTTGCAAAATTCGGCGGGACATCCGTCGCGAATCCGGAGCGCATCAGGAGCGTCGCTCAACGCATCGTCAGTCGCAAGCGCGCCGGTGATAGCGTCGTCGCCGTGGTCTCGGCCATGGGCAAGACGACTGACGACCTCGTCGCGCTCGCGAGTTCCATATCAGATAGCCCTGACCCCCGCGAGATGGACACGCTGCTTTCCACCGGAGAGATGGTCTCCATGTCGCTTCTGGCCATGGCCGTCGCCGAGCTCGGCGAGGAGGCCATCAGCCTCTCCGGGCGGCAAATCGGCCTGATTACCGATAGCGTGCACGGCAAGGCGTCGATTCGCGAAATCCACGCCGATCGCATCCGCGTGGCGCTTTCCGAAGGCCGCATCGTCATCGTCGCGGGATTCCAGGGAATCGACGCAGCGGGAGACATCACTACGTTGGGCCGCGGGGGTTCGGATACGACCGCTGTTGCCATCGCGGCGGGCATCAAGGCGGACGTCTGCGAGATCTACACGGACGTCGCCGGTGTCTACACGGCCGATCCGCGTATCGTCCCGCGTGCCTGCAAGATCGATCAGATCAGCTACGAGGAAATGCTCGAGATGGCTGCGGGCGGCGCCGGCGTTCTGCACAAGCGCTGCATCGAGTTCGCGCGCAACTTCGGCGTGGTGATTCATTGCCGCTCGTCGTTCGATGACGAGCCGGGCACGTTGGTGAAGGAGTATGACCCCACTATGGAAAAGGCGATTGTCAGCGGCGTGGCGCATGACCTTTCGGAAGCCAAGTTCACGATTCGCGATGTGCCCGATACCACAGGCGTCGCCGCCAAGGTGTTCGGTGCCATGGCAGACGCCAATCTCGGTGTCGACATGATCATCCAGAACCTTTCCGAAAACGGTCACACTGATATCACGTTCACGAGCCCGAAGGCCGATATCGAGAAGACGACCGAGGTCATGGATCGCATCGTGCGCGAGCTAGGCGCACGAGAACTGCTCATCACCGATGAAGTCGCCAAGGTCTCCATCATCGGTGCGGGCATGAAGGTCAATTCCGGCGTGGCGGCGCAGATGTTCCGCACGCTTGCCGAGGGTGGCATCAACATCACGATGATTTCGACGTCCGACATCCGCACGAGCGTCGTCATCCCGGCCGAGAGCGCCGAGGAGGCGGTGCGCTTGCTGCACACGGCCTTTGGACTCGACGGCGCCAAGGTCTTCGAGGAGACGCAGCTGTCTGCCGAGGAGCTCGCCGCCAAGGCCAACAAGGGCCGCTAGGCGAGGCGGCGCATGGAAAAGCGCCCCAATATCAAACTTACGTTGGATCAAGGCCTTGCGGTTGCACGCGACGTGCGGCCCGACCGCTCGTCGGAGGCCCTTGCCGATATCCTGGGCGTGAAACGCGCCTACCTGTTGCGTCGTTCCGTCGACGCGCGGCGTAAAAGCGACGTGCACTTCGTCGTGACTGCCGGTATCGGCGGGAGCGAAGGTGCTCCCCGGGTCGTCACACCCATCGAGGAGCGCCCGCTTTCCGAGCGGCAGGTTGCAGGGGTGCGGCCGGTCGTGGTCGGGATGGGGCCTGCTGGTCTGTTCGCGGCGCTCGAGCTCGCCGAGGCCGGCTTGCGGCCGCTCGTGATCGAGCGCGGGACTCCCGTCGACGAGCGCATGGCCGACATCGAGCGCTTCCACCGCACGCGCGTGCTCGATGTGGAGAGCAACGTGCAGTTTGGCGAGGGCGGAGCCGGCACTTTCTCCGACGGCAAGCTCACGACCGGCAAGAACTCTCCGCAGATTGCCCAGGTGCTCGAGACCTTCGTCGCAGCGGGCGCGCCGAGTGAGATTCTCTGGCAGGCAAAGCCACACATCGGCACCGACGTACTAGGCGGCGTCGTCAAACGCATTCGCGAGCGCATCATCGCCTGTGGTGGCGAGGTGCGTTTCCATACGCAACTCGTGGGAATGCGCGTCGATGCGGGCGGATTGCTGCGTGGCATCACGCTCGAACACGATGGCATCTCGAGCGAGGTCGAGGCGTCACGCCTCATCCTCGCATGCGGGCATTCCGCGCGAGATACGTTCGCCCTGCTCAAGGGGCTCGATTTCGAACTGACGCCCAAACCGTTTTCCATTGGAGTGCGCATCGAGCACGAACAGGACTTCATAAACCAGGCCCAATATGGACGGATGGCGGGACACCCCGCACTCGGAGCGGCCGATTACAAGCTCGCGTGCCATCTCAAGGGTGGTCGTTCGGTCTACACGTTTTGCATGTGCCCCGGTGGCGAGGTTGTCGCGGCGGCAAGCGAACAGGGCGGCCTGTGCGTGAACGGCATGTCGCGTCAGGCGCGTGACGGGACAAACGCCAATGCCGCGCTCTTATGCAACGTGACGCCGGATGACTTTCCCAATGCGGATGACCCGCTCTCGGGCATCGAGTTCCAGCGACGATGGGAGCAGGCGGCGTTTGCCGCCGGTGGTGCAAACTGGCATGCACCCGTCCAGCGCGTGGCAGATTTTGCCGGATTGACAGGCGAAGCTCGCACGAAGCCCGAGGCGAGCTATCCCTTGGGCGTTGTCGAGGCCTCGCTTGATACATGTCTGCCGGGCTTTGCGACGGCTGCCTTGCGCGAGGCGCTGCCCGCGCTCGATCGCAGTCTTCATGGATTTGCCGATTCCGGGGCGCTGCTCACGGGCATCGAGGCCCGCAGCTCCTCGCCGGTGCGCATTGTGCGCGACCCCCAGACGCTCATGGCGACACGCGTGCATGGGGTATACCCATGCGGTGAAGGTGCTGGCTATGCGGGCGGCATCATGTCGGCCGCTATCGACGGAATCCGGGTCGCAAACAAGCTGCTTGAGGAGTAAGAGGCTTTGCTGTATTGCGCGCTCGAGGGCTTGCTTTCGCATTCGAGCTGCGCTTCGCTCGATGCCGCTGCGGGACTCGCGTGCAAAGACCGCACGCTCAGACAGTCCTCGCAAAACCGCATCGAGTTCAGCGCAGCTCTGCTCAAGATGCCCTCGAGCGCGCAATACAACACCCGGATTCATTGTTCCTTCGTTATTTCGACCGAAGAGACTATAGCAACGGCAGCAGCGTTCCTGCGAAGAGCCAGGCGACGAGTCCGGGCGCGAGTGCGATGTGCGTGTCGCGGCATGCCTTGCCGCAGGCGAGCTGCACGAGCGCGAGTGTCCCCATGAACACAGCGCATGCGAAGATGCCATATGCGATGCCGTCGAATCCCGAGAAAAGCGCAAGCGGCACGATCATGCGCACGTCGCCCGAACCGATGATCTCGCCCGTTCCACGACGCACGCGCAAGTGGTTGAGCAATAGCAGGCAGCTGGCGATGAGTCCCGCCGGCAACGCGATCGCGAACGCGTTGCTGATTCCGCTTGCCGTTATGCGAAAGACAAGCGCGAAAACGAGCAGCCCCATCACGAGTTCGGTCGGCAGGACGTGCTCGCACAGGTCGCAGACGAGCAATGCGCCCATGCACGCACATGCAAGCGAGAAAGCCAGACAGCAGGCGAGGTCATCGAGCAAAAACCAGGCGCCGAGCGCTCCGATTGCGCATACGAGCGCGACGAGCGCACGCAAGGGCAGGCTGATGCTATCTGCAAGGTCACGCGCACGCAACGAGCTTTGGGCAAGGGTCGTCATGCCCGTCCATCCCAAGATGCCACTCGCGCAGGCGTAGAGCACCATCGCCACGCCTACTTTCTAGCGCGTCCTCAACGCGTAGGCAGCAGAGATGGCCGAGCAGGCGTCATTCGCAAACGATGACAGGTACCTGTCATCGTTATCCTTCAGGTGAATGTAGATCGCGCGACGCCCGCGGCTCGCCAAGGCGGAGAAATCACCGAGGGCCTCGGCATTGGCGACGTCGCCGAGCGTGAAGTCCTCGTGTGGAACGGTGATGTCGAAGGGCTCGTCAGCGCTGACGACGAGAAAGACGCCCGTGTTGGGGCCGCCTTTATGCAGCTGACCCGTGGAATGCAGGTAGCGCGGCCCGATTTCGAGACACGAGCACACGTCCAGGCGATCGGCGGCACGATGGCGTATCTTCTCGAGCGTCTCTCGACGGCCAACGCCCTTGAACGGCAGAAACGCGTTGAGGCTGAAGTAATCGTCGTCCTTGATCGAGCAAAACAGCAAGCGCAGCGCGGCATTCGCATCGATGCCCTCGTGCGTGCCGTCCAGCGTCTCGAGCAGGGCCGAGCTCACGCAAACGCGGTCTGCATAGCCGCACGAGTCGAGTTCGAATTCCTCGTAGGCGGGTTTACCCCAGACGTCTTCCGGAACGTCGAACCTACCGCCTTGGTTGTAGAGAATCTGGCGCGTCGCGATTTTGGTACTCTCGACATCAGGTTGGTCGAAGGGGTTGATCTGCATGAGCCAACCGCAGAATGCCACCGCGTATTCCCAGATGAGGAAGTAGCGCGTCATGGCCGTGCTGTCCGGGATGTCGAGGCGGAAGACGGGGATGTCGGGATGCACGCAGGTACGGGCATGTTCGAACGCTTCGTCGCTGTCCATGTTGCACAGAATCGCGCAACGGTCGGGGTGCGGGTCGGAAAGGATGCCGGCGTCGACTTCGACGTTGGGCAATATGCCAACGCCCGCCTTGCCGAGCGACTCCGCGACGAGCTGCTCGACCCACAGACCGAAGACCTGCTTGCTCGGCGGCATGAGCAGTGAGAACTTGTTGCGTCCCGCCTTGAGGTTGTCGTACAGGAAGGCGGCGAGCCAGACGGCGGGATTGTCGGGCGAGTCCGAAGCGCAGAGCCTCTCCATCGGGACGGCGTCTTCGAGCATGCGCTCGATGTCGATGCCGATGGCCGCCATGGGCAGCAAGCCGAAGGCCGAGAGCGCCGAGTAACGGCCGCCGACGTCGGGTTCTCCGTGAATGATGGCGCGCCAGTGGTTCTTGCGGGCGACATGCTCGAGCTCGGTGTCCGGGTCGGTGATGGCGATGAAGCGCGAGCCGGCGCGCTCTGCCCCCAGGTGGGCGCATACGTACTTCCAGCACACGTGAGACAATACGGTGGGCTCGAGCGTGGAACCCGATTTGCTCGAGACGATGTAGAGCGTGCGAGCCGGATCGGACGAACCGAGAATGTGGTTGACGTAGACCGGTGAGAGCGCGTCCATCGTCTTGAACGGGACTTCGTCGGTGACTTCGAGGCTATAGAGCTTGGTGACCGTCTGGGGGGCTTGCGTTGAACCACCCTGGCCGATGAGCACGACGGCATCGAGTCCCTCGCCACGTGCCTGCTGCGCGATGATCGCGATTTCGGCGGGATCGCTGGGCGGCCTGCTCGCCAGCGTGGTCCATCCCAGACGCGTTGCCGCGTAGTCAGCGATTTCTGCGGAGAAGTCGAAGACGGATCCGTCCTTTGCGGCGATGCGGGAGGGAACCTCGTTTTCGATGAGAAGCTGAGCAGTGGGGCAATGCCCCAGCTCGGAACTGTCGATAAACGCCATGTGCACGTGCTCCTTGGTACGGTTTGGCTCGTTCCATCCGCTGGCACGGATAGAAAACAGTGTCGACAAGTATAATGCATGCAAAATCCCGTGGGGCGTGTTATTATTGTGTCTCCTTTGTATCAGGAGGACTCTTCATGGAAGAAACAATCAACAGACAGCTCGCCTATGTCAACAACATTCACGAGACGCTCGTTGGGTTTACGGGTAGGCGTCTGCGCATTCGTGCCAATATGGGCCGTTCCAAGATCATCGAGCGTGAGGGCGTGCTCACGCAAGCGCACAAATCGCTCTTCATCGTCGAGACCGATGAGAAACGCGGTCGTAAGGCGCGTCAGTCCTATCAATACGTCGATGTTCTGACGGGCACGGTCGAGCTCACCAATCCCGAGGACGAGCAGCCGCTCTTTCCCGCGCTTCAGCAAGAGACCATCTAGCATATCCGCGTATGGGCGCCATGTGCTCGCGGGCGTTGACATTCGAAGCTCGCGCCAAGGTCAACTTGTGTCTGGCGATATCCTATCCGCCGCATGACGGCTACCATGACGCGCGCTCCGTCTTCCAGGAGCTTGACTTGCATGACGTGCTGCGCATGCACGTTTCCGAGGACATCGCGGAAGATGCCCTGCGCACGGGCATGGGAACGCGCGTCGCGCTCACCTGCGAGGTCGATGACCTCGACTCGCGTGACAATCTCGTCTTCCGTGCCGTCGATGCCGCCGAGCAAGCTTGCGGATGTCCCGTGGTTGCGGCAGGTGCCGCGCTCGTCATCGACATCGAGAAGCACATCCCGGCGGGCGGGGGGCTCGGTGGCGGCTCGAGTGATGCGGCGGCTGCGCTCAAGGCGTATGCGCAACTTACGGGAATCGATGCGCTCGACGATCGCATCGTTGCCGTCGCGCGCGAGCTTGGCGCCGATGTCGCCTTCTTCCTTCATGGCCAGGCCGCGCTCATGGGTGGTCGCGGGGACATGTTCGAGCGGGCCTTGCCGCCCTTGCAAGCCCCCATCGTTCTCATGGGGAGCTCCGATGGGCTTTCGACGGCCACGGTGTATCGTGCATTCGATGGGAGGCCCGTACCCGCTCCCGATGCCGATGCCCTCGCACGCGCGATGGACGACGCTCCTGACGATTTCGCGTGCCTCGCGTCGTTGTGTGCGAACAACTTGGGGCCGGCGGCATGTGCGGCCGACCCTCGTATCCAGCGTCGCATCGACACTGCGCTCATGCACCCCGACGTACTCAACGCGATCGTTTCCGGAAGCGGGTCGACGAGCTTCGCCATCTGCGCCGACGAGTCCGGTGCGCAGCGTTTCGCGCGCGATATCGCTCCCGTGTGCGACTGGGTTCGCGTATGTCACGTTCCGCCGTTCATTGCTTGAGAATCGCGGCACACTTCACTAGAATCAGGCAAGCAGGCTACTGGGGCATCGTTCAACGGTAGGACAGCGGTTTTTGGTACCGCGAATGAGGGTTCGATTCCTTCTGCCCCAGCCATTCAATCTTCTCAATGGGAGCGCATGTGAAAGCTAAAGCTTTGATTCTTGCAGCAGGCGCTGGTACCCGCATGAAATCCAACAAGCCAAAGGTCGTTCACGAGATGCTGGGCAAGCCGCTCGTGCGTTGGGTCGTAGATGCGGCGCATCAGGCCGGTTGCGATGACGTCCACGTGGTCATCGGCCACGGACGCGAGCAGGTCGAGCCCCTGCTCGGCGACTGCGTCATCTCCTATCAGCTCGAAATGCTGGGTACTGGTCATACGATCATGTGCGCGGCGGACAAGTTCGAGGGCTATGAGGGCAACATCGTGGTGCTTTGCGGCGACTCCCCGCTTATCACGGCAAGCACCATCGAGCATCTCGTCGAAACGCATGAGGCAAGCGGTGCCGCCGCGACGGTGCTCACGATGATGCCCGCCAATCCCTTTGGATACGGGCGTATCGTGCGTGACGCGGGTGGCAACGTGGCCGGCATCGTCGAAGAGAAGGACTGCACGGAGGAGCAGCGCGCGATTGGCGAGTGCAATTCCGGCATCTATTGCTTTTCCGCACCGGCGCTCCTGGGCCATCTCGATCAACTCGACCGCAATAACGCGCAAGGCGAGTACTACCTCACGGACATGCTCAGTCTGCTGGCTGCCGATGGCCTGACCATTGCCAGCATGGTTGTCGAGGACAACGACGAATGCCTTGGCGTCAACTCTCGCGCGCAGCTTGCCGTCGCGGGCAAAGTCGCGCAACGCCGCATAAACGATCGGCTTATGGCGGACGGCGTCACCATGCTCGCCCCCACCCTCGTGGGGGTCGGGCCCGACTGCGTCGTCGAAAACGATGTCGAGCTCCTGCCGATGACCATGCTCTGGGGCACGACGCGTGTCTCGGGCGGCTGCGTCATCGGCCCCGACACGCGCCTCACCGATTGCGCAATCGGGCCCGAAAACGTGCTCGAGGAGGTCGTGGCCATCGAGACGACCACCGAGTCTGGTGTCACCGCCGGCCCGCGGGCCTATCTGCGTCCCGGCACCTACCTGTGCGAAGGCGCGCACGTGGGCACGCACGTCGAGATCAAGAAATCCACGGTGGGCGCCGGCAGCAAGGTGCCGCATCTGTCCTATATCGGCGATACGACGATCGGCACTGACGTCAATATCGGGGCCGGCTCGATCACCTGCAACTACGATGGCGTGAACAAGCACCAGACGGTCATCGGCGATTCCACGTTCGTCGGATCGAATACCATGCTCGTCGCGCCGGTCAAGCTGGGTTCCAATGTCGTGACGGGAGCCGCGAGCTGCATTACCAAGGACGTGCCCGACGGGGCGCTCGCCGTCGAGCGTAACGAGCAGAAGATCATCGAGAATTGGACCGAGCGCCATTTCACGAACAAGCGCACGAGCTAAAGAAGGGATAGGTACACGATGAGTAAAAGGCGGAGCAGGGCCGCGGAGCGAAAGCTACACATCTTCTCGGGCTCGGTATATCCGGAGCTCGCCGAGGAGATGGCGGGGCATCTCGATGTCGAGCTGGGTGACATCACGCTCGAGAAGTTCGCGAACGGCGAGACCTACGCGCGCTTCATGGAATCCGTTCGTGGCGAGGATGTCTTCCTCGTCCAGTCGATTTCGGGTGACGTCAACGACGCCCTCATGGAGCTGCTCATCATGACCGATGCTGCTCGTCGTGCAAGTGCGGGAAGAATCCATGCCGTCGTCACGCATTATGGCTACGCCCGTCAGGATCGCAAGGCTGCCGCGCGCGAGCCCATCACCGCCAAGCTCGTCGCCCGCATGCTCGAGACGGCCGGTATCGATTCCATCACGACCATCGACCTGCACCAGGGGCAGATTCAGGGGTTCTTCGAGAAGCCGGTCAATCACCTGACGGCACTCAACCTCTTCGCCGATTACTTCGAGGGGCTCGGGCTCGACAACCTCTGCGTCGTGAGCCCGGATGTGGGCCGCGCAAAGGCGGCCAAGAAGCTGAGCGACCTGCTCAACGCCGACCTTGCGATCATGCACAAGGGCCGTCCCTCGCATAACGTCGCCGAAATTACGAGCATCATCGGTGACGTCGAGGGCAAGAACTGCATCCTCAACGACGACATGATTGACACGGCGGGTACCATCTGCGCCGGCATGAAGGTCCTCAAGGATCGCGGCGCCAAGTCGGTGCATGTCAGCGCGACGCATCCAGTCTTCTCCGGGCCCGCCTACGAGCGCCTCGAGAATTCGGTCGCCGATGAGATCGTCGTGTGCAACACGATTCCCATTCCCGAGGAGCATCTCAACGGCAAGATCAAGCAGATCAGCATCGCGCCGCTCTTCGCACAGGCAATCAACAACGTCTTCAATAACGGCTCGGTTTCGACCCTGTTCGATCCGGACTTCGCGCTGTAACGATGGACTACAAGCTCATAGCAGGTTTGGGCAATCCCGGCCCCGAGTACGAGGAAACGCGGCATAACGCTGGCTTTCTCGCACTCGACCTGCTTGCTGACGAGCTCGGGGCGCATTATTGGAAGAACGAGTGCGGCGCACTTGTCGCGCACGTGCAACACGGTGGCGAGGAGCTGTTGCTTGCCAAGCCGCAGGCGTACATGAACACGAGCGGTGGCCCCATCAGCAAGCTCGCGGCCGCACACAAGGTCGCTCCCGAGGAAATCCTCGTCATTCACGACGAGATGGACCTCGAGCCGGGGACGGTTCGCGTGAAGGTGGGCGGTGGCCATGGTGGCCATAACGGCCTCAAATCCATCCATTCCAAGCTGGGAAGCGACGCGTACACGCGCGTGCGCGTGGGCACAGGGCACCCGTCGGGACGCAAGTCCGTGACGGATTTCGTGCTCCAGGTTCCCAAGGGCGCGGAGGCCGAGGCATTCGATCATGCGGTCGCGCTTGCGGCCGATGCCGCGCTTTGTGCGATTGACGACGGCGCAACGACGGCGATGAACAGGTTCAACTGAGGGTCGCCATGAGTCAGCGAGGTTCGCATTCACATGAGGACTCCCGTCCGGACCGGCGGCAAGACCCCGACATGGGGGTTCAGGGTCGCTTTGGCCGTCAGGAGGACTGGCGCAAGGTCGAGCGGCAACAGGCCTCGCGCAAGCTGACGCTGCGCGAGCAGGTGGAACTCGAGGCCGCCGAGCAGCGACGCATGAGCAGGGAAGCCGCCGAGCGCCGGGAAGCGGAGATGCAGCGTCGTCGCCAGATGGCGCGTCAGCAAGCGGCGGAGGAGCGCCTTCGCCGTCAGCAACAGCAGCAGCAGCGAGAAGGACGCTATCGCAGCGAGCAAGAACAACCTGAGCAAAGCATACAGGGAAGGTTCGGGCGCCAGGAGATCAGGCCGAGGCCCGAGCGCGATGCGCAGCAGCAGGCTGCCCGGCAGGCGCGCCAATACGACCGCCGGCGCTACGTGTCGCGCGAACAGCAGCGAACGTCGCGGCAACCACAGCAGGTGCAGCAATCCCAGCAGCTTCGGCAGGCGCGGCAATCCACGGCGGAGCAGGGTCAAGTCCGTTCCCAGCGGCCCGTCCGACAGACCCCGACGCAGGCTGACGCGCAGCGCAAGGCGCAACAGCGAACCGACCGACAAGCTGCTCAGATACAAAAGGCGCAAAATGCGCACCATGCGAGCCAGGAGCACGTAGTCGCGCACGAACGCGAGGTGGCCGACGAGCAGATCGTCCGTTCCGTGCACGGTGGACGTCATATGCCGGCAACGCGGCAGGAGCGCCCTGCTGCCGGTCATGGGCAGGCCCGACACGCACAAGACGATGCCTGGCAGATTGACCAGGGAGACACTTCCCCGCACGAGGATCAGACGGACTCAGCCGCTTCGCAGTTGACCGAGCAGGAAGCGCAGCCCTGGGCGCAGCAACAGGGACGCCGGTCAGAATACCGGCCGAGCTTTGGCGATCCCACCGCCATGAGTCGATACACGCGCGACAACTATGGCTCCGGTGGCAAGGCGCAGCCATACACCGTCAATTCCGTCGGCCAGTCCGGCAAGTCCAAATTCGATCGCCGGCCCAACATCGAGCGCGCGACGAGTTCGGGTTCCCGTTCCGGCAAGAAGCTGCCGAACGTATCCCCCAAGATCATCATCGCGCTCGTCGTCGTATTCGTCATCGTGGCAGTGGTCGGCGTACTCAATCCCTTCGCACAGACGGGCGACACGGACGCGGGGCAAACCGGAGGCACGGTGACGACAGCAGCGACGCAGCCCTCCTTGCCGACGCCGATCATGTCGGAGAGTTCCGGCATCACGATGCACTCCGCCGTTGCGATGGAGGACCTGACCGAAATCCTCATCCATAACGCATCCTATGCGTACGCCAACGAGATCACGACGCAGCTCACGGAGGCGACCAACACCGAGATCATCGCCGCACATGGCACGGGCCGCGTGGCCTCCGAGCAGCCCACGGGCGACAACTGGATGACCGGCGAGTTCATCCGTTGCTTCAGGGAGGGCAATGCCGGGCCGGTCATGAGCGCGATCGATTGCGGTGGTCCCGTTGGCGCGACGGTGTACGCGCCGGTTACGGGCGAGGTCGTGCTCGTCAAGCAATACAAGCTCTACGACGAAATCGACGACTATCGCATCCACATCCAGCCAGAGGGGCGCCCCGACCTTGACGTGGTGCTCATTCACCTGACCGATGTCACGGTGAAACCGGGGGACCACGTGGTTGCCGGCGTGACGCCCATGGCAAAGATTCGCGATATCTTCCAGTATCTGGACGAGTCGCTCCAGCTCAAGAACTACACGGCCGTAAACGACAACGGCAATCACACGCACATCCAGGTCAACAATGCCAACCATCCCGAATATCACGGCCTCGACGATCTTAAACCGCAGGCGGCGACGCCGAGCGATGGGGTCACTCCCACGACCGATGCGTAGTCGCTTTGGTGGTATGCAGGACGTTGGCCTCTCGGCCCATACCCGCAAGTTTTTTTTGACTTCCTTCTTTACGAACGGGGCAAGTTTCTGTAGTATTGCTTTCGCTGTTGACGCGGGGTTGTAGCTCAGCTGGTTAGAGCGCCGGCCTGTCACGCCGGAGGTCGCGGGTTCGAGCCCCGTCAATCCCGCCACTCATTTCAGCAGCTCAAGGCACCTTTCAGGTGTCTTTTTTATTCTCTGGAAAAGTGCAAAAAGGGCAAAAGGGGTCCAAAAAGGGGTCCAGTGTATTGCACTTTATCTACCTCTAATTACCCAGAATCGACCTATATACCGACTTTTGAGATAAAGGGAGCCAATGCGTCGATTGCTCGCAAGTCTCTGACCTTGATGTTTGCAAAACACTGACTCAATCTGCGACCGCCGATCCGTCGTACCGGAGATTGCGGGAGCCTGTTTGGACGGGGCCAGTGGCTGGCTCTATTTTAATATGAACAGAACATTGTCAATAGGCAAAGAGGGCGCAAGCCAGGATCACTTCCCAGTTTGGGCCTTTCTACCATCACTCGACTCCGGCCTCAGACAGGTTGTGTCTTTCAAACCGACGCTCGTATTCGCAGTTTAATATTCGCGGGTTGTCGCCTCCGGACTGGCGCCTGTCCTCTGTGAGGCAAGTAGCGTCGTCATCCGTTTATGCGAGGTGACCTGGCTTCGCATTTCGTTGCTACGGCTGGATCCGCGAGATAGAGCTTCCCGAGATGGCCGCCCAGGAGGCGCTCGACTACTACGTGTCCCAGGTGCGCCACATCGAGGCGCAGAAGAAGGCGATAGAGAAGAGGATCGCGCGCCTGGAATCGTAGAGCGAAAGTTCAATCAGAGTTCAAGTTTAGGCATCAAAAACGGATGCTTGCTCACGACAATCGTCAAGATTATTGCTTACGAATTTCAAAAAGTTGCAAGCAGCTTCATCTTTAGATTTTGCTATCGCATAGGTAGTCCCCATGAATAGTTGATCTTCTAATAGCCGATGGTCAAGATCTGCGCGAGCTTTGAGGCGAGAATCATTCAACATAGCTTCAGTAGCTAGAAATACACCATCTCGATAATCGGCTAGAAAAAAAGCTGTTGTTTCATGCGTAATTGCGGAAGTACGGAAATGGGGAGTTTTTCCTTCTGTTTCAAAAAGACACATGAGGGCATTGCCAAAATAATCGAATATTTCACCCGAGGTAGTTATTATCGGAAGGTTTTCAAGATCTTCGAGAGTTATTTCGATAAGCGATTCAACCGCATGGTTCCCTCTTTTAAACCATAATACCGTTGGTTCGGTAACAATGGGTATAGCCAAGAATCCAAGTTTTTCTTGCTCTTCAATGATTTTTTGAATGTCTCCAAAACGCATTATGAGTGCGATATTCAACTCATTCCGTTCTAATGCGATAAGAGGGTTATTCCTTAAGTGCATTTTGAATTCGAATTTGTATCGGTCATTATGCTTTTGATAATTCAAAACTAACGAATAAATTAATTCCATGGCTCTATTCTGCTGTAACTCATTTATCGTTAGTGTAATGGATTTATTCTTTTGAATTTTGCGGCATCGTGTTAACGCAGCTTCGTAAGTTGATACAACGTAAGAAGCCTCTTCGGCAAAGGCTTTTCCGACGTCTGTTAGATGCAATCTATTGGCTTCGCGGGTGAATAACTTCAGACCCGTTTCATTTTCAATTTCCGCCATTCTTTTGCTTAACGCTGACTGAGTAACATGGAGTTCATCTGCAGCCTTTCTAAGGCTCATCCATTTTGTTAGTGTGCGGAATTCCTGCAACGCTTCAATCCTCATGATTTCGCCCCCCTCGATAATCATTTGATTCAGCAAAAGATGATATAGAAGTATGTGACTACAATCCATGTGTTCGTTGTGCGACTAGCTAGCGATTCATTTCAAATCTCCTCTTTTACCTGCACCTTTCCATTTAGGAAACAGATGGTTGAAAAAATGGAAAAGAGGGGCCTCGATTCTTATATCTAGATATGAAAAAAAAGCCAGTATGGTGTCATTCTTTTCCCTCTTCTTGCTCCCACTCATTTTATTAATCTCGAAATCAAGGGTTTTTGGTCATTCCCAAGCAACGAGTAGCCAGAAGGAGGACAGTTCAAATGTGTTTTAGACCAACGACAGTCGAGGCTTCGGTTGATTGCCCCAATTGCGGCAAAACGGTACATCAGGTATTAGGCGCCATACCTAATGAGTGCCCTTTTTGCGATGCTGATCTTTCTAGTATCACTGCAGAAATAAATGCTGCTGCGGGAATCAATGTTGCCTCCAGCCCGGGAACCCCTAGTGTCCTTGGAGCTCCTAGTGCGCCAAAAGCATCTCAAGCTCCAAAAGCTCCGAATGCTTAAGAATCCAAGAGCAGAGAGGAAGAGAGTGGATATGAGTAAAGATTACATTACCCAAGAAGATGGCGTAACGAAAGTACGCACATGCGTATGGTCTCCTCCTGGCGATCATCCTGTTGGATGCAGTATGTTTTTGACTGTTGAAGATGGGAAAGTGGTTAAAGTTGAAGGCGACCCCGAGCATCCTATCACTCAGGGCCGACTTTGTCCTAGATGCTTAGCTATGGACGAGGTGCTCTATCATAAAGACCGTATTACTCACCCCATGAAGCGCGCTTATGAGGATCGCGGCAAGGATAAGTGGGAAGAAATCACCTGGGATGAGGCCTACGATATCATCGAAGCTAAGGTTCGTGAGATCTGGGCTGAGAATGGACCGCAAAGTATTTTCACTTTGACTGGTACGGGTCGTGAAAGCACTTTGTACGCACCGGTTTATGGTCCGGGAATGCTAAATACCCCTAACGGCCAAAGTACTGCAGTGCTATCTGGTGAGGCATGCTACAGCCCTCGTTCAACTGTCGTGAATTACATTCTTGGTTCTGGTTATCCTGAACTCGATTATGCTGCGTTTTTCCCGGATCGCTATGATGACCCTCGCTTCGAGGTTCCAAAATATATCATGGTCTGGGGCAAAGATCCCCTGCATTCCAACCCTGATGGAATGTTTGGCCACGCCCTAACTGATTTGATGAAGCGGGGCTCTAAGCTTATCGTGATTGACCCACGACTTACCTGGTTGGCTTCGCGTGCCGAGTATCATTTGCAGATTCGGCCCGGTACCGACCCAGCACTCGGTCTTGCGATGATCAACATCATCATTTCCGAGGATCTTTACGATCACGACTTTGTAGAGAAGTGGTGCTACGGTTTCGAAGACCTAAAGGAACGTGCCGCAGAATACTCACCGGAGCGTGTTGCTGAGATTTGTTGGATCGAACCCGAAGTCATCTATGCTGCAACTCGTGCTTTTGCAAAGAATAGTCCCTCATCGGCTCTTTGGGGTCTAGCTATCGACCAGATGCGTAATGGACTACAGGCGGGCCAAGCATTCTTGGATATTTGTGCTCTCTGCGGATATATCGATATCCCTGGCGGTTTGACCATTACTCGTCCAGTGAGCTTCATTGGTAAGTGGCGCTATGAAATGGGAAATACTATTTCCGACGAGTTAAAGGCTTTGCGAATCGTTGACGAAGATGGCAAGTATCAGATGTTCAACTCCGGCGGTGCCATGCCTGCTGTTCAGTCGGATACGCTTCTAAACTATCTCGAAAGGGAAGATAAGCCCTATCCTCTGCGAATGTCTTGGTGGATTGGCACCAATCCTCTGTCGTGCATGGCCGCTGTACCCGATCGGTGGCTGAAGGCTCTTAGCCAAGTAGAATTCAATGTGGTGAACGATATATTCATGAATGGGTCTATCATGGCACTCGCTGATATCGTTCTCCCGCTTGCGACAAGTCCCGAGCATAACGGCGTTGTCACTCCTCATTTTGGTCGAAATACCAATTTTGTAGGCGCTATGAACTTGGCTGTAGATCCGGGAGATACGAAATCTGATATCCAGATCCTCATCGAAATGGGCAAGCGTCTCCGTCCAGAGCTGTGGGAACAGTATGAGGATGTTGAAGACTTTTTCGATAAGCAGCTTCGAACTGTGTATGATTGGGGTTTTGAAGACCTGAAGAATAACGTGGTAGCCATGAATGATTATGAGTACCGGAAATATGAAACCGGGAAACTGCGTAATGATGGCACCCCGGGTTTTGAAACGCCTACCGGTTTAATCGAATTGAAATCAACAATCTATAAGATGTTCGGCGAAGACCCTCTTCCGTATTATAAGGAACCAGAATATAGCCCATATAGTACCGAGATCCCTGATGAGATGAAAACGGAATATCCGCTTGTCTACACTAGTGGTGGTAGGAATATCTCGATGTTCCATACAGAGCATCGCCAGATACCTTCCTTGCGTGCTATGAATCCCTGGCCTCGTGTAACGATCAATCCTGAGACCGCAGAAGCACATGGAATTAGGCATGGTGATTGGGTGGCTATTGAGAGTCCGCTCGGCCGTTGCGTCCAACAGGCTAATGTGTCCTGGGAGATCAAGCCTTGGTGTATTCATATGGAGCATGGCTGGTGGTTCCCTGAGCAAGAAGGCGAAGCTCCTCACTTGTTCGGTTTGTTCACCTCTCAAGCAAATAACCATACCCCTCATGAAAGTGTCGGTATGACGGGTTATGGCGCCCCGTACAAAAATGGTATTTGCAAGATTTACAAAGTCGACAGCCTTGAGGGTTAATGGAAGGAGGACTTCAATGAAGTACGCGATGATTATTGACTATGGTTATTGTACCGATTGTCACACCTGTGAGATTTCTTGCCGCAAAGAGAAGCACCTTCCCCTCGAGGAATGGGGCATCAAAGTTCAGCAGATAGGTCCCGCGAAGATCGAGGGCGAATGGGAATGGGATTATGTGCCCGTCCCCTCCCGTGCTTGCGATCTCTGCGTAGATCGTATCGAAGCAGGCAATGTGCCACTGTGCCAACTTCATTGTTTGGCTAATGTCATCGATGTTGTTCCCATCGAAGAGGTTGGGAAGAGGATGGATGATTTGAATAGGGGCAAAGTGTCCTGCTTTATTCCTACTATCTAATAGCCCCCCTAAGCGCCCTGTTTCTCCCCTCCAGGCAGGGCGCTTTCATACTAAACCTAACCTTCGAGAGGTTCAGTGCTTTCGAAATTTAGGTTTAGAACGGCAAATTGCTTATTGAATGGAGAAAAAAATGAGTAATGCTATCAATAATAAGCCTGGTTATGCATGGCTCATCCTGATTGGCTGCTGTTGCGCTGAAGCAGGTGCTTTTGCGGCTGTTATCAATCTTATTTCAGTGTATGCCTTGCCTATTATCAAAACGACAGGTTTTGGTGCTGGCGACTATATGTTCTTCATGACGCTCTATGGCATCATGGCGGTAATTGCTTTACCTGTTATGGGCAATTTGATGCAAAAGAAGAATTTCAATGTTGTAACGACTGTAGCTGCTTTAGTTATCGTACTTAGTTTGCTCATGCTATCTATGAGTGCAGACAAACCGCTGCCATGGTTCTGGTTCTGGGGTGCACTGCTCGCATGGGGTGTTTCACCGATCTTTGCAGTTATGGTTCCTACTTTGATGGGGAATTGGTTTAGCGCAAAATGTCGTGGTAGATATCTTGGTATTGCCACAGCATTCACTGGTGTGGGCACTTTCGTTTGGGCGCCTCTTTTTACTGCGATCATTCAGAATCTGGGTTGGGAGACTTCTTATGTGATCAATGCTGCTTTGGTCGCTGTGCTAACACTTCCTTTCACCATATTCATTTTTAAATTAAAACCGTCCGATAAAGGTCTTTTGCCTTATGGCTACGATGAGACTGTTGATAGTGGTGATGCCCAAAAGGCGGCAAAGGGCTCGATGACAACTGGTCAGGCCATGAAAACCCTGGCTTTTTGGTTGTGCGCTCTCGTTATCTTGGCCTTCTCGTTTGGTAATGGTTATCAGACGAATATGGTGGCAATTTGCACCACACAAACTGCAGGTGTGATCGATCCAGCAGAGGCCGCTGTTATTGGTGGCTGGATGGTTTCCATTGCTGCCGTTGGTAATATTATCAGTAAGATTCTATTTGGTGTTCTTAATGACAAAGTTGGTCTCAAAGCAACTTTTGCATCATTTATCGTTATCACCTTTATCGGATACGCCTTATGGATCATCTATCCGAATGCACCTCTACTGATTATCGGAGCCTTTTTGTTTGGTATGCACAATGCCATCGTGTCGGTCGGTTTCCCGCTTTTGGTACGCGCGGCTTTTGGCGACAAGGATTTCGCACCGATTTTATCGTCACTTATGGTCTTCAATAGCCTGGCTGGTGCCATCACTTCAACTGTTGCCGCATATTTCTTCCAGTTAACGGGTTCTTATGTTGCTTGGATTATCGTTGGCATGGTTATGTGTGTCATTGCGATGATTTGCTTCTTTAGCATTATGTCCATCCAAAAGAAGCGAAACGATGCGAAAGCGACTGCTAGTGTCTAGTTTTTCTGTTTGAAATTGTCCATTCAAAAGAAAAGTTCTGTCGATCTTCCGACAGGGAATCCTATTGGGATGTTGACGGAGTCTGATAATGGAGGGATAAAATTGAGTGAGCAAGCTGTTTCTCCAGGGATGCAAGCTAAGGGTTCGAACTATGCTTGGGTTGTAGCCATTGCAAGCTTTCTTGCACAGGTTGCTGCATTCTTCGTTGTGCAATTGTGGGGTATGAACCTTGCATACATGGCGAATGATTTTGGGATCGTGCCCACTGACCTAGCAATAGGTTCTTCGCTTTTCGGTGTTATTTATGCTGCCTTAGCAGTTGTTTGGGGATCCATCGCCGATAAGCTCGGTATCCGTTTCGTCCAAACCATTGGGGCAATCGGATCGGGTGTCATGCTCGTAATTGCTGGCATGTTCGGAATGAATTCCGTAACGGTCATTGCTCTTTATGCGATTGCCGGTGTGTTCTTAAGTGGCATCAGTTTGTCTATTGTTCCTAAGGTGGTTTCCGTTTGGTTCGCCACCCACTCTCGCGGCAAGGCATTCGCTCTCATCTGCTGCGGAGGGTCTCTTGCTGGCGTGATCAATGGCGTGATAATGCCTGCGATGATCAATGAGGGTGGATGGCGTCTTTGCTTCGTTGGCATTGGTATTATTTGCGTTATCGTGGGTGTGCTGGTTTGTATCTTCGTGCGCAACAATCCCTCGATAATGGGCAAGGAGCCCTTTGGGATCGAAAAAGAGACCGAAGTCGTAGTCAACCAGAGTCAGATCCAAAAGGACATCGATAAAGAATCGAACAAGGAAAGGATCATTCGCGTTCTTAAGATGCCCAACCTCTGGAAGATGGGAATCATCTTCATTCTCTATCAGGTCTATTACATGGCCCATGTGACCTTCTTTGTCGCTGCGTTCATCGATGCGGGATATGACCTGACGACTGCAGGCCTTATCTCTTCGGTGCTCTACGCTGGCATCTTCGCCGGACAGATCATCTTCCCCATCATAAGCGATCATTTCGCCAGGAAGAACGTATTGGGTATTTTGCTGCTTTGCGCTGGCATCCTCTACATGTCGCTTTATTTCGTGCTCAGTGCCAATCTCGATACAGGAGTCGTATTGGTGCTCATGGCTGCTTGTGGTGTGGCTTTTGCCTGCAATGCCATGATGCAATCGACCATGACTGAGATGTTCCCGCCTGATCTGCGTGGTACTGGCCCGGGTATGGTCAATACGCTTGGCATGATCGGTAAGTTCGGTGGTCCACTCATTTGTGGTACTGCAATCGCAAGCCTTGGTGGAAGCGCTATCGTGTTCCCGTTGATTTCTGGTCCCTGCGCCATCGTGGCGGCCATCATCGCGCTATTCACCTTGCCCAAGACAAGCGGCAAGTATGGTGATCCTTTGGCTGAAAAGTATGCGCAGGAACGCCCGATGGAGATTGAAGAGCAAGAACTTACGGAGGAGGCAATACAGGAGAGCTAACCTCTTCATAAAGCCCCCACTCTTTGAGCACTTACGAATGTATCCCCCAGTTTAGGCATATAGAATGCCCACTACGTTCGTAAGTGCTCAATTCATGTTTGCAAAAAACCATGTTCCTTCAATGAGCGCCTTATCAAGTAGATGGCGAAGCCCACATAGATGGTGAAGACTACAGCTGTGACGCTACTGGGTTTCTAAGAGCCAATCGATCAACGATCGTATACGAATGTCGCTTCTGGTGGTTCCTATGGCTGTATCGTCGCGGGTCAGAATCATCTTTTCGTATGAGTCTCCTATGGCATCAAGTGGAGCGGTTTCGCGCGTCTTCGTTGCTTCATCAAGAAGCGTTTCGCACACTTGGATGTAAAGGTAATCCGCATGCTTCTTTGCCACGAAGTCAATCTCGTTCTGTTCAAAGGTTCCTATATGCACTTCATATCCTCGGCGAAGCAGTTCCATGAATACGATGTTCTCCAGCTGGAATCCGAGGATCCAGCTGGCGAGCTCTGTCGGCGAATACCCGAACCTCTGGGATCTGACCTCTCCCGTCATCGAGTCGAGCGCAACCGCGGTAATGGAACGGGCATGGACATCAAGGCCGATTGAAGTAACATGATTCATCGTGAGCCGCTCTCGTGTATGTGGCAACCTGGGAAAGATTGCCGGTTGTTTCGACGCGACCATTATCAGCCCAAAGACCCACGGTCAAAACAGAAGACGACATGAAGCAGGGGCTCACAATGTTCTGCTCATATCGTTTCATGAGGGCATAGGTTATCGTCGCTTTTATCTACTTTGGCACTTATCTGGCAGCTAAGGCTGTTTAGGTCTCTCTCGGAGACGGGGAAGGCCAATCTTCTTATCTCTGTTTTCCTGCCATTAGAAACAGAGGAATCAAATGTTATGCCGTTTGATTAGCTCACATGCATCGTTGGGCAGCCCTAATTTTGAGAAATGTCGCAGGGGGGGGGGTAGTCTGTTTGCCGAGCCTTGATTCCAACAATAAGGGGACATAAATGAGCGAAGAGACCAAAGCAAACAAGCCTATATTAAAGAAGCCCTGGTTTTGGATTGCGATTGTCGTAGTTATCGTTTTGGTCGCAGGAATTGCAGGTGGCCAATCAAAAGAAGAAGTTGACGATCAACAGCAAACCCAATCTAGCACAGCTGAAAGCAGCTCAGCGAATAGCCAATCGCCAGCAGAGACGAAGCTCTCCCACGGGGAGCTTTTGGACCTAACTTCAAATGATGGGATAACTGTTATCAAGGCGAAGATTGAACCTTCTTATTCAAATGAGGCGACGATTGAACAGAACTATTTCAACGTTGAACAATACATTAAAGACAACAACATGGACGATGTTGAGGAGTTGCAGTATTGGGCGGTTGCTGACATGACAAGCGGCAAGGAAAGCAAGGTCATTTCATTTTCTGTTTCTAAAGAGCTTATCTCTCAAGTCAAAGATGGGAAAGTCGTAGCAAACCAACTTGGTGAGCATGTTTCAGACCTGTGGATTCTCCCCTCCCTGAGAAAATAATCGGAAAACCTATTGCCATTAAGACTGATTTAGACGAGCCAAGTTAAGAATAAGTTGAAGCTCGACGGCAATCGACGCCAAGCTTCCTGGTTTGGTCGTGAGCATCGTCTGTCAAACCCATGTCTCACTCAACCCCTAATGTCTCTTCGGAGAGATTGGGGGTTTCTTTATGTTCGCTGTCGATACCTACGTTTCAGAGGAGGAAGCCATTTTATGGAGGGAGCTTTCCTGCCTTCACTTCTTGAACAGGGAGATATGCAAGCTCTCGAAGAGGCACAGGCGATTCTCGCCAAGACTCGTGACTATGAGCGATGGAAGCACAACCATGCAGTACGGTCTTCACAAGAGGCTGAGAAGGGTGGTCGCAAGCACGATAAGGTCTCTTCCTTTCATGAGAGCCACCGAGCAAGAAGCGTATTCATACGCTCTTTCCTATACCAACTTGAACCAGACAATCACATGTCTATGGCGTGCGAGGGACAAAAGGCTCAACCACCTTCTCATGGAGAGAGTCGACTCCGTTATAGATGCGATGGACTCCATTCTCGGTGATACTCTTTACGAGAGAGCCAGAGAGGAGCTGAAGATCGCAAGAGGGGGTTTCCTTCAGATTCCCGATTTCAGATAGATTCGCTCGAAGCTAGTTTTGGGGTTCGGCTTAAACCACATTCTTAAACCCAATCTTTAAACCAGCTTTTTAATCCGATCTAATGGGATGAAAAAACAGAGCCAGGATGGGGTCCAAATCGGAGCCAGTGTGGGGTCCAGAACAGAGCCAAAGACATTATTTTCTGAAAAGTATGATGGGGTCCAAAAAGGGGTCCAGTGTATTTCCCTCTATTGCCCACTATTACCCTTAAACAGCCTATTACCTGGGGTTTCGTATCTTGGTCGTTTTTCATGAAAGATTTGCGAGTTCTGCGCATTCATGCAGGTAGAATCTATGCATTTACCTGTGGACTTGTCGACCAGGTGTCCTAGATAAGTCCCATGAGCCTCCTTTCTGTCACGCCGGAGGTCGCGGGTTCGAGCCCCGTCAATCCCGCCAACATCAGAATTTCGAGAAGCCGCTTTCGAGCGGCTTTTTGTTTGCGCGGGTTATCAATGCGTCTAAGCCCGTCTTTATCAAATATGTCTCATAATATACAATATATATACCTAGAAGGTATATATGCTATTCGAATATGACGAGCATAAAAACGAACTGAACATAGAGAAGCACAAGGTGAGTTTTGAGGAAGCACAGGAAATCTGGGATGATTCTGATTTGGTCGTGTTCCCGGCGAGAAAACGCGGGGAAAAGCGCAAACTCGCTATTGGTGCGACGTATACAGCGGTATTTAGTGTGGTGCACACAATACGGGGAGAGGCGATTCGCCTGATATCGGCACGCAGGGCAACAGAAAAAGAGGTGAAGCGATATGAGCAGGGCAAAAATGAACGATAGGCTCGAGGCGACATTTGATACTGGCGAGGACATGGGGGAGTTCTTCGACTTTGATAATCCGGTGTATCCAAATAGGGAGGTAAAACGCGTTAATGTTGACTTTCCTCAATGGATGGTCGCTGGACTCGATGCGGAGGCTGTGAGGCTTGGAATTAATCGTCAAGCCGTAATCAAGACGTGGATTGCGGAACGGCTTGATGCGCAGGCGGCGCCTCAGGGGCATTAGGGCTGCCTGAAAGTTTTATTCGGCCTACAATATCCTCACGACACCACCTCTCGCGAAAGGCGCAGACCATGGCAAGCGTGCACGTCATCGACCATCCGCTCATCGAGGCCAAGCTCACCCACATGCGCGATCGCGACACGACTTCGCCCGAGTTCAGGGCGCTTCTCAAGGAAATCTCCATCTTGATGGGCTACGAGATCACGCGCGACTTTCCCACCAAGCTGCGCGAGGTCGACACGCCAATCTGCCGCGCTGCCTTTCCCGTCCTCAAGGACGACTTCTTCACCATCGTGCCCATACTGCGCGCCGGCCTCGGCATGGTCGACGGTTTGCTGGAGCTCATGCCCTTTGCCCACGTGGGTCATATCGGCCTCGCGCGAAACGAGCAGACGCACCTGCCCGAGGAGTACTACTACAAGATGCCCGAGGGCTACGAAAGCTCCGTCATCATGGTGGTCGATCCCATGCTGGCCACGGGTGGCAGCGCAGTTGACGCAATCTCCAGCCTGAAGAAGCGCGGCTGCAACAACATTCGCCTCGTGAACTTAGTTGCTGCACCGCAGGGAATCGAGGCGGTGCGCACAGCCCATCCCGATGTCGACATCTACGTCGCCGCCGTGGACGAGGGCCTCAACGAGGACGCCTACATCGTTCCCGGTCTGGGTGATGCGGGCGACCGCATCTTCGGCACGAAATAGGGAGGACCCATGGTTCACATGAGCGATGACGAATTCGAGGAGCTGGTCGAGCAGGCGCTCGATGACATGCCCGAGCAGTTCGTGCAGGACATGGAAAACGTCGCGGTGGTCATTGCCGACGAGCCCACCGACGAGGAGCTGCGAAGGCTGGACGAGGCAGGCAACCCGGCGGGCACGCGCTACGGCGGGGAGATTCTGGGTCTGTACAGCGGGGTGCCCCTCACCGAGCGCTACTACGGCGATTTCGAGGGCGGATACCCTGATGTCATTACCATCTTCAAGGGACCGCACGAACGCTGCTTCGCCACGCGCGAGCAAATTGCCGAGGAGGTTCGCAAGACCGTCATTCACGAAATCGGGCATTACTTTGGCCTGGATGACGCGCGCCTTCACGAGATGGGGTATTAGGAGCCGGTTCCTACGCGGTAATGAGGGTGCCGTTCTCGCCGCGCAGCGCCTCGGCGGCGTGTTCGAGCGAGGCGATGAGGGCCCGGCCGCCGGGATGCGCCTCGACGAACTCCACGCAGGCCTGCACCTTGGGCAGCATGCTACCGGGGGCAAACTGCCCCTGGTCGATGTATTCTCTCGCCTCATGTACCGTCATGGTGTCGATTTCCTTTTGCTCGGGCGTGTTGAAGTTCAGGCAGACCTTGTCCACCGCCGTGAGGATGACGAGGAAGTCCGCCCGGAGCTTCCAGGCCAGAATCGAGCTCGTGAGGTCCTTGTCGATGACGGCCTCGACCTCGGTGTAGAGGTCATCGCTTTCGATGACGGGGATGCCCGCGCCTCCGCAGGCGACGACCACGTAACCGGCGTCCATGAGATCGCGGATCTGGTCGATTTCGAGGATGTGCTGCGGGCGGGGGCTTGCCACGACGCGACGCCAACCGCGGCCCGAATCCTCCTTGACCGGCACACCTTCGGCTTTGGAGAGCTTCTCTGCCTCGTCCTTGGTCATGAAGGCGCCGATGGGCTTTTCCAGGTCCTTGAACGCGGGATCGTCATCGTCCACCACCACATGGGTCACGATGTCGACCACCGAACGCATGATGTCGAATTCGTGCAGCTGGTTCATGAGGGCGCAGGTGAGCTGCGCTCCAATATACCCTTGGCTCATGGCGTTGCAGTCCTGCAGCGGCATGAAGGGCACGCGGGCGGAATCATCGTCATGAGCAACCTCGAAGGCCTGGTTGATGATGCCGACCTGTGGGCCATTGCCGTGCGTGATGACGACGTTGATGCCCTCCTTGATCATCTTGGCGATGAACTTGGCGCTGCCGGCAATGCGCTTTCGCTGTTCTTTGGGGTCATCGCCCAGAGCGTTGCCGCCCAATGCGATGACGACGCGCTTGCCCATCAAGTCAGTTTGGTTCATGGCGTGCTCCCTCTAGGCCGAAATGGTTCTCTTTCCAGAATAGCACGCCGGCTCACGCCGGGGACGCTTCTCCCCGCTTTGCCTTTGGGCACGAGAAAGGAAGAGCTATCGTCTTTTGATTTGCCCCGTTCATGGACGTGCGCAACCGTCGGTTGCGTGCGATAATGCGTGAAATGACTACTAAAAAGGCTAGTGCAACCAAGGCGCAACCCGTATGTTTGACGAATGAGAGGATGCATGACGTCAAGACGAAAGGGCACCCGCATGAACGTAGAAATCGCGCAGCGCCTTGCAGCTATGCGTCGCGAGAAGGGCTATAGCCAGGAGGAACTGGCAAATAGGCTTGGCCTTTCCCGACAAGCCGTCTCCAAATGGGAGCGAGCGGAATCATCACCCGATACGGGCAATCTCATTGTCCTCGCAGATCTCTACGGCGTGACGCTTGACGAGTTAGTGCGTGTGGATGTGGACATCAGCGACGACGTGCGCTTCGAGGAAGCCGACAAGGAGGCGACGGCCGAAGTCTCCGCTGACGTCATCACAGCAGCTGCCGAAAGCGTGGCGGCATCGACCGCCCGCGCCGAGGCTGCTGCGCAGGTCCACGAGCTGAAAGACGAGCTCAAGGATGCCGTCGCGCAGGCGACCAAGGATGCTTCTGGCGCGCAGGGAAAGGCTCCGGACACGCCGCAGCCGCCACCACCCGATCCGCAGACGCGCTATGCTCCGCAGGCGCCCGACGGACAGCACGTATCCACACGTCCCGCGCATAGCCCCTGGGCGACGTTTCCGTATCCCGTGCTGTGCGTGATCATCTTCCTGGTGATCGGCTTCGTCTTTGGATGGTGGCACCCCGGCTGGGTCATCTTCCTCACGATTCCCATCTACTACTGGATCGTTCGCGTCGTCGAAGACGACCCGAACTGGCGTGCCTCTCACGAGGAAAAACGTGGGGAGGGCCGATAACCATGACGCGTCTCACAACCGCTTCGTATGTGAAGATCGGCCTTCTCGTCCTTTTGGCCATCGTGCTGTGCGGAGGCATCGCGAGCTGCTCCGCGCGCTGCACGCCGAGCTATGACTTCGACTATTCCTACGATGATGTCACCATGCGCGAAACCGGTGCGGGGACTGTCGCCGGTGCAGATGTGCGTAGCATCTCCATTGCGTGGGCGGCCGGCTCGGCTACCATCACCGTTTGCGATGATGCCGAGACGGGTGGCGAGGTCGTCTTTACGGAGACGGGCTCGGCCGTGCGCAGCCATCCCCTGCGCTGGACCTGCGAGAATGGCACTCTCTACATTAGCTACGACACTCTCAAAAACGGCATTTCGGGCTGTTCGAGCTTCGGCTCCAAGCAGCTCGAGGTCAAGGTTCCGCGTAGCGTCGCTCAGTCCCTCGAGCGCTTCGAGCTTGATGTCGCCTCGGGCGATTACACGGTCGAGGGCCTAACGTGCCAGACCGCGAAACTCGGCGTCGCCTCCGGTACTGTCGAGGTAGCCGATGTGGTCGTCCAGAATCTCAAAGCCGACATTGCAAGTGGTCACGTTGCCTTGGCTGGCGATCTCACTGAGGCGTTTGACCTGAAGATAGCCAGTGGCGATGTCAGCATCTCGACCGAACAGTGTCCCAAGAACGGGAAGCTGGATATCGCGAGCGGCTCGGTAAATGTCGCGCTTCCAAGCCAGAGCGCCTTCGGGCTCTCCTATGATGCCCTGTCGGGTCGTGTCGATAGTGATTTCCCAGTGCAATCGGGTTCGCCGGATGCCGGGCCGCCCAACGCCAAGGGAAGTGTCACCTATGGAGACCCCAATGCCGAGGTCATCGGGCGCTTTGACGTGGACATGGCGAGCGGTTCCCTGAGCCTTCGCAAGGTGTGATGCCGGTCTGGCATGGCGTCTTCGCCCCGTTGCGCTATCCTATGGCCCATGCAACTCGCCATGCCACAGAAACACCTCGGGCCGCGCGCCTTTCTGGCGTGCGTGCTCGTCATCAACACGACGCTCATCCTCGCGATCGACATGTACGTGCCGGCGCTTCCCGGTCTCCTTCACGAGTTCGACACCACGGCATCGTTTCTCAACCTCACGATGTTCATGTTCATGTTCGTCTCGGCCTTCGCGATTCTCGTCTCGGGACCGCTTTCCGATAAGTTCGGGCGTAAGCCGGTCCTCGTGGCGAGCTGCGCGATTTTCGCCGTCTCCTCGTTCGGCTGCGCGCTTTCCACGTCGGTGCTCGTGCTCACGACGTTTCGCATCGGACAGGCCGTGGGCTTTGGTCTGGTCGAGACCGATGTCACGGCGCTCATCAAGGATGCCTATGCCGACAAGGACCTCAAGTTCGCGATGTCGCTTTTGCAGTCGCTTGTCATCATCGGCCCCGTCCTCGCCCCTTTCCTCGGGACGCTGCTGCTGAGCATTGGCGGGTGGCGCGAGATATTCATCGCCCTCGCCGTCATGGGAAGCGTCGATCTCGTCTTCGCCTTTCTCATCACCGAGACCTTGCAGCCTTCCCAGCGGCTCGCTTCCGGCGTCATTCCGGCCCTGCGCGATACACTTTCCCGCGGACGCAGGCTGCTTTCGAAGCGCACGTTCTGCACCATGGCGCTCATCGTTGCCCTGGCTGGGCTGCCCTATATGGGCTATATCGCCGTGGCCTCGTACATTCTGCTCGACGACTTTGGCGCGAGCTATCTCGTCTACAACCTCGTGTATGCCGGCACCTGCGCCGTGAGCGTGCTTGCCCCCTTTGTCTACCTGCGCCTGTCCAAGGCGATGCGCCCCAGGCCCCTCACTTTGCTTTGCATCATGCTCGGTTTGGCGGGTGCTGCGCTCACCTGGCTCTTCGGACCATGGGGACCGCTTGCCCTCTTCCTCGTTTTCGCGCCCTACGCTCTCATGGAGGGCATCATTCGTCCGCACGCCTTCGTGGTCCTGCTTGACCAGCCACCCGAGCAGGTGGGCTCGGCTAGCGCAATCGTGAACTTCATGTACACCGTGTTCGGAGCCGTGGGCACCGTCGTCATGACCTTACCGTGGGCGAGCTACGTGGGCGGGCTTGCCATCATCATGGGAGCGTGCTCGGTTCTCATGCTGCTGCTGTTTTGCTGGGGCTTGCGCAAGTAGGCGCAAGTCGTTACGCAAACGTTCTCTCACCAAATGGCTCCTGCGCTATCATAGGCCAAGAGTCATAAATCCACTTCATGGGGAGAGCAATGAAGATTCTGGTCACGGGAGGAGCGGGCTTCATCGGAAGCCACACGATCATCGAGCTCCTAAACGCCGGTCACGAGCCCATCGCATATGACAATCTGTGCAACGCCTCTCCGGTCGTCTTCGAGCGTATCAAAGCCATCACGGGAGTAGACGTTCCCTTCATCGAAGGCGACATTCGTGACGCGGACAAGCTACGCGAGGTCTTCGCCGAGCATGACATCGATTGCGTGATTCACTTCGCCGGGCTCAAGGCCGTGGGCGAGTCGGTCGAGAAGCCCATCGAGTACTACGATAACAACGTGGGCGGCACGGTCAAGCTGCTTGAGGCCATGCGCGATGCTGGTTGCAAGAACATCATCTTCTCGAGTTCGGCCACGGTATACGGCACGCCGCAAGCGCTGCCTTTGACCGAGGACATGCCCAAGGGCGAAGCCACCAATCCCTACGGGCGCACCAAGTCCATCATCGAGGACATCCTCGCCGACGTCCAGCGCGCCATCCCGGACATGAACGTTGTGCTGCTGCGCTACTTCAACCCCATCGGTGCGCATCCGTCGGGCACCATGGGCGAGGACCCGTCCGGCATCCCCAATAACCTCATGCCCTATATCACGCAGGTTGCCGTGGGCAAGCTCGAAAAGCTCGGCGTCTTTGGCGATGACTACGACACGCCCGATGGCACCGGCGTGCGCGATTACATCCACGTCATGGACCTCGCGAGCGGACATGTCGCCGCGCTCAAGGCGATTAAGCCCGAGGGCGGCTTGCATGTCTACAATCTGGGGACGGGCAATGGCACGAGTGTGCTCGAGCTTGTGCACGCCTTCCAAAATGCAACCGGCGTTGAGGTTCCCTATGCCATCAAACCGCGCCGAGCGGGAGACATAGCGGCCTGCTATGCCGACTGCGCCAAGGCGGTAGACGAGCTCGGATGGCGGGCGCGATACGGCATTGCGGACATGTGTGCTGATTCGTGGCGCTGGCAGCAGGCCAATCCCAATGGATATAGGTCCTAATCCCGCTTGGCCATGCTCAAGCTCGTCAGGACATATTTCATGCGCTTCACGCCCCTGTTCGTAGGGGCGTTCGTTCTTACGGCCATTCGCGTCGGTTGCGATCTCATGATTCCCAACCTCATGAGCGAGGTCATCGACACGGGTGTCGCGAATGGCGACGTGCCCTACATTTTCCAGACGGGTGGCTTGATGCTGCTCTGGGCACTTGGCTGCGTTGTTGCCGATATCGCGGCGGGGCTATGCGCCGCGCGTGCTTCCATGGGGTTCGGACGCAACCTGCGCAGCGCCGTCTACAAGCGGGTTACCGCGTTCAGTCTGCGCGAAATCGGAGAGTTCGGCACCTCGTCCCTCATCACGCGCACGACCAACGACATCCAACAGCTCGAGCGCTTCGCCCTCATGAGCATGACGATTGCCATGATGGCGCCCATCATGTTCGTCGGGGCGGCCTTCATGGCGTTCCAGAAGAGCGTCGAGCTCTCGATAGCCGTGTTCGCGGCCATTCCCATCATGGCCGTCATCGTGGCTATCGTCATGAAATTCACCGTCCCGCTCCTGCGGTCCCTGCAGGCTCGCATCGACGACCTCAATCGCGTCACGCGTGAGGGCCTCACGGGTATCCGCGTCATCAGGGCGTACAACAAGGAAAGCTTCGAGGAGGGGCGTTTTTCGGTCGCCAACAAGGTGCTCGCCGATACCAACGTCTCCGTGGCACGCCGTATGTCGGTGCTCATGCCGCTTATCGGTTTCGTGTTGGACCTCGTGATCATCGTCATCGCCTGGGTTGGCGCGCAGTTGGTCGACTTGGGAAGCTTCCAGGCGGGCGATCTGATGGCGATCATCCAGTACGCCATGCTGTTGCTCATGTCGGTCATGATGCTCTCGATGATCTTCATGATCTGGCCACGTGCCCAGGCTGCTGCCGAGCGCATCACGGCCGTCTTGCACTGCGAGCCTTCCGTCCATGATCCCGATGATGCCATGCGCGTCGAGGTTCCCGCCCCCAATCGGGCGCACATCGTGCGCTTCGAGGACGTCAGATTCACCTTCGAGGGTGCAGAGGAGCCGACGCTCGATGGCATAAGCTTCGAGCTCGAGGCGGGCAAGACCTATGCGCTCATCGGGGCGACGGGATCGGGCAAGAGCGTGCTTGTCGACCTCATCGAACGCTTCTACGACCCCACGGACGGACGAATCCTGCTCGATGGCGTCGATATCGCGCGCATTCCGCAAGCGCAGCTCCGCACGCTCATTTCCTATGCTCCGCAGAAGACCACGCTGTTCACGGGGACGATCGCCGATAACATTCGCTATGGCAACAAGGACGCCAGTGACGATGAGGTCATCGAGGCGGCGCGCGAAGCGGCGGCGTATGGCTTCATCATGGAAAAGCCCGACGGTTTCGAAACGCAGGTCACGCAAGCTGGCGGTGGTCTGTCCGGCGGACAGAAGCAGCGCATCGCGATAGCGCGCGCACTCGCCAAGAAGGCGGGGCTCTACGTCTTCGACGATTCGTTCTCGGCCCTGGACTTCAAGACCGACGCCCAGGTTCGCGCCCATCTCAAGCGCGCGACGAAGGGCGCGACGGTGCTCATCGTGGCGCAACGCGTCGCCGTGGCTATGGATGCCGACATGGTCATCGTGCTCGACGAGGGACGCATCGATTCGATTGGCACCCACGAGGAGCTGCTCGGGGCGAGTGAGGTCTACAACGAGATAGTCGCCTCCCAGATTACGGAAGGCGAGGCGAGCTAGCGGATGTCCCCTCAGCACAAGAATCCCATGGCGGGCAATGGCCCTGGTCCCGGGCATCACGGGCCCCATGGTCCCCACGCCGCCATGCCGACGCGCAAGGCGAAGAATGCCAAGCGGACGTTTCGCCGCCTGCTTGCGTTCGTCAAGCCCGAGATTCCCAAGATTGTCCTCGTGCTCGTCTGCGCCATCATCGCCACGGTCTTCGACATACTCGGGCCGCGGCAGCTGGGCCTGGCGACAACCGAGATATTCAGGGCCGGCGTCGCGATCGCCAATGGCGAGCCGGGAGCCGGCGTGAATTTCGACCTGCTCAGGGAGATTCTGCTCGTGCTCATCGTCCTGTACGTCTGCTATCAGGCCTTCACGTACCTGCAGGCGTTCGTGATGGCGCGTGTCGCGCAAAACGTCGTCTACTCGCTACGTCAGCAGACCGAGGAGAAGCTCAACCGCATCCCGCTGTCCTATTACGACTCGCATTCGAAGGGTGACATCCTCTCGCGCGTCGTCAACGACATCGACCTCATCTCGACGACGCTGCAAGACGGCATGACGCAGGCGCTCACGTCGGTCATCACCATCATCGGCGTCTTTGTCATGATGATGCTCATGAGTCCGCTCGTCACCATCGTCGCGCTGTGCACGCTGCCCATCTCCATCGCGCTCACGGCCGTCGTCGCGAAACGCTCGCAGAGGTTCTTCCTCGCCCAGCAGACCGCACTTGGCGTGCTGGACGCGCACATCGAGGAGACTTACGGCGGACACACCGAGGTCAAGGCGTTCGCGCACGAAGAGGGCGCGATCAGGGACTTCGAGCGCATCAATGACGAGTATTTCGGGCACGCTTGGCGCGCGCAATTCGTCTCGGGCCTGATTCGCCCGCTCATGATCTTCGTGGGCAACCTCGCCTATATCGCCATAGTGTGCATAGGTGGCTGGCAGGCGGTCATCGGCGCGCTCACCGTCGGTGAGGTACAAGCGTTCACGCAGTACATGCGCAACTTCACACGGCCCATCAGCCAGTTGGCGGGCATCATCAATACCTTCCAGGCCACGATTGCCGGCGCCGAGCGCGTCTTCGAGATTCTCGACCAACCCGAGATGAGCGACGAGACCGCGCTTCTTCCCGACACGACGGCGCGCAAGGGACACGTGCAGTTCGAGCACGTGCGCTTTGGCTACGATCCGGAAAAGCCCGTCATCCATGACCTTTCGGTCGAGGTGCAGCCCGGGCAGATGGCCGCGATCGTCGGTCCCACCGGAGCGGGAAAGACGACGATCGTCAATCTTCTGATGCGCTTCTACGAAATCGACGCGGGCGCGATTCTGCTCGATGGGCGCGATATTCGCACCATCAAGCGCGACGAGCTGCGTTCGCACATGGGCATGGTGCTCCAGGACACGTGGCTGTTCAACGGGACCATTCGCGACAACATTGCCTACGGGGTGGATGGGGCGACCGACGAGGCGATAGAGCGCGCCGCCCGGGCAGCTCACGTCGATCATTTCATCCATACACTCCCCGATGGCTACGACACCGTCATCAACGAGGAGGCTTCCAACATATCGGCGGGTCAGCGCCAGCTCATCACCATCGCGCGCGCCCTGCTCGCGGATCCCGAAATCCTCATTCTCGACGAGGCGACGAGCTCCATCGACACGCGTACGGAACGTCTCGTCCAGCATGCGATGACCGAGCTCACGAGCACGCGCACGAGTTTCGTCATCGCGCATCGTCTCTCGACCATACGCGATGCGGACACGATTCTTGTGTTGAGGGAGGGTGACATCGTCGAGATGGGCACTCACGAGCAACTTCTGCTTCAAGACGGCTTCTACGCCGAGCTCTACAACAGCCAGT
>OLOR01000576.1_pt1 | contig 38844 bp, 32 predicted proteins | sample 1672521 | NCBI WGS metagenome assembly OLOR01 (sample SAMEA3136695, study PRJEB25190) | human gut metagenome | biome: human gut; feature: human-associated habitat; material: faeces | place: Austria | collected 2013
GGCTTTTTAAGAAATCTTCAGGGTTGGTTATACTGTTCAATTATCAAGGTTCTTTGTGATTTTTTCTTTGCCGTCTCATCGACAGCTCATCTAATATATCACAGTCGCTTGCGTTTGTCAAGCACTTTTTTCAACTTTTTTGTTTCTTTTCAAGAAATTATTTCTTTATTCGTAAAATTTCTCAAATTGTTTCTAAGTTGTCATTGTTGTGTTGCCGTTGTTTGCTGCAACGTTGAATATAATACCACTCCTTTCGCCAATTGTCAACCACTTTTTTCCTGTTTTTTTCAAAATCCTTCTTGTTTTTTTTCGACAAACAATTTATAATTTCCCCTAGAATGCAGGCATTCTTTTTTCGCATTTCAAATGAAAGGATTTTTATTATGAAGCAAAAAATAGTTTTCTTTGATATTGACGGCACGCTGATTACTGAAGATGGCAATCAAACACTCCCGGAGAGCACTGTCTATGCAATTCAGGAACTTCGCCGCCGCGGTCATCTGGCATTTATTAATTCCGGACGTACCTTATTTAATGTAATTGAGCAGCCATACATTCTTCGTATTGGCTTTGATGGCTATGTATGCGCCTGCGGTGCTCATATCTTATACCGTGGCAAACACCTTCTTACTGCTACAGTTCCTTCTGAGGCGCATGCTGCTGTTATTGATGCAGCCCGCCGTTATCATATGGAACTTTTGCTTGAGGGACCAGATTATTTTTATTTTGATCTGTCCATACCTATGAATGCTTCCAGACAATCTCTCTATGACCGCTTCCCAAACCACAGAGAGAATGTAGATATTCCAAATAAATGCTTTAACAAATTTGTTACCTGGGAAACGCCAGAAAGCGACACTGCTTCCTTTGTAAAGGCAGTATCTCCATGGTTTACTTACATTAATCGAGGCGGCGGATTCGGTGAATTTTGTATGCATGCCTACAGCAAGGCAACTGGCATTCAGTTTCTCGCAGACCGCTTCGGACTGTCACTAGACGACTGCTATGTAATTGGCGATTCTATGAATGATCTTCCAATGCTTGATTATGTACAGCACAGTATTTTAATGGGCAACGGAACTCCTTCTCTTCGCTCTCACGTTGAATATGTCACAACTGATATTCTCGATGACGGAATTGAAAATGCACTGGTACACTACAATCTTATCCCATGATAAAAGCCCGGAAGCAAAAACTTCCGGGCTGATCTTTTAAATGAGCAATTTATCAAGCATGTTTCCATCCCAAAGAAGAATGTTCAGCTCATTTGCAAGCGTCACCGCATTCTTCGTAAAGCGGCTGTTCGTCATAACAACGCCTACCATGCAATGATAAAAATCGCGTCCGCTATAAATTTCCTGCACAGCGCGCACCCCAACTGGATTAGTATAATATTTGCACTGAAATGCCCAGCGCACTCCATCCTTTTCTGCAAATATATCAACGCCATAATCTCCTGTTGTTGGTGTCAGTTCTACATTCTCGTATCCTTTCGCCGTTAAAATCTGCGTACACAATACTTCAAATTCCAGTCCATCCTGAACTGGCTGATATTTGCGAAATTTCCGACGCAGAAAAAATCCAATTATAAGTACTACAACAAATGCAGCAATAATCGCTGCTAAGTAAATATATTCTATTTTTATTCTGTCCACAAAACAACTTCTCCTGTCTGAAGTGTTTTTGAAACATCAATCAGGCGCTGGTTCTCAGAACCACGAAACTGAAGTGAAATGTTTTTGCGTGCCTCAATAAATGGACCATCCACACAAACATCAATCAGCGATAAGATTTCCTTTGTTTCAGGACATTGTTCGCTCATCCATCCGCAAACATCCTTTTCCCAAACATAGCCGGTATAACACCAAATATCCTTACCGGGACATTGCTTTTTAACCTTTCGAAGCAATTTTAATACTCCTGGCTGATTAGCTGGATCAAGCGGCTCTCCTCCAAGCAGTGTAAGTCCTCTAACAACGCTGTTTTTTATTTTCTCTACAAGCGCATTCTCCACTGTTTCATCAAATACATTGCCATAATTAAAGTCCCACGCAATCTCATTAAAACAATTTTTGCAGTGATGACGGCATCCGCTCACAAAAAGCGTCATACGCACACCAGGACCATTGGCAATGTCATATTCCTTAATTTCTGCATAATTCATATTGTGTTCTCCTTTTTCTGCAGCCGACTATGATTTTTTTTCTTGCACTGGTACATTCTGTGATCTGCCTCACGAATCATCGTATAAATATCTCCCGGCATTTCACCAAATTCTACTACTCCGTATGAAAAGCTGATGTGGCGCGCTTCTTCCTGCAGCATAAACACAATCGGATTCTTCCTTAAAAGCTCATCAAGCATCATTTCTATTTTAAATTTACTGCGGTTAGACAGCACAATAAATTCATCACCTGCATATCTGTACAAAAACTCATTGTGGCTCAATGCGTTTTTCATCATCTTAGCAAATTGAAGCAGATATTGATCTCCACTTTCATGACCATACTTATCATTTACTTCCTTTAAGAAATCCAAATCAATAAATACAAGACATCCCTCTGCGTGATCGCTAAGATAACGCACTCCCTCAATCTCAAATGTAGCGCGATTACGACAGCCCGTAAGTGAATCTCTTGCCATCGTCTTTCTAAGACGCATAAGACGAAGCTCTTCTTGCGTCAAAGAACGCACCATAGCATTATAATTATTCTGTTCCTGCTCTAACACCTCAATATAGCGCTTGCTAATCTGCTCATACTCACTAAGATGTCTGGAATTTTGCATTTGCTCAGATGCCTTCATCATAAGGCTGTAGATCATACTTGTACTTCCAGTAAACAATTCTGATTCAGCAAGAAATTTTCCAATTTCAACTACATCCTGAAAACGATTCTTAACAAGAAGAAGCTTCAGAAATTCTGCAAAATATCTGATACAAAATGAAATTCCACTCTGTGCTAACCCTGATGACTGCAAATTATGAATATAATGAACAAACTCATCTGCCACTTCTTCTGACTGCGGCTGCTTATACAATTGCAGGTAAAGGCAGGTAAAATCCTTTTGAATGTCGAAAAATGATTTCTGATCATCAGGCACCTTCGTTTTAATCAGTTCCTCTAAGCCCTTCGCCGCATCAGCTGCATCATCAAGCTGTCCGAGTCCAATTTTAATATATACCAGACTGTCAAGGTACACAATTTCATTGATAATATCACTATTCCAAAAATCCACCCCTTCTGCTGCCGGATCTTTTCTTGTAACGTCAATCATTTTTTCCAGATAATATAATGCCTCTTCAAACAGATCATTCTCTGTAAAAGCAACTACAATACTATTATAAGTGGATTTTAAATTCATTCTGTCTGCATAGCCAGTCTCCACATATTTAAGTCCATATTCCACAATTTTAGGCTGAAAACCAGTTACGAAATAAAGACGCATAAGCGCCAGATAATACAATGCCTGATCTGCCGAATTAGGACAGTCCTCCAACAGCTTCTGGCAAAGCTCAATCATAGGAAATACACACTCGCGGTAGCTGCAGGCAAAGATACCATAGCTGGTAAAATACACAGCAAGACTATAATCTTCACGCCACTCTTTTGTCTTACTGCTTTGCAGATACTCCTGCTCTAAATCCTTTATACAATCAAATGCATCCTGTGTACTCCAGACACCGGATTTAATTTTACTCATTAACTCTTCTACATCAACCATTTCATCTTTCCCCATAAAAATACAGCTGCCTATCTAACACCTGTTACAGCGACAACTTTTTCTCCAAAAGCCACGTTGTAAGAATCATAAAAAGTGCCAGCTCAGCCAGATTAGCAAGTGCATATGGCCATGACTGCTGCAAAAGATAAATCAAATCAACTGTATCACGATATACCATCGGATGCAGATCTGTAATTACGCCTTGAATCTTTGACTCTGCATATATGCCAGCCACAAAAAGCGCAATCGTAACAACAAGCTTCAATCTGCTGTTTTGCAAAAGTGTTGCCGCCAGTGTAATGCAAAGATAAAGCATAGCCACTGTAGAAAACACAGAAAGCAGAAACGTAATAATACCAAACAGCGCCATTGATGCTACTTGTGCTGTATCAATTCCAAAATTTTTCATTACCTCTGAAATCACCTCACCCATGCTTTTATACACGGAATATTGATTTAAAAACAGTGAAAAATCAAGCCATCCCATTGCACCAAGCGCTGCCGCAAGTATCACTCCAAGTACAAGAACAGTCAGCATCTTTGACAATATTATGGAAAGAGCGCTCACAGGCGTCATAAACACAAGATAGCTTGTCTTTGAATTAATTTCCCTATAATAATTAGTAATTGCAAAAATAAACACGGCAAAATAGCACACTACTGCATACAAAACAAGAATAGTTGACCATATGATTGCATAGTCCTGCGTCTTTCCGCGAAGTGCAATCAAAAAGCAAATCTGCAGCGCTGCCAGTCCTGCAAGCAAAACAAATAGTGCCGTTCTATTTTTGCGAAGCTCATACTTTGATAAACGAAACATTTTTCTGTCCTCCAAATGATCACATCACACAGTCGCTATAAACTTCTTTGTAAAGCTCTGTCATTGTTTTTCCGTGATGTTTTGTCAGCTCATCCACCTTGCCACACATGACAAGACCACCATTTTTCATAAATATAGCATCATCTGTCATGCGCTCTAAGTCATCGACAAGATGACTTGACACAAGAAACGTTTTCGTTGGAGAGCAATACTTTTGAATCGTTTCCAAAATCTGATCTCTCGCAATAATGTCAATGCCATTTAGCGGCTCATCAAGCATAATAAGACTTGCATCACGCGAAAGTGCGAGCGCTGCCTTACCCTTTGCCATCATACCAGAAGACATCTTTGAAATCTTCATCTTAGGTTCCAATGAAAATGTTGACAATAGCTGTTCATATACCTGCGGCTGAAAATCTTCATAAAAGTCTGCAAAATAATGACCGGCATCCTTCCATGTCATATATGAGTAAAAATACGATTCTGTCGGCATATAGACTGTCTTTGCCTTACTATTTTTACCAACTGACTCCCCCTCAAATAAAATCTTGCCGCTGCTTGGATGAATCAGCCCTGCCGCCATCTTCATAAACGTACTCTTTCCGCTTCCATTTGGACCAAGCAGCGCATAGACGCGACCACGTTCAATCTGCAGATTCAAATTATCTACCGCTCTGTGTGAACCATATTTTTTCGTCAGCTCACTGCATTCAAGTATTGTTGCCATTAAAGTTCCTTTCTGTCCTCGTCTGACTCGCCTTCATTTATAATACTTTCTGGCTGTTCTTTTTGCTCTGTTTTTTCCTGTGTCATCTCCTGCTTTTCTTCCTCTGACCAAAGCTTTTCCTGCCGCGGCGTTATTTTTGACTTTTTGACATATTGCTCATCATATGCCATTAACATATCGTCTCTTTGATTATAGCGAAGTCCTCTCATTACAAGTCTTGTGATAACATCATAAATAACTGCAAAGAACGGTACACCGATAATCATGCCGACAAAGCCCCAAAGTCCGCCAAAGAATAAGATAGAAAACAATACCCAAAAGCTAGACAATCCTGTGGAATTACCAAGAATCTTCGGTCCAATAATATTTCCGTCAATCTGCTGAAGCACAATAACAAAGATCAAAAAATAAAATGCATGAAGCGGATTTTCCAGAAGCAGCCAAAGAGTCGATGGAACTGCACCAATGTACGGTCCGAAAAATGGAATTATATTTGTCACACCGACAACAACACTGACAAGAAGTGCTGACTTAATTCCCATCATATACGTTCCAATAAAACAGATCACTCCAATAATCAGTGAATCAACAAGCTTACCCATTAAAAAGCCGCTAAACATCTTATCGGCATAAATGATTTCATCCTCAATCAGTCTTGCCCATTTTTCCTTAAAAACACCGTAAAGAATCAGTCTGCCCTGCGCAAGAAAACGTTTTCGTCCTGCAAGCAGATAGATAGAAACGATCAATCCTAAAAATGCATTTTTTAAGAAACCAACAATATTTACTACCTGATTGCTAAGACCGTTGATTATAGTCTGAAGCATCGGTGTCAAATCTGTCTTTAACCATTCACGCAGACGTGTGGACAGCTCTGCATATAAACCATCCCAGCTTTGCTGCATAGTCGGATATTTTTCTAACATATCATGAAGCCACTTATTGCTGTTGTCAAGCTGATCTGGCAGCACACTGACAAGCGACAATATACTTGTTATCACCTGAGGAATTACAAGCATAAATAATGCAGTTACAATAGTAAGTGTTAAAAGCTCGCAAAATGTGATTGCCAGTGCAGATGCAATTCCCTGCGCATGTTTTACATGGGCGCGCACTAAAAGCTTCCTTAATTCTTTCTCCCACCAGCGACATGTCGGCCTAAGCACATAAGCAATAACAAAACCATAGATAAATGGCTCCAAAATGCCTATCAGATCATGAAAAAAGGCGCCAAATCCGCGGATTCGATAAAACAAAAAGAAGCAGACCATCCCGATCAGCAGGATGGCTACTCCCGTGACAGCGATTTTAAAGTATTTCTCATCTTCCTTCTTTCTAAGCACTAAATTCACCTCCAAATTTCCTGCTGTTATTGTACACTTTTACATGCGCAAAGTCAAGCAAAGCTGGAGGGTATGTGGGAGCCGTTACAGTTCACGGAACATGTTACGAAAGCCCTACGGTGCAATGGTTTCGTCGGCGGACCAAACTCCGCAGGTTCCTTTTATGTTCTTTCTTATTATACATTACTTTGAAAGACCTGCTTCAAGTGTCCGCCTCGTGAAATCCATTCACCTTCGGGCTTTGCCATAAATATTGTCTTATCCGTGAACCGTAACTGTCTCCCCTTGAAAACTCACGACTTTAGCTTTGAGCGAGTACGCAGCACTTTTTATGATAAAAAGCAATGCCATAGTTCAATATTTTTTTATAGCCACGGTTTCTAAGTGCCTGATCATAATCCCTATCTTTGATCTGCTGCAAGGCCTCACGGCAATCCTGTTCCATCTTTTTTTCTTCGCTACTGTACTTTAGCTCTATCACAATTCCTACGCTTTCTTCCATTCCTTTTGTTTCTATTTGGATATCACTAAAACCATCACCTGATTCCCGGTTAGACAAAATCTCCCAATTTTGCTGATAGCCAAGGATTCCAAGCATTAGCCCATGGTAAAAATTCTCATGGAGCGACCTTGCAAAATTGTCACGCACGCTGATCGTTTGTCCCATATATTTTGTCAGCAGTTGTTCTACTTTTCTGGCATCTGCTGCAAGAATAGCTTTGCAAAAGCTATCGAGAAGTTCCCCATTCTGAACTACTTCCTCGCGAAACAGTACCAGCACCCTATCAATAATAATGCTGCAGATCTCACGGTTTGGCACGGCAAGGCGATAGTAGCCGTTTCCAAGGTATCCTCGCTGCGTCAGGTATCCCGTCATAAACAGCGTACTCCAAAGATTGTCCATGCTGGCATACAGTTCCTTATAGGTGATCATCTCGTCCACCCGTTTTGTCACGGTATCTCCGCTCACCAACATCTCCAGCTCACTTTTTGTCAACATATGCGGTTCCTTCATACTATTAACAAAATGGCGAATGACTTCATTTCCGCTCGTATTCATCCAATAATTTTTCATCTCAACATCTGGATTTTTCCGGTGATCACTGCAATAATTCACTACATCCCACGGACAATAGACATCAGCTTTACCAAAACGATAGCCGTCATACCACTCCCTAACTACATTAAAGTAATCTTGTAATCCATAGTATTGCAGCATCGCCTTTACTTCTGCATCTGTAAAACCAAAAGTCTCATCAAATTCCTGATCTGTAATCGAATAAACCTTAAAGTTGTTCAGTCCAGTAAAAATACTCTCTTTCGCAATTCTAAGACACCCGGTCAGCACAGCAAAAGCCAAACTGTCATTTGACTTAAGAACATTGCCAAACATATTTCGAAGCAGCAATACCATATCATCATAATATCCATTTTCATAAGCCTTTGCCAATGGCACATCATACTCGTCAATTAGCACCACGACCTTTTGAGAAAAATGGATTTCCAGCAATTCCGTAAGCTCCTGAAGACTGCTCGTAATAGTATCGTCCTCCATCTGACGATCCAAGAACTGCACAAAAAGCTCTCTATCAATTGCATCCATTTTCTCATCTTCCAACAAGGCACGATGTCTTCGTGCCTCTTTATTGATAATGCGGATCAGCTGTGCCCGTGCCTTTTCATACGAATCCGCATCCACTCCCTTTAAGCTGATCGAAACTACTGGATACCTGCCCATATAGGCATCGCACAGATCTTTATTTTGCGCAATATAAAGTCCGTCAAAAAGTGTTGGATTCATTCCGATCTCGAAAAAATATTGAAGCATACTCATATTCAATGTTTTTCCAAAACGGCGTGGACGAGTAAACAATGTTACCTCACATCCTTCTTCAATCACTTGCTCAATTAGCTCCGTTTTGTCCACATAATAATATCCACCCTCACGCAGTTTTTCAAACTGATCAATGCCAACAGGCAGCCTTGCCTGCCGAATCTTCATGCCAATCGGCTCCGTTGTTTTTCTTTCCATATCGTGCACCTATCCTTCCTGCCTATCAGCCCTTCGTTCACACCATCGTTTTAAAGATCATTTCCTTATCAATATCATACCATATTTTGGACAGGTTGTCATTGGATTCACAATTCAATCTGAACAGAAAATTAACCGCCCACTACTATATAGTGGACGGTCAATGAAAAACCTATATTTAACTTTTGTCACAAATTTTATTTTTTCAGTTCTCTTCTTACTATCAGCACAATTGCTATTGCCATTATTCCTACGCCTGCTGTGACCATCATCATACCGATGCGTCCTGTTGGATCTTCGATACCGAGGATACGTCTTGGTGATGCTGGCGGTGTGGTGGGCTGCGGTGCTGTTGTTTGTGGTGCTGTGGTTGGTGTTGTCTGGCTTGGTGTCGTTGGTGCTGCCGGAGATGTTGGCTGATATGGGCTTGATTCTTCTTCCGGTGTTCTGCTCTCAGACGGTGTTGTCTCTTCTTCTGATGGCTTACTCTCGTCTGGACTTGTCTCTTCTGGTGTCGTTGAATTACTCTCGTGCGGATTGGTTGGTCCGTCCGGCTCATCTTCTTCTGGAATGGAATGCTTCGGAATGATGCGGTTTTGGTAGATCAAATCGCCGTTTGCATCGCGTCCCGGAAGAAATACAAGTGACATAACTACTGGGCCATAGTCATCATAGGAACTTGGAACAATCAGGTACATACCAAATGGAATAGAAGAAATACTGCAGCGTCCTGTCACATCTGTTGCCAGTGTATATGTTGGCTGAATGTCTTTCTCATCTATCCAGATCTTTAAGCGTCTGCTCAATGCAACTAGCTCTTTTGCAGTCTTCACATCTGTCTTATAACCACAATCTTCGAAATCAGGCATAAACTTTAATGACTGTCCGTCTGGTGCCGTGATGCCGTCTGTGATCTGATACATGCTGAAGATGACACCCTCCATAGGAGTAGATTCGTCCTCCAATGTAATCTCCAATGAAACATCCTGCTCGTCTGCATTGACTGCTATAATCTGTGCGCATGATGTTACCAGCAGACATATTATCAATAACAGGCCTTGCAAATATCGCTTTACTTTCATACTTTTCATACCCTCTTGTCTCCTTCCTATTATCGCTTTCTCTTGCGGCTATGCAAGAGAACCCAGATCAACAGCACTACTAGAATCGGCACTGCTACGGCTGGTGCAACCAACTTTGGTTCTATCTGAATCGCATCCGCTGTTACGCGAATGGCACTTGCGCTTGCCTTTGTCTCTACGCGGTGTCCTCTAACTAGAAGACGATGCGTATTGATTCCATATGGTGTACAAGTGACCAATGTACACAGATCTTTGTCTTCTTCAATTTCCAGATCTGACAGATCATCCGGTTCTACAATCCGAATCTGATCTACCTCATATGTCAATGTTTCATCCAGAACACGAATTAAAAATTCATCTCCTACTACCAGCTCATCCAAATTGGTAAAAAGCTTAGCAGAAGGCAAACCTCTGTGTCCTGATAATACGGCATGTGTTCCCGGTCCTCCAACTGGAAGTGATGAGCCTTCGATATGACCAACTGCAATCTGAAGGATACCTTCGTCTGTACCATGATAGATTGGAAGTGAAACCTTGATCTTTGGAATTTCTATGTATCCTAAGATTCCATTGTCACTGACATCTAACAGTGATTCATATTCTTCTCGCTCTTCGTCTGTCATGATCCAGCGGTTTGACTTATTTTTAAGCTGCTGGTTATATTCGTAAGCATCATCCCACATGTGCTCATACTGCTTATCATCTACTTCAGCAACTGCCTGTGCATATGTAGCAATTGCTCTCGACTGATGCAGCGAGTTCCAATAATCGCTGACGGTCGGATACAGCAGTAAGGACAGACCTACCAAGAGAATCAACAGCAATAAGATGGTAGTCATATTTTTTTTGATCCACTTCATAAGCTCTCCTCACGGTTGTATCCGGATGCCTCAAGAGAGGCATCCGATTGCAACCTTGTTTGTTACTTTGTGCGGTTCTTTAAGAAAGATGTAGCCCGGTAGGATATCGAGGCGCTTCTGCGATGACTTTGTCGGCATCCCTTGTTCCCGCGGCGCCTTTTACATTTCTTTTTCGTTTAGGAAACTTTGAAAGCCCGCTCCACACAGGATGCCTCGTAAAGTCCAGTCGCCTCAGCTGCCGTCTACGTAACGGAGGCTGCCCTTACTTTAACGATTACCTTGCACAAATCTTTTTTTGTTTAATAATTAGCGTGCGCTCATGCGCTTCTTGGTGATCAGAAGGATTGCTGCGCCAAGAACAAGGATAGAACCAACAACGTAGAAGATTGTGGTACCCATGCCACCGGTGGTAGGAAGGGTTGAACCCTTGCTATTCTCAACATTCATGCTAACAATACCGCTATCTTTATTTCCCTTTACACTTTCTGTTGCATCACCAACTTTAATAGATAATGCTGTCAATGCATCTTCTGGTTTTTCGCTTTCCCATGTCTGACCATTTGATGTAGCTGCAGCAATTGTAAGTTGAATTTCATTACTCAACAGATTATAATGCTGCGGTGCCTTTGTCTCTTTCAGATAATATACACCATCATCCAGACCAATTACCTTAAATAATCCATTCTCATCAGATTTTAATGTTGAGCCTTCATCTTCAGTATTTCCCCAACCGGTTACCTTACCATTCGCATCAACCTGTACCCACTTATTAGCTGAATTTCTTAATTTGAATTCAGCATCCTTAAGTTTATTAGTAGCATTACCTTTCTCTACCTTGGTAACATCTAACTCATATGTAAATACAATAACTGTATCCTTAGGTGTACTTCCTGTTTCACCATCGCCACCCTTGTTTGGATTATTTGAGAATTCAAGGTAAACATCATTCGGGTTACCCGGCAAACCGATCTGTGCTGCTGTATTCAGTGTGGCAGAGTAATCAACAATAATTTTACTATCCTTGGTTACACTAGTAACAGCTTTCAAATTGTCAAATGTTACTGTTAATGCAGTACCACTATATTCAACTTTACAAAGAGTTCCTGTAATCTCTGTCTTCGTAGTGCCATTCAGTACATAAACCTTAGCATCATCATTATAGGTTAATCCTGCACTAAGTGTATCATGGAAGATGTACTTGTAAGTAGTGTAATCATCATAATTACTTGGAAGCGTACCAATCAGCTGGAAAGGAACCTTATCACCAATATTATAATCGGCTACATCATTATACTGAGATGGAATCTTGTAACTTGAAATACGCTTATCAGTCTCTGTTCCAGCAGCATTTGTTGACTTTGCGTTTTCCTTTACCTTCTTCTCAACTGTTGGAACATCAGACTTTACATTCACAGCTGTATTACCAACTACCTGTACGATATACTGAGTTGTAGCATCCTGTCCGGTTACTGCAGCACCATCCATAACCAAATAATATCCTGCTGGAAGACCGCTAATAACAGTATTACCCTCAACAGAAGAAACTGACTTATATACAGCAACTGGCGTTGCAGGTGCTTTAACCTTTACATACGTCTGTACAAAGTTCTCTGCAAAATCTTTAGCATTTGTTATTGCAGAAAGATCAGCACTATCTACGTCACCACCAGCTGTTTTACCACTCGGTGTATAACTTGCTCCATACTTTACATTTGATAAAATTTTTGCACCATTTAAATCACTAATTTCTCCCGTAAAAATCTGATACACGTTATAAGTATGCCCTGCTTTTGTATTATTAATAGTCAAGGTATAACCCGTTTGTGCATTGTCTGCAAATGCTACTACGCTCATTGCAAGTACCATGACTAAGCTGAGTAACAGAGCCATGACTTTTTTCATTTTCTTCATATTTTACTTCCTCACTTTCTTTGTTATTCCTACTATTTCCTGGGTTTTTGCCCTCCCCCGGTTTCTAGGGGTGATTCCCCATGCTTGGGGAGTTTAGAGAATTTGTTACCAAATTCTCCTGCCTCCTTTCCGCATGTGTTTTATATATATCAGGAACGCTGCCCCTGCTATTAGGAGCACGCCGCCCATGGTATACCAATAGGTACCGGTTCCACCGGTTTCTGGTAAAACATATGACTGACTCACTTCATTCTCAAGATATGAAGTATGCGAAGTCTTACTAAGATCAACTGCTCCTGTTGGAAGCTGCAACGGCAATACATTAGTTGCATCGTTCTCATCCGAGAAGTAAAACTCAATACTCGGTGCTTCTCCATCTGGAAGCTTATAACCCGATGGTGCTTTAACCTCTACTAGTTTGTATAAAACATTTTTCTCATACAAGCTAGCATCCCATAAAACCGTAATCTTTCCTTCCTGATCAGTGGTAAATGTTTTTCCATCTATGTTCTGATAAGCTTCATTTACATACTTTTGAAGTTGGAAAACAGCACCACTTACAGCCTTTCCGTAATTTCCTTTCTCCACTTTGTATAAGATATAGTTCTTATCAGTTGTAACACCACCACCTGCTGCTTGGCGTTCCCAGAGATAGGATTTGTCCCCTGTAGTACCCTCATGAGATGTTCCTGATAATTTAGCTGTATTGTTTATATTCACACTTACCTTTGTATGATTCTTATCAGGTACATCTACCGTAATCAAATACTCATATTTAAAGATCAAAGCTGTACTGTCAGGTACTCCAGTCGCCGTTATAATATGTTTTGTATGATCATACGGTGTCGGCTCTTCCTTATAAGTCCATGCCCATCCAGTAACCTCATCTCCTGCTGTATATCCTCCATTTCCGTCAGGAACAGCATAATATAGCTTAACTGTACTTGGAATCAGCTCTGCCTGAACTGTTACTCCATCAGTGCCACCATCTGAATAATATGTTTTATCATAACTGTCAAGTATATCTTCTAGTGTAAGCTTATCAGTACCTACAACAAGATCCTTTGCATCTGGATTTAACACAATCGAGTATTTTGCTCGCCTTGTTGTATTATCATAATCTCCTGACTTGTCGACTACTTTTTTGACTACCGTAGTATCCTTTTTCGTCCACTCCTGCGTCTGACTGGAAGATCCAATCTCCAAATCATCTAGCTTTGCACTTGCCTCATTGGTAAAGGTATACTTTGTGCCAGCTACCATTTTCTGGGCGCCATCCACTTCACATTTAACAGTAATCTCAAACTCCATTGCTGTAGGAAGTGTTTTTCCACTTTGTCTCTTTATCACTAATGTGAATATGTTGTTTTCATACTTGCTTCCTTCTATTGAAAATTCATCTTCAAAGTTTCCGCTTTGTTTTGAAAACATGACACCTTCAACAGTATACTCTGAATGATTATAACTGCCACTGTTCTTCTGCACGATAAATCCTGTAAGTTTTACACCATCTGGAAGCTTATCAGTAACTGTTAATGTTTGATGATCCTTCGTATCTGTTGTTACCTTGATTTTCCAAGTTAATTCACCAGCAGTTGTTGTACTAGTAGAATTAGTTTGATTCTTTCCATCCGTCTTAACAATTTCACCCTTACTGTATGTATAGTGGTAAGTGTCTTCAGCCGGCTTTCCATCAACCTCTATTTTATTGGTATAATTATTTTTATCGCCAGTTACCGCTTGTGTCAGATCAGCAGTAGTCGCATAGCTGAATACCAATTTATTTGCCCCAGCACATGAAATATCTTTTTTCAATTCCACCTTGAAGCTTGTAAATTTCAATTCTGATGAATCACCCATATTAGCAATTTCAGAATACTGATACGTCTTACCATCGCTATCTGTAAATGTCAGTTCAAAATCCAACTCTGTAAAGTCTCCGTATTTAATAATGGTATCATTTTGGCTCTTCCAAGTGTATTTACCACCCCAGTCTTTAATCTGCTTTACAGTCAGATAATTTCCCTTACCATTTCCAGAAACCCAGTTATGTGAGCTTGACATAGAATCAACAATCGTTGTCTTTGGCAGCTTTCCATCTGGAATAACAAGAGATACCGTCCAATTTACCTCTGCGGTTTTTCCATCTGGAGCTTCAACTGCACTATCCACTGTCTTCTTAACTTCGCCGCCCTTTATTGACACATCACCTGTACCGCTAACATCGTCACCACCATCTGGCTTAAATGTTACCGTATTTCTCACAGTCTGATCTTTCCATGTCTGCTCTGCTTCTGTGTAATAGGTAATTGTATACTGATTTGTATTCTTTCCATTGCTAACAGGCTCGAAATCAATTGATGTAATCTTACCATCTGCTCCTATTACGATCTTTGCTCCATTTGAAGGTGTTATTGTTACATCTGTTCCACTCTTGATCATGCTAAGCATATCATCAGTCAACTTGCCACCTGCAATGTTCGCATTTTTCGAATTAAGAGTAATCGTCCATTTGATTTGGTTATTCGCTGAATCAAAGTCACCTCTCTTAGCAATTTCATACTTATTCTCAATGGTTATATCTTTTTTATCCTCATCGCGAATTATCTCACCAGTCTTTGAATCCTTTGATTCAACATGAGCCTTATTATTTGCTGTCAATGTGCCTACACCCATACTTGAAACATCATATGAGTATTTAATCTCATAACGCTCATATTCTACATATGTACTATGATCCTGTCCCTCCTTACCTTTTGGAAGCTGATGTAGCTTCATCTTAATTGTATTCGATTCATATGTAGAATCTACTGTTATCGTCTCTGATTTAGAAGGTTTTCCCTCTTTATCCCAGCCATATTTTTTCATAGTCTGTTTGTTAACTGTGATCTGAGGTGTTCCAAGCGTCATTCCTGTAACTGTAATGGTATCAGAAAAATCAATGTCGTCTGGTGTTCCTTTTATAGAAGAAACATATACGGTATATTCCAATTTTCCGGTTTCTTTATTATAGGAAGCTTCTTTCTTCGTAACATCAATGTTATACTTGTCATTCTCATCTTCCGGATATTTTATTTCTTCCCGTGGAATTTCAAGTTTAACCTTATCTTCACCAGAAATTACAATCTTGCCTTCATCTGTTACAGTTGTCTTTTTCAATTCACCTTCAAACCAAAGATGACCTGTAATTGTAGTACCAGCTTTATTTACATAATCCTGATCAAAATTAATTCTTGCTGAGTAGGTTCCATCATCATTCTTCACAAAATGAAATGTTCCTGCAGTTGTCTTATTCTCATCTTCCAAAGTGAATGTTTGACCAATCAGTTTATCTGGTACTATGATTCCTTCCGGATACTTCAGCTCATAAGAATAATTTGCATCCTTCACATCCGCACTTGGGATAGAAAAGTTGGCCCTCAACTCACTCTTGTAATTTCCTGTCGTTTTGTCATATTCTGTCCCATTGCCTGTCATTGATGTGACATATTTTTTAAAGTCTGTATACGTAGTAGTTTCTGGAATTACCAACGCATCGTTTGAATCAGCTATATATGGCATTAAACAGCATCCCATCAGACTTTCTTCACCAGCACTGTAGACATGTTCCTCTACTATACCCTGATCATTTGTCTCAACAACAGTGAACTCTGTAACAACTCCATCTTCATCGAAAGTGGCATCTACTACTACACCAGCATAGTCTGCACTGCCATCACCATCTTCGTCAAAGAACGCTACATCACCTGGATTTGGATCAAACTCATCTGCTGCACCATACAAGTCGTTTTCCTGCAGGCTTTCAATCCATGCATCTAAATCAGTGTTAAATGATACACCATATACACCAACATAGTTTAAGCAAAATTCAACAAGATCTTTATTCTCGCTTCCTACTAAAGCACTTGCTACCGCTATCATATCCTGCGGCCAAATGCCTGTAAGCTGTGGAAACTCACTACTCTCCTCTTCTGCCTCTGAAGTGTTTTCCTCGGTTGTCTCCTCCTCGGAGTTCTTCTCCTCAGTGGATATTTCCTCACTTGAAGCTTCCTCTGAACTGAACTCTTCTGTGGAGCTTTCTTCTTTGCTTACTTCCTCAGATGTTTCCTCTACCTGACTAGAAACTTCTTCGGTGTCTGCCTCTCTTGAAGTTTCTTCACTTGAAGCTTCTTCGATCTGGCTGCTAGTTTCCTCTGTTGAAGTTTCCTCTAAGCTTGCAGCTTCTGTACTTGCTTCTTCTGTACTTAACTCTTCAGGACTGATTTCTTCTGTGGAGTTTTCCTCAGTTGAAGCATCTTCACTGGTCACTTCCTCGCTAACCACTGACGACTGCTCTTCTTTCTGACCACTGCCCTTGTAGCACTCGTCTGTATGTACATGCTCTACTCTGTCACAGATTAATGTCTCTACGAGAACCTGCTTTTCTGTGAAACATGTTTCGCTATGCTTATGCTCTTTTAATTCTAGCTTTCCACATGCGAGTACGCCGTCTTTGTAGCACTCTGCTGTGTGGGTATGAAGCTCTGCTGGCTCTTCACAGATTAGTACCTGCACGTCCTGATAGCAGGCTTCGCTGTGTGTGTGACCTGCGCTTTCTGGAATCGTACAAGTCAGTACGTCATTCCACTCGTAGCATTCGTCACTGTGTGTATGCTCTTCTAGTGTGCAGATTAAATTGCCTTCTGCATCGTAGCAGCCTTCGCCGTGTGTATGCTCTTCTTTGCCGCAGATTAATGCGCCCTGCTGTTTTGTGTAGCATTCAGGCGTATGAGTATGACCAACTGATTCTTCCTGTGTGCAAACTAGCTGCTTTTGCATCTGATAGCACTCTGGTGTGTGCTGATGCAGCTTATGCTCTGGAATGGTGCATACTAGATTGCCGTCTTTGTCGTAGCAGGATGCGTCATGTTCATGAATCACAAAGTCTGCATAACCACAGATCAGCTTATGCTCTGCATCGTAGCAGGCATCTATATGCTTATGTACACCTAGTGAATCTGTCGTACAGGCAAGCTCTTTCTCCTTCTCATAATGCGAGCTGTAACAGTTTGCGTCGTGTTTGTGCTCTGTGATACCACACTCTGCTTTGTTTTCCATCGTTATAGCTGGCAGAATCAGCATATATGTCGTTACAAACACAACAACAACCGCCAGCGTGGTGACTATTCGATACCACATTTGACGTTTCTTATGATCCTTCATGATTGAACGAATCTGTTTTCTTAACGGATTTTCCAAAACAGACGCCCCCTTTCTCCTACTTGATCTGACCAAAATTTGTAAATGGCCAGACACAAAATACTAATTTTCCAACAATTTGCTCCTGTGCCACACATCCGACAGATGTGCTTCGACTATCAACTGAAACGCTTCGATGATCACCCATCACAAATACTCTTCCTTCAGGCACTTGATATGGCAGGTCAATATCACATTCGCCAAGCGCCTTTTCAAATACGTATGGCTCATCGAGAGGTGTTCCATTTACTGAAACATTTCCCTCTTCATCGATATCTACCCACTGTCCTGCTGTTGCAATTACACGTTTTACTAAGATCTTATTATTGTAGTAGAATGCAATTATGTCCTGCGCTTCAAATTCCGAACCAGAAACAGAGACAACTATGTCTCCATCTGATAAGGTCGGCGTCATGGACGTACCATAGATCTGTAAAACAGGTAACACTAAAGTAGCCACCAGTACTGCTACTGCTGCAACTGTAATAAGTGTATAAACCGTGCTTCGAAGCGTGCTCCTGTAGCTCTTTTTATAAAGCTCTCTGTGAAGCTCTTTTTCAAGAACCTCTATCGGCGGCACTTCAAGTGGTTGTTTTTTATTTTTTTTCATGAGACACCTCCACCTACACTGGGAGATGTCTCAAGGCACGTCCATGTGCTTGGATCGCTGCCTTCACTAGAATTGTTTTTCTCGATCTCTTCTTTTTCTTTTTCTAACTGAGCATACAGCGCGTCTCTTTTTGCCTCGCTCTCATAACGAAGCCGTCTGCAATACTCTTGTGTATCTTCTCTCATCACAGCACATGCATCGAGTGTCTTCTGACGAAGCGCCTGGAACTCTACATTCTTTTCATGCTCCATACGCTTGATACTTTCGATGTATTGGGATGCTGCCTGATCTGCAGCTTTGAATATGTCGTTTAATGCGAGAGCTGCTTCTGCAATCGAACCTGTCTGCTGCAACTGAATCGTCCGATCATCAAGCTGTTTCTGAAGCTTCGCCACCTCCTTTTTAAGTGACTCGACTTCTTTTGACTGCTCGATAAGCATTTCAAGAAGCTCCGCGCGACTTAAACGTTTGCTGTCTCTGCCCTCTTTGCTGTCATCTCCCTGCATATTCCATACTCCTTCCAAGTTTTCACCGTTGCCAGTTGAACTGGTGAACATGCTGTTTTTTTCGCTTGTCTAAACAGTAGCACATTTCAAACACTTTGTAAAGTACCTTTTTTGTTTTTTTTTCATACTTTCTTGCGATTTTTTTCATTTTTATTGTAATTATCTATAATCATAGTTTACATATATATCTCTGTTTAATGCAAATCGTATAATAGGAATAGGTTTGACTTCTCTCCTCTATTATGCTATAATGTAAGAAATTTTTAAGATTTGTAGTTAATGTGATTTTTTATATAACGGGGGAATTTCAATGGTTGTTATAAGTAAAACGTTTTCGATCCCGCAATTTTATGATTCTCATGCGATTGCACCCTTAAAGGATCTTGTATTTCTTGATATTGAGACGACAGGACTCACACCTGCTACCTCTTCTATTTATCTGATTGGTGCGGTCTATCATCAGCAGATGGAGTGGCATATCAGACAGTGGTTTTCTGATTCGCTTAATTCTGAGCAGGAGATCCTTGAGGACTTTTTTTCTTTTATAAAAAATTATCAGGTTATTGTTTCTTTTAATGGCGAAACCTTTGATCTTCCTTTTTTAAAGAAATGTGCTGCTGCCTATGGCCTTAATACTGATGTGCTTGACAATATTCGCAGCTTTGATCTGTACCGCCACCTGCGTCCTGTAAAAACACTTCTGCAGCTTGAGAACTTAAAACTTGCAACACTTGAAAGCTATTTAAATATTTCAAGACTAGATCAGGCTACCGGCAAGGAGATGATCGCTGTTTATCACGATTATCTTGAGACTGGTGATAAGCGTCTTTATCAGGTGCTTCTTCTTCACAATGAGGATGATTTAAAGGCTCTTCCTCAGATTATGCCGCTTTTGTCTTATCTTGATATATTCCGCAGTGAGTGGACACTTGCCGGCTATTCCTTAAGCACTGCATCGTCCTCTCTTACTATTGTGGTGGACTGTTCTGTTAAGGTCCCGGTAGCTGTGACGCGTGAGCTGCCGCTTTGCCGTTTATCGATCCGTGCGAACCAGATCATTATTGAGATTCGTGCTTTTGTCGGGGAATTAAAGTATTTCTTTGATAATTATAAGGATTATTATTATCTTCCTGATGAGGACCGCGCTGTTCATAAGAAGGTCGGCCAATATGTAGATCCGGAGCATCGTGTTCAGGCAAGTGCTTCTACCTGCTACACAAAGAAAAGCAGTACTTTTCTTCCGCTCTCGCATGAGGATATGTTTGATCTTTATAAAGAGGAGTATTCTTCCAAGCAGCTTTTTACAGAATATATAGCTGATCCTGATTTTATTCTCGCCTATGCACATAATGTACTCGAAGATGCACTGAGATGTGCTGTACCTGTTCCTTCTGAGGAGGCGCAGGAAGCACCGCCGGAATTATTTTCTTGAACCGCTTGCTTTTCTTCACTTGCTTTAATTAAAAAAAGACCGGGTAGTTTTTTCTACCCGGTCTTTTTAAATTCACTTTATTTGATGTATTTCTTACGGATTATTCCTGATCCTCATCGTTTGCAAGAGCCTTCATGCTCAGGCTGATCTTCTTTGCATCTACGTTCAGGTCTACTACCTTTGCGGTGATTTCCTGACCGATGGACAGAACATCCTGTGGCTTCTCTACGCGCTCTCTGGAAATCTGAGAAACGTGAAGCAGTGCATCAACACCTGACTCTAACTCTACGAATGCACCGAAGTCAGTCATACGTGCTACCTTACCAGTAACAACAGTACCTACTGCAAACTTCTCTTCTGCATCCTTCCACGGATTCTCCTCCGGGAACTTCATGCTCAGTGCGATACGATTTCCATCGATTGCCTTTACAAGAACCTTAACCTTATCACCACTCTTGAATACCTTCTTAGGATTCTCGATACGGCCCCAGCTCATCTCAGAAATGTGAAGCAGACCATCTGCTCCGCCTAAATCTACGAATGCACCGAAATCTGTAACGTTCTTTACAGTACCCTCAACGGTCTGACCAACCTCAAGCTTTGCGAAGAGCTCTTCCTGCATCTTCTTCTTCTTCTCGATGATCAGCTCCTTGCAGTTACCGATAATTCTGTGCTTCTTCGGGTTGAACTCAGTAACGATAAACTCAACTTCCTGTCCCTTGTACTTCTCAAGATTCTTCTCGTATACATCGGATACAAGGCTTGCCGGGATAAATACTCTGGTCTGATCAACTACTACGCTTAATCCACCAGTGGAGATCTCAGTAACAACTGCCTTTAATACAGTCTTGTTCTCGAATGCGTCCTCAAGAACCTTGCTTCCTCTCTCTGCCTGCAGCTTGCGTACAGAAAGCTGAACCTGGCCCTCGCCGTCGTTCATCTTAACAACCTTAGCCTCGATCTCATCGCCAACCTTTACAAGGTCGCACAGATTTGCATTCGGGATGTTGGTAAATTCGTTGCGGCTAATGACAGCATCTGCTTTATATCCTATATTTAGGACAATCTCGTCTTCCTTTACTGCAATAACCTGACCGGATACAACTGCGCCCTGGCTAATTGCAACTTCTTTCTGCTCACTTAATAATTGTCCGAATTCGTCTGACATGGTGTAGAACCTCCTCAATGATTATATTCGGGGTTGAAGCCCCTCCTGTAACACCCACCCTGTCTGCTGTCAAAAACCAATTGGTGTCTAGGTCCTCAGCGGTTTGTATGTAATGGGTATTATTACATTCTTTTTTGCATATTTCAAACAGCTTCTGCGTGTTGGAGCTATGACTCCCACCTATGACCAGCATGCCATCTACTGAGGCTGCGAGACTGGCTGCTTCCTCCTGCCGGTTTCTGGTTGCATTGCAGATAGTGTTAACGCAATTTATATTGTACTCTTTTTTTTCTAATTGGTCAACTATATTTTGAAATTTAATGTAGTGAAATGTCGTTTGTGCTGCCACAAAAACGGGTTTTTTAGGGTCTAATACCAGCTTTTGTGCTTCTTCTGCATCTTTTACAACTGATGCGCCGTCTGTGCTCCATCCTACAATGCCTACAACCTCTGGATGCACAGGATTTCCGGCTATGACGATCTGGTAGCCTTCTTTTGACTTTTCTTCTACAAGACGGTGAATCTTTTTTACAAACGGACATGTCATGTCAATGACACGCATGCCAAGCTCACGCATCTTTGTTTCGGTGTCACGGCCAACACCATGGGAGCGGATTATGACAATGCCTTTTTTAAGTGCTGCAAGCGACTCTAATGTGTCAACTACCTGCACACCTTTATTCTTTAAATCGTTGACCACTTCATCGTTGTGGATGATTGGGCCAAAGGTATAGATTGGTGTATCCTTTTCTTCCTCAAGACAACGATAAACTTCGTTTACTGCGCGGCGCACGCCAAAGCAAAAGCCCGCGCTTTTTGCCAGAATTACTTCCATCAGCGTGCCGCCTTTGCAAGCTCTACTACCTTTGCTGCTGCCTCTTCAATTGTCATATTTGACGTATCAAGGTATACAGCATCATCAGCCTGCTTTAACGGTGCGATATCTCTGTGCGTGTCACGGTAGTCGCGCTCTTTAATATCGGCAAGCACAACGTCATATGGCGTATTATCGCCCTTTGACTGCAGCTCTAAGTGGCGTCTTCTTGCCCTTTCCTCGGCACTTGCTGTCAGAAAGATCTTTACATCTGCATTAGGAAGAATACATGTACCAATGTCTCTTCCATCCATGATGATATCATTTTCCTGTGCAATCTGTCTTTGAAGTGATAAGAGATGCTCTCTTACAGCCGGCACTGCACCAACTACAGATGCCATATGACCGATATGCTCTTTTCTGATCTCTTCACTTACATCCTCACCATTTAAATATACATGGCGCTCACCGTCGATATAATGAATGGAAACTTCTGTCTCTTTCGCAGTCTCTCCAATAGCATTTGTATCTTCTTCTGGCACATGCTTACGATATACATACAGACCAATTGCGCGGTACATGGCGCCTGTATCTACGTATATATAGGAAAGCTCGCTTGCTGCAAGCTTTGCGATGGTGCTTTTTCCGGCTCCTGCCGGGCCATCAATTGCGATATTAAAACCCATTTTTCTCTCCTTTTCTCGTATTGATATCTTTCCGGGTCACACAATACTTTCCCCCGCAAGGCTTCCCGTGGACCATGCAAGCTGCAGGTTGTAGCCTCCTGTGAGGGCATCAATGTCTAGTAATTCGCCTGCAAAATACAGTCCCTGTACAAGCTTTGACTCCATGGTCTTTGGCTGTACTTCCTGCACTTTGATGCCGCCCTGCGTGATAATGGCTTCATTATAACTCCTTACACTAAGAATGGTCAATGGGAGATTTTTGGTTAAAGAAACAAGATGGGCACGCTCTTCTTTTGTAATGGCGTTTACTTCCTTGTCTGGATTAATGCCTGACAAAATGACGATCTGCTCTGCTAGTCTTGCCGGGAACAGACCATTTAATGCATTTTTAAACTGCTTATTTTTTTCCTGTGAGAAGTCTCGTAAAAGTCTTGCATCAAGCTGCTCGTCTGTAAGTGCTGGCTTTAAATCTATAAAAGCAGAAAGAGGATTTTTATCAAGCTTTTTGACGATTTTACTGCTTGCACTTAATACAAGTGGTCCGCTGATGCCAAAATGAGTGAACAGCATCTCTCCAAAGTCCTCATACAGCTTCTTTTTGCCGTCTTTTACTGTGAAGGTAACGTTTTTGAGTGACAGTCCCTGCAGTGCTCTACACCAGTCTTCTTTTGTGTTAACTGGCACTAGTGCCGGAAAGCATGGTGTCACTGTATGACCAAGCTCTCTTACCATGCGGTGTCCGTCTCCCGTGGAGCCTGTTGACGCATAGGAAAGACCACCTGTTGCAAGCACTATGGCATCAGCGCTCATCTTTTTCCCATCAAAAAGTGACACACCTACTGCACGTCCTTCTTCGGTGATAATATGCGTTACTTCCTCATTTAATAGGATTTCTACACCAGCCTTCTTTAAAAGACGTGAAAAACAGCTTATGATATCTGAGGACTTGTCTGACTCTGGGAATACACGCTGACCTCTTTCTATCTTAAGCGGACATCCGCCATTTTCAATAAGTTCCATGACATCTGTGTTGCTGCAGTCAGAAAACGCACTGTAAAGAAAACGTGGATTTGTCACTATCTGGCTCATGATTGTCTCCATATCGGAGGCATTTGTCACGTTGCAGCGACCCTTTCCTGTGATAAAAAGCTTTTTTCCAAGCTTTTCATTTTTCTCAAGCAAGGTCACGTCATGACCATTCTTTGCTGCCTTTAATGCAGCCATCATTCCAGCGGCACCGCCGCCTATTACTATTACTTTGCTCATAAAAAATTTTCACACAATCCTTTTTCAAAAAAGGGACCCTTGTTTTCCAAGAGTCCCTTAATTTCTTATTCTTATTTAAATGATACCTACGAATTGCTCCGCTGCTTCGCATCTTTCGCAATTCTAAAAGCATTCGGATTCGCTGATTTTCTTCGAAAATCGCTGCATCCTCATGTTTTTACGAGTCTCAAGGTCACAAGCTTCTTCATGCAAGCATGATCAGCTTGTGACTTTTCGACTCTAGTATCATACAGGGTATGCCTTATTCTTTGTATCTGCAGCAGCTGGATCTACCTTTGTCTGCTGCGCTTCACGATACTTGAAGAAGTCGGTTGCTACCTGTGGGAACAGTGCATAGGTCAGTACATCCTCGTCCTGCTGGATATACTGAGCTGCCTCCTTGCGGAAGTTGTCTAACTGTGGCTTGATCAGATCTGCCGGACGACAGGTGATCGGCTTCTCGTCTCCGATTGCCTTCTTCTGAACTTCCTTGTTAAATGGCTTAACAGTCTGTCCAAACTCACCTCTTAAGATCTTCTTGGACTCCTTGGTCATCATCTTGTATCTCTCGCCCTGAAGAACATTAAGAACTGCCTGAGTACCAACGATCTGAGAAGACGGAGTAACAAGCGGCGGCTCTCCGAAGTCCTTACGTACTCTCGGAACCTCCTCAAGTACCTGATAGTACTTATCCTCAGCACCTGCTTCCTTTAACTGGCTTACCAGGTTTGAAAGCATACCGCCCGGTACCTGATACATCAAAGTCTTGATGTTAACGCCCATAACCTTCGGGTTGATGCGGCCAGACTTAAGAGCTTCTTCCTGAATCGGACGGAAGTAATCAGCGATTTCTCCTAAAAGCTTCATATCAAGACCTGTATCGTATGGAGTTCCCTTGAAGGTCTCTACCATAACCTCAGTAGCCGGCTGGCTGGTACCCATAGCAAGTGGGCTCATTGCTGTATCAATAACATCTGCGCCAGCCTCAACTGCCTTCATATATGTCATAGATGCAACACCAGAGGTGTAGTGGGTATGAATCTGAATCGGAAGCTTTGTTGCGCTCTTAAGAGCTGTAACAAGCTCAGTTGCCTTATACGGAACAAGAAGACCTGCCATATCCTTGATACAGATAGAATCTGCACCCATGGACTCAATCTCTTTTGCAATCTTCTTCCAGTAATCAAGTGTGTAAGCATCACCCAGGGTGTAGCACAGTGCGATCTGTGCCTCAGCATTTGGGTTCTCCTTCTTGATTGCCTTTGTTGCGTTTACTGCTGTCTTTAAGTTACGCAGATCGTTGAAGCAGTCGAAGATACGGATGATATCCATACCATTTGCAACTGATTTCTGTACGAAGTACTCTACTACGTCATCTGCATAGTGATTGTAGCCTAAGATGTTCTGTCCACGGAACAGCATCTGCAGCTTTGTATTCTTGAATCCTGCTCTTAATTTACGCAGTCTCTCCCACGGATCTTCCTTTAAGAAACGAAGGCTGGCATCAAATGTAGCACCACCCCAGCACTCTACGGAGTGATATCCTACCTGATCCATTTTCTCAACGATTGGAAGCATCTGCTCTGTGGTCATTCTAGTTGCCATCAGAGACTGATGCGCATCTCTTAAGACCGTCTCTGTAATTCCTACTGGCCTTTTTACTTGCTCTGCCATTATATTACCTCCAAATTTTATCAGTATACGTGTTTCAGTCCGTTATGCAGGATCTTCATGCAAGCATGAGATCCTGCACAACAGTCTGACGAGTGAACTTTATACTCCAAATATTGCCATAAACGTACCTGCCGCAACGGCCGTACCGATAACACCGGCTACGTTTGGTCCCATTGCATGCATCAAAAGGAAGTTGCTCGGATCTGCCTCTGCACCAACCTTCTGTGATACACGTGCTGCCATCGGAACGGCAGATACACCTGCTGAACCGATAAGCGGATTGATTCTTCCCTTTGTAAGCTTGCACAAAAGCTTTCCAAGAAGAACACCGCCTGCAGTACCAAATGCGAACGCAATCATACCAAGTGCTACGATCTTTAAGGTATCCATCTTTAAGAATGCCTCTGCACTGGTGGATGCACCTACAGAAGTACCAAGAAGGATAACTACGATATACATAAGAGCGTTGGAAGCGGTCTCAGTCAGCTGCTTAACAACACCACTCTCGCGGAACAGATTACCAAGCATTAACATACCAATCAGAGGTGCAGTACTTGGAAGAATCAATACAACAACGATTGTTACGATGATCGGGAACAGAATTCTCTCCAGCTTAGATACCGGACGAAGCTGCTCCATCTTGATCTTTCTCTCTTTCTCAGTTGTCAGTGCCTTCATGATCGGCGGCTGAATGATCGGAACGAGGGACATGTAAGAATATGCAGCAACAGCGATTGGTCCCATGTACTGGGTCTGTCCTAACTTACCGCAAAGGAAGATGGAAGTCGGGCCATCTGCACCACCGATGATGGAGATAGCAGCAGCTGCCTTATCAGAGAATCCCATAAGGATTGCCATAAAGTAAGCCAGGTAAATACCAAGCTGTGCAGCAGCTCCCATAAGGAAGCTGATTGGGTTTGCGATCAGCGGACCGAAGTCAGTCATCGCACCAACACCCATGAAGATCAAGGATGGTAAAATACTCCACTCATCCAAGATATAGAAATAATGCAGTAATCCGCCGACACCGTTTGAAGTATCTTCCGGGTTTGCCATGATATCTGGATACATGTTAACAAGCAGCATACCGAATGCAATCGGCACAAGCAGTAACGGCTCGTATCCCTTCTTGATTGCCAGATATAAGAATACCAGCGCAACAAGGATCATTAACAGGTTGCCCCATGACAGATTGAAGAACGCGGTCTGGTGGATTAGATTGCCTAATGTTTCAGTTACATAACTCATTGTCTAATACCTCCCGTATATTTCCTGCATATGCAGGATTCACCTACCCATGTAGGAGCTTCATTAGTTCATTGTAGCAAGTACTGCGCCAGACTCAACGGACTGTCCTGCTGTTACATTGATAGAAGCTACGGTTCCGTCCTGAGGTGCTACGATATCATTCTCCATCTTCATAGCCTCAAGAACAACGATTACCTGACCCTTCTTTACAGCGTCACCAGCGTTTGCCTTAACACCAAGAATCTTACCTGGCATTGGAGCGCTGATCTTTACAGCACCCTGTGCGCCAGCCGGTGCTGCTGCCTTTGGAGCAGCCTTCGGTGCTGCCTTTGGAGCTGCCTTTGGTGCTGCAGCTGCTGCGGATCCGGTTCCTTCTTCAACAGTTACTTCATATACATTGCCATTTACAGTAATGGTATAATTTTTCATCTTAATCTCCTTCTGCCGCTTTGCGGCTGCTTTTATGCTCTTTTCCAGTTGTTTGTCTTGCCAACTCTCTTAATAGAACGAACTACCAGACCATTCGGATCGGTACCTTCGCTTGCTGCGATTGCTGCTGCAATAACAGCTACAAGCTCAAGATCGTCCTCTTCTTCTACTGTTTCTTCTACTACTGGTGCAGGTGCCGGTGCAGGAGCAGGCTCTGAAGCCTTCTTCTTTGCAGCTGCTCTTTCCTCTGCCTCATGGATAAACTTGAAGCAGTAGATGATCAAGCTGATGAAGATCAGCATAACGAATACGACTGCCAGACCCATAACGGTATTTAAGGCTGCCTTTGACATCTTCTCACCCAGTGTATAAACACCGTTGAATGCAACAGAACTTAAATTTCCCTTCTTATCAAAGGTAACAGTGACAACTGCATCACGCTTGTCAAAGGTTCCGTCTACACTGACAACATAAAGCTTGTTCTGGTTTTCGTAGCTGACATCAGCAGAATCCTCTTTGATCTCGCTAACTGCGCCGAGTTCTTCCTTTGCATCTTCCCACGCTGAAAAACCAGCCTCAAATGCAGCGGCCTCATCCTCGTCATTTGCCTCAGCCTTTAACTCGTCAAGTGTTTTCTGCTCATTTACAAGTGTATCAATGAGTGCAACTGCCTCTGTCTTGTAGACAGCCATGTCCTCACTTGCTGTATCAGAAGCACTGGATGAGGAGCAGGCAGTCAGCCCAAACGCACACAGCAGCACACTTAATAATACTGCTAACTTTCTTTTCATATCTACCTCTCATTCCACCCCGTACACACATAGGGGATCATTAATCCGCGATGTGTTCACACGGTACTGTGTTTCTGCATTAAACGGTACCGTGCTTCTTTGCCGGACGGTCCTCTCTCTTTGTGAACAGCATCTCAAATGCTGCTGCAGCGATCTGTCTTGTAGTTTCCGGAGCGATAATGCTGTCTACATAGCCTCTCTTAGCTGCAGACTCTGCACTTGCCTGAAGCTTAGCGTAAGCTGCTGCCTTCTCGCTTATAAGAGCATTCTTATCATCTGCCTTTGCGATCTCATCTGCATACATGATCTTTGCTGCACTTACCGGATCCATCATGCCGATGGTAGCCTGCGGCCATGCATATGTCATATCTGCACTGTTGTTCATTGCTAAGGATGCTGTTCCGTTTGCTGCGCCTACGATTACATTTACCTTTGGAGCAGTCATATCATGGAATGCATAAATCAGCTTTGCAGCTGCCTTTGCAATTCTCTTCTCCTGGCACTTTGTTGCCTTGTATCCGGTAACATTTGTCAGTGTTAAAACTGGGATAGAGAATGCGTCACAGAAGTTTACGAACTCTGCTGCCTTCTCAGCACCCTCTGCGCTTAAGGTACCGTCGAAGGTCTCAGCCTCCTTGCCCTCTTCGTCATATAAAGCAGTACGGTTTGCAATTGCGCCGATGGTGTTTCCGTTTAAGCGGATAAAGCCAGTTACCATATCCTTTGCGTAATCCTTCTTTACCTCGAAGAAGAAGTTATCATCAGAGATCATTGGCAGGCTAAGTGCCGGATCTGCTGCTGATGCTTCAAGATCTGTACATGCACGATTTAAGTCATCTGTGCACTCGCTGTAGGACATGTCATCCTCGTTGTTTGCCGGCAGGATGCTTACTAAGGTGCGGATGCTCTCTAACAGCTCATCTTCCTGTGCAACTACATCTACCATACCAGCCTCGCTGCTCTGGAATGCTGCGTTTGCTGTATTCTCAGTCTTGTTGCCCTCTAATGCATTTGGAGAATTAACGAACAGCTTTGCGTTCTTTGCCTCCATAAATGTGAAATCAGTCAGAGCCGGAACTACTGCCATACCGCCGCCGCAGGTTCCGAAAACTGCTGTGATCTGTGGAACTACGCCAGATGCAAGTGCCTGGCACTCATACAGCTTACCAAATGCCTCTAATGCATCGGTAGCCTCCTCTAATCTCATTCCTGCACAGTCTACCAGACCGATTACCGGTGCACCTACCTTCATTGCAAGGCTGTAAAGCTTTACAATCTTCTTTGCGTGCATTTCTCCGATGGAACCGCCCAGAACAGTTGCGTCCTGGCTGTAAACATAGACAAGGGCACCATCAATAGTACCATATCCTGTTAATACTCCATCTGCAGGTGTTTCTTTGTTCTGCAAATTGAAATCGGTATTTCTGGCAGTAACTGATCCGCCGATCTCAACAAAACTGTTGTCATCAAGCAAAGCACTTATACGGCTGCTTGCTGAATTCTGTGATGTTGTACTCATATTCGTCCTCCGTTTAATTTTTTATTCTAATGGTTAAAACCATCTTCTGCCATTTAACATTGTATCGTTTTTGAGCAAATAATTCAACAAGAATTTGCAATTTTTTGTACTTTTAATAAGACAAACTTCATTTCCTATGGTATAATGAATAAGAATGATAAGGGATACTCTATTTTTCCCCAAAAAGAAAGGAAGTATTTGTTATGGAACGTACAAATGCATGGAAATCCTGCGATGAAGCAAAGCTCGCACAGGTAAATGCACTCTGCGCTGATTATATCAAATTCATCTCCGACTGCAAGACAGAGCGTGAGTGCGTAGAGGAAAGTATCCGTCTGGCTGAGGCTGCTGGATACAAGAACTTAAATGACTGTATCGAGGCTGGTACACCATTAAAGGCTGGCGATAAGGTTTATGCTAACAACATGGGCAAGACACTTGCTTTATTTGTAGTTGGTACTGAGCCGATGGAAAAGGGTATGCATATCCTTGGTGCGCACATTGACTCTCCTCGTATTGATGTTAAGCAGAATCCGCTTTATCAGGATGAGGATTTTGCTCTTCTTGATACACACTACTATGGCGGAATCAAGAAGTATCAGTGGGTTGCTCTTCCGCTTGCTCTTCACGGCGTTGTTGCAAAGAAGGACGGCACTGTTGTCAATGTTGTAATCGGTGAGGATCCGTCTGATCCGGTACTTGGTATCTCTGATCTTTTGATTCACTTATCTGGTGATCAGATGGCAAAGACTCTCTCTAAGGCAATCGAGGGCGAGAAGTTAAATCTGACTGTTGGAAGCCGTCCTGTTATGAATGCTGCTGATGACTGCAAGGAGCCTGTTAAGGAGCTGATCCTTTCTATGTTAAAGGAAAAGTATGACATTGAGGAAGAAGATTTCCTGTCTGCTGAGCTTGAGATCGTTCCGGCTGGTCCTGCAAGAGATTATGGACTTGACCGCAGCATGATCATGGGCTATGGCCATGATGACCGTGTATGCTCCTACACTTCTCTTGCTGCTATGCTTAAGGTAGAAAATCCTGTACATACAAGCTGCTGTCTGCTTGTTGATAAGGAAGAGGTTGGAAGCAACGGTGCTACTGGTATGCATTCCCGTTTCTTCGAGAATATCGTTGCTGAGCTTATTGCACTGACTAGCGCATCATACAGCGATCTTATTCTTCGCCGCTGTCTGAAAAACTCCAAGATGCTCTCATCTGACGTAAGTGCTGCATTTGATCCAAATTACCCAGAGGTAAATGAGAGAAAGAACAGTGCTTTCTGTGGAAGAGGCTTCACATTCAATAAGTATACTGGTGCTCGCGGAAAGAGCGGCTGCAATGATGCTAATGCAGAGTATATCGCTTACCTTAGAAAGGTAATGGACGATGCAGGCGTATTCTTCCAGACTAGCGAGCTTGGAAAGGTTGACCAGGGAGGCGGCGGAACTATCGCTTATATCCTTGCAAACCTGAACATGGAAGTTATCGACTGTGGCGTTCCGGTTCTTAACATGCACGCACCGTGGGAAGTTGTAAGTAAGATCGACGTTTACGAGACATGCCGCGGATACGAGGCATTCCTTCGCGCAGAGAAGTAAATAAGATTACTCAATTTTAAACACACAAAAAATCCCCCGGTAGAGGATTTCTCCTCTATCAGGGGATTTTTTTATGGTTACCACGTAGTCGGAAGTCCACCTCCAAATTCATAGCCTGCGGCGCGCACTGCATCTATCCATTCTCCAAGGATCTGTGTGTTTGTCGCTGACTTTGCATGAAGCAGATAGATTGCACCAGGATGAATGCTGTCCATGCAAAGCTGCAATGTCTCTGCCGGATCTTTCTGAGCATCGGAGTTGTAATCTAAATAGTGGAAGCTCCAGAATACGCTCTGGTAGCCGAGGCTTTCTACAAGACCTAATGACTGCTCACTTGTAGAACCCTCTGGGAATCTAAACAGCTTCATCTCGTAACCAAAGTTGTCTTTAACCAGGTTGTGAAGAACCATGATCTCGTTTGTCTGCTCCTCAAGTGAAAGCGATGGCATATTCTTGTGGTTGCAGGTGTGGTTTCCTACAGTGTGACCTTCATCAATCATCTGTTTAATGTACTCTGGATTGCTGTCATAAAATTCTTTTGTGACAAAGAAGGTTGCTTTTACGTTCTTCTCGCGAAGTGTCTGAAGAATCTGAGGTGTAAAGCCTGCCTCATATCCCTCATCCATAGTCAGATAAATTACTTTCTTTGATGTATCTTCAATAAACTTTGCATTATACTTTCCATACAGCTTCTTTAAATAATAGCATCCATTCGGAACATTTAACGCATCGCGATCCCTATAGTCTGCAATTCCGCTGAACTCATTCGTACTGAGTGTACTTAAATCACCACTCCAAAGCTCTGTAGCTGCGCTTGGTGCCTGTACCTGCTGATTTACAGTCTCTGGTGCCTTATCTGAAAGATATTCACTTGCAATGTAACATGTTGTACCGTTATATTCTACCTTACTCCACTCTGCAGTGTAGCCTATTCTGTGAATGGATGCACCCGCCTCAAGAGATCCTGCCTTTGATGCATCTGTCGAAGCTGCCTCGCGAATATTAACCTTTTGTGTCGCATAAACTTCTTCATCTCGCGGCTCGTAGCCATCTTCTGCCTGTACAGCCTGTGACGATGTAGCTGCCAAGCTTGACGCGCTTGCTGACGAAGATGACGATACATTCACTTCTCCTGGCGCTACCGGAACTGGAATTGCTTCTTCCTCTGTCGTTACAGGTATAGTCTGCTCAATTGTTTGTTCTTGTGTCTGCTCTTGTGTTTGTGTCTGGCTTGGCAGCTGCGGAAGACTTGCTGTATCATTATTTTTTTTGCCGCAGCCTGACGAAGCCATCATTACTGCTGCAAGTACAATTACACTGCTTCTCAATTTCCAATTTCTCATCATTGTTCCTTTCACCATTCCTTTTCAAAAAAACCTTGTGTGTTAATTCCAAGCTCTTCTGTCAATGCCTCAAGCATATTTTTTTGTTCTGGCAATGTGCACCATGCAAGCCCACATCCAGCCTCTAGTCCGCCCGGAAGCGGTATCATGCGACCTGGAAGCTTATACTCTGTGGCTGCCTGCTGCATATGCATGGCATCTGTCGTTGTAGGAAATACAACCATCAACTTTTTTTCTCTGTTTAATCTACTCACCTTATACCGCCTGATTTTTCTACAAATTACAGCAGTAAAGAAAGTACACGCATAATATACCAGACAAATGCGCGTTTGTCTACTGCATGTTCCGGATAAATTGGATATGTACCTAAACATACCTCACTAAGCCAAAAGGAGACTTCACCGCAAACTTCATCTTCTAATACGGGCGATGCAAGCTCTTTTCTGGCTCTGATTTGAATTTCAATTTTCTCTCCATCTTTTGCAAGCACCTGATATTTATCTGGTGCATCGGGACAGATTAACTTTACCTGTGACTTTGTCTGCTTAGTCCAGTCATATACACCATCAATAACTGATGCTCTCATTTTGGGTACTGCCGGTGTCTCAAGCTTTTTTGTTTCATAAGCTGACAGTCCATAGTTCATAAGCTTTTTTGTATCAGCCCATTTATAGCTTTTATTTCCCGGCCAACCGCATGCAAGAAGCGATACTATATAAAGACGCCCATCTCTTTCTAGGGCACCGACATAACAATACCCTGCTTTTCCTGTAAATCCTGTCTTCCCTGTCAGTGCACCGTCCATCATCTGCAAAAATGCGTTATGATTATACACTGAAAATGAATACTTCCCTGTCGTATCGGTAAATTCATACTGCGCTGTACGCGTGATCTTTAAAAATTCTTTGCTTTTTGGCGATGTACGAATGCAATAACGAAGAAGAAGGGCAAGCTCTCTTGCCGTTGTATAATGTGCCTCATTATCTAACCCGTTTGGTGTTACAAAATGTGTCTGGCTAAGCCCGATCTCTTTTGCCTTTTTATTCATCCATGTAGCAAAGCCCTCTACACTTCCTGCAGCTGCCTCTGCTAAGATAACAGCCGTATCGTTATGGCTTTCTAACATCAATGAATATAAGAGATCCTCGCAGCGAAATGACCAGCCTTTTTGCACGCCAAGATGCACCTGCGGCTGTGAGGCAGCATAGGCAGATGCTGTGCATATTTCTTCTGGCTCCATCATCTCAAGCACAAGAATACATGTCATAATCTTTGTCGTGCTTGCCATAGGCAGGATCACATCTTCCTCCTTACCGTAAAGCAGTCTGCCAGTATCTCCATCAATTAATGCAGCTGATCTGGCATAGAGTGATTCCTGCGCTGGCATTTTTGCTTCATCCGCAGACAACACGATCTGTGCAAACAGCAGGACTGCCACAGCAAATGTTGCCAGTCCTGCCATCATGCTTCGTCTTATTTTCTTTGCTTTATTACTTGTGTTTATAGGATTCACCCACCGCTTTGCATTTTCTAACATACTTTATGCGCGGTGCGAAAATTTTATGAACAAACAAAATCAAAAGCTTTTTATCTCATAGTAAAGTGTTGCCACATATTGGCAGCCCTTCCATACCGGCTCCTTTGACGTATCTTCTCTTGACAGACGCCAATCAAGCCAAAGTTCTTCTGCCGCAAGCGCCATATGACACATTGCAATGCCAATATCAAGAAGCGTCAGCTCTTTCATGCGTTTTGTCTGCATCAGACTTTCTTTTTTCATAAAGATATGAATTTTTCCATCCTGCGTCATAAAACGCCAAGGCTGGAGATTGAATGCAGATGGTGCAATTCTTGCTGCCTCGATAATCTTTCGGGCATTTTGCTGCGCTACCGGCGGCTGATTCACAAGCTCTGTTAATTTTTTACGGCTAGCCGGCTTTTTTACTGCCGTGGCCGCCGCCTTTCCAAATGCCACAACAATCATCGGCTGATACTGGTCAAGATCCGGCTTTGACTTTGCATCTCCAAGATAACATGTGGCAAAGCCCTTTGATACCAGATATAAAACCAGCTGCTCCATCACATATCCGGCATTAACTGCCGCAAATGGATGATCCTTTGCTGAAAGCACCAGATAATATGGTGCCTGCACCAAAAACATGCCCTTAAAAACATGCTTTTGTGTATTGTATGCCTCCACAACGGCTATCCTGTACGCTGCCTGCGGATGCAGCGGTGCCAGTGTCTGAATAAAGCAATTAATCTGCTTCATAATATGCGGATCAATTGCCGTCATCTGAAAACGCCTGACGGAATGGCGTCTGCCTATTGCTTCGTATTGTGTCATGTTTCACCAGCCTTTCAGACAAGTGCTTCCAACTCTGCTACTAACTCTCCAAATAATGCCAGTGCATCGGCTACAGGCTTTTCTGTTGTCATATCTACACCAGCCATCTTTAAAAGATCAATCGGATCTTTGCTCTCGCCGCCCTTTAAGAAGTTCATGTAGGCATCTACTGCCGGCTTTCCTTCCTTTAAGATCTTTGCAGACAACGCAACTGCTGCAGAGTATCCTGTTGCGTACTGATATACGTAGAATGGTGTGTAGAAATGAGGAATACGCATCCACTCGTATGCAATCTCCTCATCCTTTTCCATATCTGGTCCAAAATACTTCTGGTTTAATTCCAGATACATCTGACTTAATGCTTCTGCTGTCAGAGGCTTTCCCTGTGCACAGTAATCATGTGCAGTCTTCTCAAACTCAGCAAACATTGTCTGACGAAACAGTGTTCCCTTAAAGCTGTCCAGATAATGATTTAACAGATATTTTCTCTGCTCTTTATCTGTGGTCTTTTCCAAAAGATCATGCATCAATAAGCACTCATTGCATGTAGAAGCAACCTCCGCAACAAAGATCTTATAATCAGAGTATGCGTAATCCTGTGCAGTTCTTGAATAGTAAGAATGAATGGAATGACCCATTTCATGAATCAGTGTAAATACGCTGTCAAGATTTTTGGTATAATTTAACAGTATGAATGGCTGTGAGTCGTAGCAGCCCCAAGAGTATGCGCCGCCTTTCTTTCCCTTGTTTGGATAAATATCAATCCAGCGGTTTTCAAGACCCTCACGCGCATGAGAAAGATAATCCTCTCCCATCGGCTTTAATGCCTCAAGCACCATCTGCTTTGCCTGATCAAACTCGTATGTCTGATTCTGTGCGGCAACGATTGGTGTGTAAACATCATACATGTGAAGCTTGTCTACGCCAAGCACTTTCTTTCTAACAGCAACGTAGCGGTACATCATAGGAAGTGCCTCATGAACAGCACTTAATAAGTTGTCGTAAACGCTCTCAGGCACATTGGAATCTGCCAGATACATAGCACGTGCTGATGAATATTTTCTTGACTGTGCATAAAATTTTGCCTGCTTTAAGTTACCGCGGTAGATTGCTGCAAATGTATTCTTTAAGCTTGCAATCTGACCATAAAGCGTCTTAAATGCACCTTCTCTTACTGCACGGTCTGGTGACTCCATGTAGGAAATATATGTGCTGTTTGTCAGCGGCAGATGTGTGCCGTCCTCAAGCACGATATCAGGATACTTCATATCAGCATTCATTAACACGCTGAAGATATCATCTGGTGCCTCTGCCATATCTCCTGCTGCAGCTAAAAGCTCTTCTTTTTCTGCATCTAATGTGTGCTCCTGTCCGCGAAGCATCTCTTCAATCTTTCTTCCATAATAAGCAGTTCGCTCATTTTCTTTTTCTGCAGCTTCTAACTGCTCCTTGCTGTAAGAAAGAATCTCCGGCTCTACAAATGCACTGGCTGCGCCAATCTTTACGCCAAGGCTGCCAATCTTTGCTGACATTGTCTGGTAGGTGCTGTCTGTCGTATCCTGATCAGAACGCATTCTTGCATAAACACTCAACTTGCTCAAACAACGATGCAGTCCATAGTAAGCATCGAGAACTACCGGAATTTTACTAACGTCTGCTTCAATTGCCCCCTTTAACTTTGCAAATTCTTCTGCTTCCTTTTCAAGAGCGGCATACTCCTCTTCCCATAGTTCGTTATTTGCATAAATGCTTTCAAGGTTCCATGTATCCTTTACATCAATATCTTTTCTATCTTTTACTTCCATATCTGCTTCCCTTCCAAAAATTTTAGAGCTTTTCGCCCTTACATTATTCTATCATACCGCAGAAAGCGGTTACTTGCAACTTACAAAATTTTTACAAAGTGCGTGCGAAGCTCTGACAAACTAGGAAAAACTCCTTCGCACAGCGCGCGCGTCGCCTCATCTGGCTCATCTAAGTCAGGAATCATGAAAACACGGCATCCTGCTGCGTCCGCAGCACGTACACCATTTGGCGAATCCTCGATTGCAATACAATCTGACGGCATACGGCCTGCTTTTTCACATGCAAGCTGATAAATATCTGGTGACGGTTTTCCGTTTTTTACCATAACAGCACTTATTATTTCGTCAAAATAAGATGATAATCCTGCCATTTCAAGGTAACGGTTTGTGCGCTCAAGATCTGTTGCCGTTGCGATCATGCAGCGTATCTGACGGCTTTTTAGCCATAAAAGAATTTCTTTTGCACCGGGCTTTACAGTAATGCCATCTCGTTTAAGCATTTCTTCCATGATCTTTTTTCTATATGCACGCATTTCATCATACGGAAAGCCTTTTCCATATTTTTCTTCAAAAAAGCGATACACATGCGGCCGTCCAAGACTTCTAAGGTCAAGTGCCTCTTCTTTTGTAATGGTATAACCAAATTTTGCAATTGCTTCACACCAACACACATTGTAATATTTTTCTGTGTCAATCAGTGTTCCATCCATGTCAAAAAAGACAGTATCCATAGTTTTCTCCTTTGCAGCACGGGACGTTTTGCAGTCCCACACTATAATCATACAGAATTTTATTTTTAATTGCAAGGTATTTTCTTGCACCGAAGGCCTTTCGTAACATATCACCGTGAACTATAAAATAAACGCGCGTATAAAGCCCCTTCTTTCTGTGCATCCTTTTAATGCATAATTTTATGGCGGCAGCGACTGCTGCGGAAAGGAAGGATACAGATGGCAGGCTACAAAGTGGAAATCTGCGGAGTCAATACGGCAACGTTGCCTCTGCTTGACAACAGTGAGAAGGAAACTTTGTTCCACCGAATCAAAAATGGAGATCAACAGGCGCGTGAGCTTTACATTACTGGAAATTTACGTCTTGTTTTAAGTGTGATTGGCCGCTTTTCTTCAAGCGGTGAAAATATTGATGATTTGTTTCAGATCGGCTGTATTGGCTTAATGAAGGCAATTGACAATTTTGATCTTAGTCATCAGGTTAAATTTTCAACCTACGCAGTTCCGATGATCATCGGTGAGGTAAGACGTTTTTTGCGGGACAACAACAGTATACGTGTCTCTCGTTCCCTTCGCGATATCGCTTATAAAACTGTTTCCGCAAGGGAAGCTCTGACAAGGGAACTTGACCGTGAGCCAACTCTTGATGAGATTGCTGAGCGTACTAGCATCAGCCGTGAGGAAATTATTCAGTCGCTTGATGCAATTCAAAGTCCGCTCAGTCTTTACGAGCCTATTTACAGTGACGGCGGTGACACGCTTTATGTCATGGATCAAATTAGTGATAAGAAAAATAAAGAGGATAACTGGGTTCAGGAGATTGCACTTTGTGAGGCATTAAAAAAGCTCCCTAAGCGAGAGCAGCGCATCATCAAAATGCGTTTTTATGAGGGAAAGACTCAGATGGAGATTGCACAGGAAATACACATTTCCCAGGCACAGGTCTCTCGCCTTGAAAAAAGTGCCTTAAAAACAATGAAGGGATATCTCAGTTGAGATACCCCCTACATAGGATGCCAGGGTCAAAAGCTACAAATCCGATCGTGCTTGCACGACAAGGATTTTGAGCTTGGGACCCGCTAAAATATGAGGATGCAGCGATTTTCGAAGAAAATCAGCGAATCCGAATGTTTTTAGAATT
>OLOR01000582.1_pt1 | contig 38632 bp, 38 predicted proteins | sample 1672521 | NCBI WGS metagenome assembly OLOR01 (sample SAMEA3136695, study PRJEB25190) | human gut metagenome | biome: human gut; feature: human-associated habitat; material: faeces | place: Austria | collected 2013
ACATGCCCGCGAAGGGGACGATGCTCCATATGGGAAGTGTTTGGCCAAGTTCCATTATCGCGTCCCTTACACCGAGGCACATCTTCGGGGACCGCGACCCGACAAGTGACAATCACCCATCGAAGCAGCCCCCGAAAAGTGAGGCGCCAATTCAACACTGGGGGTGCCAAAGGGACAGGAGGGAAAGCAAGCCCCCTTGACAGGAATTGACTGTGGCGCCCGCCTAGACCAGACCGACCAACCCAAGCGCGATGGGTATCCAGATGCCGGCCATGATACACATGGCAATCTCAAGTATGATCGAGACCTTGGGCAAATCGGTCATGCCGTAATACCCCGCCGCATAGGTGATCGACGGCACGACATCAAACGGGAAGATGATGACGCAGCCGGCATACATGCTCAACGGGAGCATGAGGAACAACGGCGACATGCCCGAGGCGACGGCCAGGGCCGCAAACGGCGATGCCAGCAGATTGATGATGGCCGGCGCGGACGGAACGATCACCATAATCACGAAGATGATCGCGGAGACGACCATGACCGCCAGGGGTATGGGCATGTCAAGGCTGCTCGGCAGCACGAAGGTGCACAGCCAGACGGTGACCTTGTTCGCGACGAGCATCTGGCCGGCCATGATGAAGGTGGATATGACGATATACGGAGTCCAGTTGACGCCCTTGATGTATTCCTTGTAAGTGAGGACCTGGATGCCGGGAATGAACATGAGGATGCAGCCGATGGTGGCGACCAGCGTGACATCCCAGAACGGGAACCAGGACGAGGCGATCCACAGCGCGAACATCAGGAACACGATGAGAAGGGTGTACTTCTCCTTGAAGCTCATCTTGTCGGGAATGGACTCTTCCTTCAGATTGTCCCTATAGGCGACGATTGCGGTGATATCCAGCTCGGGCAGCTTGAACATGCGCGAGGCGATGAACCAGGCGATGATGACGCTCAGGTAGCCGAGCGGCGCGCCGAGCACGATCCACTGCAGGAAGGTCACGCGGATGCCGGCAAGGGACTCGATGAGATTGATGCCCAGGAGGTTCAGGGACGATCCTGCGGGCGTGATCATGCCGCCAACCGTCGCCGAGATGGCGATGCAGACCATGAACACCTTGCCCGCCTGTTTTTTCGCATCCTCGTCGTCTCCGTATATGTCGAGGAACGAGATGCAAATGGCGACAAAGATGGCCGCCGTCGCCACATTCGAGATGAAGGCCGACAACGTCGCGATCGTCACCATGAACGCGAGCAGGATGCCCTTCATAGAACGTCCGAAGATCTTCATCATGAAGAACAGTATCCTGTTTCCGATGGGCATCTTCGTTATCGCTATGGACAGCGCGTAGGAGACGATGACAAAGAACGACGTGGTGTTCGTGAAGCCCGCAAGGGTAGCCGAGAACTTGTCGGTCGCTCCGAAGAGATACATGAACGCAATGCATATGAAGCAGGTGACGGGGATGGCGAAGGTCTCCGTCATAAGCAGCACGATGGTGATGAGCAAGACGCCCAGGGTGCGAACGCCCTTGACGTCCTCCATCCCGATCATGTCGGGCTGGATCACGAAAGTGAGTATCGCGAGGACGACGGAAATCGACAATCCCGCAATCGCCTTTGGTTTCAGTTTCATTTCTCCCCCATTCTGCGTAGAGATGATCCTCGACTAAAGGTCGAGCTTGAAAAGGTCAATTGCCGTATCGCGCGCGATCTTCTTCTTGTCGGGCTCGGAAATCTGCAGGTTGTCAAACCAGATGCAGGCATCCGGAATCTCCTCGAACGGGTAATCGGTCGCGAACATGATGCGATCCGCACCCATCTGCATCATCGTGCACAGCAAGGGAGGCAGGGTGAACTGTCCGGAGACGGTCACCCAGAAATTCTCGTTGAAGTACTCAGGCAACGGCTTTTTGGCCGGCATGCCGCGACGACGCTTGCTCAGGTGGTTCTGGGCACGCCAGATGGTGAACGGAAGCGCCTCGCCAAGATGACCCAAGATGATCTTCAGCTTCGGATATTCATCGAACAGTCCACTGCACATTAGACGAAGCGCATGCGTGGCAGTCTCGACGCCAAATGCCCAAGGTGCGCCCATGATCCAGTAATGGCCGTCAAGCGTATGGGCATTGCAGGGCATGGGCTCGCGCGGATGCAGGTAGAAAGGAACGTCCAGCTTCTCCATCTCGGCCCAGAAGGGACGGTACCGCGCATCGTCCAGATACACGTATTCGTCATCTGTGCCGATGTTCGAATAGCCGTTCGCCAAGACGCCGACGAACCCGAGCTCGTCAATCGCGTAGTGCAGCTCCTCGATGGCCATATCGGGATCCTGCAGCGGCAGCGCGGCAAATCCGCGGAACCTGTCCGGATGCCTCTCTATGGCCGCGGCGAGGTCCTCGTTGGATTTGCGGGCAATGGTAGCCGCCTGCTGCGCATCGGTTATTTCCTGAATGGCCGGTGAATTCAGCGACATGATCATCATGTCCATGCCATACTCGTCCATTTGCTCCAGGCGCATCTCCTCCAGGTCGAGCAAGCGGGTGGACCGAATGTCCTTCGCACCCGTTTTCTCGAAGTAGACCGTCGACCCTCCCATCGTCTCGGGAATCGCGAAATGCTCTTCGAGGCCGATCTTGTTGTACATATCATTCTCCTTCCCCAAGGGATTTGACCGGGCCCACGACGGGCCCGTCGCGAAAAATGTAATCGAAACGGAGGGACTACGAAAAATGACAATTACGGGTACGTATTGCCCGGAAAAACGTGCGGAACTATTACCGTGTGGCCGGGGTCTCATTCTGGATTGGAATACTCTGTCATCAGCTTTCGACATCGAAGAGCCGGACTTCTTTGGTAGTCTAATACCATGGGTGTGAACTGGGGGTAACAATGGATATCCGGATCTTGCGCGAGTATGTCGAGTTCTCGAAGCATCTCAACTTCAGTGCAGCGGCGCGATTTCTTCACATGTCGCAGTCAAGCTTGAGCAAGCACATTGCCGAACTCGAAAAGGAAATCGGATTCACCCTGGTCAATAGGGATTCCGAGATTGCGCTTACCGCCGCCGGGCGTCAGTTCCTCAAAAGCGCCGAAGACATGCTCTACGACTATGACCTCGCATTGAAGAAGTGCCGTCGCATTAGCCAGGAAAAGGCCATGCGAATCGTCGTTCAAGACCCGATGATCGACTTCACCATCGGAAACCAGGCGATACCGGTATTCATGCACCTGTCCGAATACCATCCGAACATCGATGTCCAGCTTCATACCATCTCGGGACAAACGATCACCGATGCCCTCCTCGACGGCACGGTCGATGTCGGGTACCTCATGGCGTATGGTCCTGTCGAGGAGGTCGTCGCGGAACGCGCGGCCATGGGCATCACGGCAGTGCCGCTTAGGAAGAGGAGGTTCTCCGCATGGATGAACAGGAGCCATCCGGCTGCCAGCAAGGAGCCCCTCCATGTGGAAGACCTCGAAGGCACCCGCTTTCTGCTTGCCGCGGACAGGCTCTTCGACGATTGGCGCGTCGTCTTGGAAAAGCTGTGCATCTCGCATGGTTTCACACCCCGCATACAGCTACGCATGACACCGACTATCAACGGCTATCTCGCCGGAAACCTGAGCGATGGGATCATCGTCTTGAGCGATGCGTGGATAAAGGATCCACGCTTCCTTATGCGCGAGGATATGGTTGCCCGCCTGCTCGAGGGGAAGGATTGCCACTACCATCTGTACTTCGTCTACCTCGACAGCAACGACAATCCCGCATTACCCACCTTTGTCGAGGAGCTCAAGAAACAAGCCGAAGACATCTGAGAGACGTCGGTCAGGAACGTGACCGGCAAGGAGGGATTATGGGTACTGTCATCATCGTGATCGGTTTGGTTTTCGTCGTATGCCTTCTACTGACCTTGGCTTCGGTAAAGGTAGTTTTCAAAAGCGACAGACTGTCATCGAAAATCGCGTCGCTCGTCATGAAGGACAAGCGATAGCTTTCCGTGCGTAACGGCCCGCTCGGCCGATGCGGATACGCGCGATTCCCATATTCGATACTCCATCACAGCAGCGTGGCAAATCACCCGCCCTCTTTGTCACGGTCACGTTAAATAATTCGAAATTGAACCACTTTTCCTCCGCTTCTCTGATAATGGGTAGCCGTTGTCAAGGAAGGGAAACGTTCGTGGAAGAAGCACTATTGGGGATCGTCACGACGATCAACTCGTATCTGTCTAATTACGTCCTGCTCACCCTGCTCATCGCGATGGGCCTCTGGTTCACCATCCGCACGAAGTTCGTGCAGTTCCGCTGCTTTGGCGAGGGCTGGCGCCGTATCTTCGGCGACTTCTCGCTGCGCGGCAGCAAGCAAGGCGGCGGCATGACCTCGTTCCAGGCCCTGGCCACGGCCATCGCCGCGCAGGTCGGCACGGGCAACATCGTCGGTGCCTGCGGAGCGATCCTCGTAGGTGGCCCCGGCGCCATCTTCTGGATGTGGCTCATCGCGCTTTTGGGCATGGCGACCAATTACGCCGAGGCCGTCATGGCGCAGAAGACCCGCGTGGTCGACGCCGACGGCTCCGTGCACGGTGGCCCGGCCTACTACATCACGACAGCGTTCAAGGGCAAGGGCGGCAAGGCGCTCGCCGGCTTCTTCGCCGTGGCCGTCATCATCGCGCTCGGCTTCATCGGCCCGATGGTGCAGTCCAACTCCATCGCCGCGACCATGAACACGGCATTCGCGCTCGAGCCCTGGATGGTCGGCGTCATCATCGCGGTGCTGGCCGGCTTCGTCTTCATCGGCAACATCCATCGCCTGGCGTCCATCACCGAGAAGATGGTGCCCGTCATGGCCGTGCTCTACGTGGTCGGCTCGATCGTCGTGCTGATCATGAACTGGGAGAACATCCCCAGTGCCTTCGCGCTCATCTTCCAGTGCGCCTTCAGCCCGGAGGCCGGCATCGGCGGTGCGTTCTTCGGCATCGTCGCCGCCATCACCTACGGTGCCAAGCGCGGCCTGTTCTCCAACGAGGCCGGCATGGGCTCCACCCCGCACGCACATGCGCTCGCCGAGGTACGTGACCCGCATGAGCAGGGTGTCGTCGCCATGATCGGCGTCTTCATCGACACGCTCGTCGTCGTCACCATGACCGCGCTCGTCGTCATCTCGACGCTCTACGTGGGCAACGGCCCACTTGCCGAGGCCTATGAGAATGCCGGCAAGTACGACACGGTCATCGAGTTCGTGATGGCCGAGGGCGACGCCATCGACGACACGCTCACGCTCGAAGGCGACAAACTCGTCGACGCGCAGGGCAGCGTCGTGCTCTCCGACGAGGACATGAGCGACCCGGCGGCGCTGGCCGCGGCCATCGGCCTGGACAACGGTAACATGGCGCAGGTCGCCTTCAGTCACTTCTTCACCACCAACGGCGGCAACATCTTCGTCGCGATATGCCTGTTGTTCTTCGCGTTCTCGACGATCCTGTCGTGGAACCTGTTCGCGAAGCTCAACTGGGAATACCTCTTCGGCAAGAAGACGATCCTCATCTTCGCCTGCATCTGCACCTTCTTCGTGTTCCTCGGCGCGGTGCTCAAAATCGATCTGGTCTGGGAGTTACAGGACATGTTCAACCAGCTGATGGTGCTGCCCAACGCCATCGCGCTGTTCGCGCTGACCGGCTCGATTCTCGCGATTGCCAACGCCAAGCACGACAAGAAGGCCACCGACGTGCACGAGCAACATGCCGAGGAGAAGGCATGGGCCGAAGCCGAGCGCGACGCCGAGGGTGCGCTGCGTGCCGAGGAAGACGCCGCCACGCGCGAGATACTCGAGGAGCGCGGCGACTACGTGGGTCGCGTGGAAGACGGCAAAAGCGAGTAAGCGCCGCAAGACATACGATCAAGGGGATGCCGGTCGCGAAAACGCGGCCGGCATCCTTGCATATGCGGACTCGTGCGATTGCGCACGGCCATTGCCGTGACACCCGAGGGCAACGCGAAGAGGTGACAAGCGCCCCTATTCATCAGAGGTGACGAACGCGACCATGACGCACATGAGCACCAGACCCGCCAAGTCGTAGCCGGTAAAGGCGGTTCCCAGCCATAATGCCGCCAGCACCGTGGCGCTCACGGGCTCGATGGCACCCAGAAGCGATCCCTTGACCGAACCCACGATCGCGACACCATGCAAGTAGAGGCCGTATCCGCAGATGGTGCCGACCACGACGAGGCCACCCAGGAAGACAAACCACTCAAAGCCCCCGAAGGCCGCGAGCACGGTCGCCGCGTCGACAAGTGTGTTTCCTTGGAGCAGGTAGACCGGCAGGGCAAATAGCGCACCGAGCAGCATGCCCGTCCCCACCACCGGCATGCTCCCGTATCGCTCGAAGAGGCCGCATCGCTTGGGAACGATGATGTAGACGGCCGTCGAAAGAGCCGTGAGCAACCCCCAGACGAGCCCGTCGGCCGGGACGTCGAGTGTGCGGATATCGCCCTGCGTGGCGATGAAGAGAGCCGCCAGCAGCGCGAAGAGCAGGCCAATCGCCTCCCTGATACGCGGTGCCCTGCGCAGGGTCACGCACACGTAGAGCATGACGAACGCGCTGGCCAGCATCTGAAGCACCGTTGCGGTCCCCGCGTTGGTGATCTGCACGGTCTGCGCGTAGCAGAGCTGATTGGCGTAGAGCGTAAATCCAAAGGCGAAAAGGGCACCGACGGTGCGCCGGCGTGAAAACATCGTCTTGACGACACGGCGCCTAGTCAGGAGCAGGAAGGCGAAGAAGATCCCGCCGCCGAGCAGCGTACGCAGAAACGTGACAAGCGCCGGGCTGGCCCCTCCCGTCGTCGTGAGGTATTGCACGCTCGTACCGGACACGCCCCACAGGGTGCCACCGAGCAGCGTGATTCCCGCGCCGATCCAGAACCTGCGTTTGCTGCCCGTTGGCACGCTCTTTGCTCCCCCAGTTGGCACGCGATGCTATGGTCTCCTTCTCTAGCCTAGCGCAATGCTAAAATGCGGCAAGCCCATAACGGGAGAGAAGGATGCCCAATGCAAATCACGATGCCACAAGATCGCACTGACACGCTGGTGGAGGAACTGACGTCCGTGTGGCGCGCATCCGTCGAGGCGACGCATAACTTCCTAGGCGAACGGGACGTCGAGCGGATCGCGCAATACGTGCCAGAGGCGATACGCGCGATCCGCATTCTCGTGACGGCACGCGATGACAACGGCCGCGCACTGGGCTTTGCCGGCGTAGATGACGGAAAACTCGAGATGCTCTTCATCAGCCCCGCGTATCGCGGCAAGGGCGTGGGAGCGGCGCTACTGGACCTCACAGTACGCGAACTGGGAGTCACCGACGTGGACGTGAACGAGCAAAACGCCCAGGCCCGGGGTTTCTACGAACACGAGGGCTTCGAGGTCATCGGACGATCAGAGACCGACGAGCAAGGCGAGCCCTTCCCCATCCTGCACATGCGCCTGAAAGCGCGATGACCCCGGCAATCGGCATGCTTGCCGACGCGATTATCGTATCTCCCTACCGACGCATTCTCGCCTGGACCGCAGACGGAAGCTCCTCGTACTGTACCTCGTTCCACTCCGTGACGCCGCGAACGGGAAGGACGCTGAGTCGCAGGTACGCACCTTCCCGAAGCTGGCGTTCCGTGCCAAAGCTCAGGTCCTGCACGCTTCCGTTCTCGTCATAAGAAGGCAGCGTGTAGAGCAGCGGCATGCCACCCGTGAAGTCGATAATGCCGCCATCTGACTCCTGTTCCCGAATCTGCGTGTTGTCGACCTGCGTGTAATACGTTCCGCTTGCCATCTCCGGGATGAGTCCCCAGCGAAAGCCGACGACGGCGACCGCGGCGACCAGCACCACGACCGCGACAATGGCCGCCCTCTTGCCCATCTCATACCTCCTCGCACCTGAATGCATGACCCATGACCACGCTTCAATCCTAGGGATGGCAGATGACACGCACCATCGAATCCGCTTACGCGAACCTAACGGTTTTGCAAGAAAGCACCGAGGTCGTCGCGGCGAATGCGTCGCGGAAAGCCATTCGGTCGTAGACGGATTGCACGGCGGTCATAACGCCATATACAATGAGTGCTCCGAACAGGAAGGATTATCTTCGTGCGCAAGCCAACCGCATTCCTCGCCGTCATAGTGGGCGCATTGCTCCTCATAGGCATAGGCATCGCCATCGCAAGCGAACCGAAAACGGCCGGGCCCGATGTGCCGGCGACCCCGGTCACCACGTACGGCACTCACACCGCGAAACACGACCGGCCGCTACTCACGCCGGGCACGCAAATCGACCGCGACTTCGTCATCGACAACGTGCTCAGCGTCGAGGGTCTCGATGACATCCACTACAACCTGTACGTTCCCGAAGGCAATGAGGAGGACGAGCCCGTGGCGCTCTTCGTGACGCTTCCCGGAGAGCCCGGCCTGTACTATCACGGAGCGGGCGAAAACCTGAACACGGAGGAATACCCGTTCACCGCCCAGGAATACGACGAATCGATGATCATCGCGGCCCCGCAGCCCAGCGACTGGGGCCAGAACTCCGCCGACCAGGTCATCGCCCTGACCGAATACCTCATCGACACATACGACATCGACCCGGAGCGCGTGTATCTCCACGGCTATTCCTACGGAGGCGAGACGCTCTCACTCGTGATGGGCACCAAGCCCGAGCTCTACAGCGCGGCGCTGATGTGCGCCTCGCAATGGGATGGCGATCCCATGCCGCTTGCCACGGCACGCGTTCCCATCCGCATCTCGCTGGGCGATGCCGATGAGTTCTATTCCGTCGAGGCGGCCCAGGAGTTTACCGAAAGGCTGCGCCTGCTCTACCGGGTGCAGGGACTCTCCGAGAGGGAGATTGACCATCTGGTCGTACTCGACGTGAAGGACGCCTCGTACTTCCAGGGCTCGGACGAACAACACGGCACCGGCAGCTCCCTCATGGCAAACGACAGCCGGATCATGGGCTGGCTGTTCAGGCAGTAGGCACGGGGCGGCCGAAAGGACATTGCGATGTGCGGACGCTTCAAGATGCTGACCATGGACGAGGTGACCGAGGTCATCCACCTCATCCAGATGCACGCACCCTTCAATTGCCTGCCCGATTGGCCCGCCGGCCCCGACGCGCGCCCGGGAGCCATCGCGCCGGTCATCGTTCCCGGCATCGGCGAGCTGGATGCCACCGAGCTGCGCTGGGGCTTCGAGGCGAGCTGGGCCAATCGTCTGCTCTTCAACACGCGCATCGAGACGGCGCTAGGCGATAACCCGGGGTTGTGGGAGGATCCCATCAGACGGGGGCGCTGCATCGTGCCGACGATGGGGTTCTTCGAGCCGCACACGACCGAGACGCGGCCGAACCCCAGGGACGGCAAGCCCGTCAAGCGGCAGTATCGATTCTGCTCGCCCGATTCCGGCGGCATCACGCTACTCGGCGGCGTGCGAGATGACCGCGCCTTCTCCATCGTGACGACGGCTCCCAACGCCGCGATCGCGCCCGTCCACGACCGCATGCCGCTCGTGCTGCGCGAAGACGAGGTCGAATCGTGGCTTGCCGGCGACCCGATGGCCTTCGCCGACCGCTCGACCATCGCGCTCGACGTGATGCCAGAAGACGAGGGCGACGACCCTGAAGGCCAGATGCAACTCGCGTTGTGACGCGGGCGCCGGTGGAGAGGAGACGATGGCATGCCGTCATTCGAGCACTACATGTACGTCCTGGAATGCGGTGACGGCAGCCTCTACACCGGCTACACCACCGACGTGGCCGCGCGGCTGGCCGCGCACCAGTCGGGTTCGGGAGCCAAGTACACGAAGTCCCACGCACCGGTGCGCCTAGTGGCCCAGGCACGCTTCTACTCCAAGGAGCGCGCCATGAGCGCGGAGGTCCTCTTCAAGCGGCTCGACCGCGGGCAGAAGGACGCGTTGCTGGCAAAGGCCGCGGATACGCCACTGGAAGACGTGCTGCGCGTCGAGTTGCCGGGCTTTGGCGAGGACACCGCAGGCGAGTTCGTGTGCCGCAGCTTGGCAGAGAACGTGGACGTCGGCTATAGGGACTTTCATTCGCGGCTGGTTCCCACCGTAGATGCCCGGACCATTGCCGGTGTGCGCACGCCGGACCTGCGCAGGATCGCCAAGGAACTCGTACGGCGCGAGGATGCCGACGCATTCCTGCGGGCGCTCCCCCATCGTCTCTTCGACGAGAACCAGGTACACGCCTTTTGCATCGGGCTCGAGCGCAACTACGACACGGCATTGGAGCTCTACGAGCGCTTCCTGCCCTATGTGGACAATTGGGCAACCTGCGACCAGCTTCCCGTCAAGGTACTCGCCAAGCGTCCGGACGAGACGCTGGAGCGTGTAGATCGCTGGCTCGCCTCAAAGCACTGCTACACGATTCGCTTTGGCATCGGCGTGTTGATGCGGCTGTACCTCGACGAGCTGTTCGACGAGCACTTCCTCGCCATGGTCGCGCAAACGCGCATGCCCGACACCGAGGAACGTCCGGCAAGCGACGACGACATCTACTACGTGGACATGATACGCGCCTGGTACTTTGCCGAGGCACTCGTCAAGCAGGAGAAGGCGGCGCTCCCCTATCTCGAACGGCAAGGCGACGAGGCGCTGCTCGACGAATGGACGCGGCGCAAGGGCATCCAGAAGGCCATCGAGAGCCGTCGCATCACCGACGAGATGAAGGCGCATCTGCGCACGCTGCGCTAGGCTACGGGTCCCTGTGCAAGCTCGGCTTTGGCGAGCTCCGTGTACTTGCTGACGAAGGGAGTCTTCGCAGCCGTGTAGCCATCACGGTCGTGCTCGTATTCCTTCCAGAGCGAGAGCTTGAGACACTCGTACTCTCTGGCGACATCGGGATGGGCGTTGAGGTAGTCACGGAAGCAGAGTTCGTCGTTATCGCCAACGACACGCAGGTGGACGTGGAAGACACGCTCGGCGAAGCCTTCCGGCGTATAGCCCTTGTTGAGGTCTCGGTCGGCCATGACCAGGTAGCCATGGGCCGCAAGACGCGCCTGCGCGGATTCGATGGCGGCTTCGTCAGGCAGCTCGATCAGGATGTCGACGATGGGCTTTGCCCAGATGCCGTCGATTGCCGTGCTGCCGACGTGATGGATTGCGTGGGGCAGGTCCGGAGACAGGATCCCGTCGAGTGCGGAGGCCTCCTCGCGATACCAGTCGGCCCAGCAATCCCGGTGCTCCACGAGCTCGATGGGAAAGAGCTGCCATAGCTCCTCGAGGGACATGTCGGTCAGGGGCTTGGACACGAGTGCTCTCCTTAAGACGCAGTCTTTGGCATCATTGTAAATGCTCTCGGTTGGATTAGGACAAGCGCGAAAGGATAAGCGAAACTGCCCTGCACAACAAACTCGTGGTTCTCATCTACAAGCGCTTGCGCAGGTAGACCATGTCGACGAGCTGGACACCGCCTTCGAATATGGGGTGGTCGTAGTTTTCCGTGAAGAACCCCTCGACCACATGAGAGCGCTCGAAGCCGCATCGCTCGTAAAACGGCACGGTGAGTGGACTGTCACCCGTCCCCACTTGCAGGATGTCATACTCGCCCGCATGGCGCTTGGCTACGAAGTCGATGAGCATGCGGCCATAGCCCTGGTGCTGATGAGAGGGGTTGACCGCGATGTTCTTGATTTCCAGCACGCCGTCGCCCGCATCGTTCACGATGCACTCGCCCACCACGATGCTGTCGACTTCCAGGACGTACATCGTGCCTTCGTCGAGATAGCGATCGACCATGCTCTCCTGCTCATCGGCAAGCAAGAGCAAGGGCAGGTGGTGCCGCCTGTCGCCATGTTCCTCGCGAATGAGCGCGGGGGGTTCTTTACCTTTCCTCGGCTCATCGCAACTCTCGCAATCGTGAAGCGGCCGCTGCGCCAGCTCCGCCTCCCAGTTGACGCCACAATCGCCCCACTGGCATTTCCCCATCATCACACGGCCGTCATCGTCGAAGTCCACGCCCTCGGACTCGAGCATGACACGTTGTTCCTCCGGTCCGCCAAACGCGAAACTGCGCGCCATGGAGCCGTCCTTGAACACGACGCGATGACAGGGAATATCCCCCGGTCCCATACCGGGGGATGGATTGTTGCGCAGGGCATAGCCGACGTAGCGCGCCGAACGCGGAGCGCCGATGATGCAAGCAATCTGTCCGTACGTCGCGACACTCCCGCGCGGAATATGCCGAACGACCTCAAACACCCGATCCGAAAAAGCGCCCATAGCCCTCAATCCTTTTTGAACCAACAAGTAGGAGCTAGCTAAGTCAAATCATATTTTGGTCGTTATTATCTATTCGAAACTGAGCAGGATGCCTCGTCCTGCTCAGTTTAAACCGTCAAGATCAAGCATGCCCATACGACCAAGCACATCCATACAAAACCGCAAGTTCTCGTCATCCTCTGCGCCACCTGCATCGCGATAGAACTTGATTAAAGAACGGGACGTAGTTTCGTAATGGTAAAGCTCTTTTTCCTCGTCACTCTCAAGAGCCGCTCGTAATAGGGCAATACCCCACTCTGGATCTTCTCTCGCAAGGTACGATACATCATCAAAGAAAACTGTGAATTCCGATACAACATTGTGCGAATGTGCCTCCTCCAAAAGAGCTTTACGCAGCCAATCAGGTGAAAAAAGATGTGATGCTGCAAGACTGAAAGCTCCATGGAGAATTCCAGGATTGTCCTGCGCTCTTTTCGCAAGATTATCCCAGAGCAGACGTACGCGATATGCAATCTCGCTTGTCGTATCAGATCCATACCGAACCATGTCACAGATTTCTCCCAAAACATTCCCCACTGTCGTAGGCCTGACTTCCGTCTCCCATTTTTTTAGCGTTTCGTCATAAAGATCAAGAAATCCAACTGCATACAGCTGATAGAACCAGAAACCAAGGTGCTCAGCAAAATTCGTCAGTCGCACATTTCCCCAAGTCGCAGGATACTTGTCTACTCCATTTTCCAATGCATCTTCAATCGCAGAATCCAGAAACTCATGTACAGACCCATTGGCATTAAAGGCCGAAATCTGAAGAGCAAGAAATAGTCTCTGATTTTCTGTAGGGCATTCTTTTCCAAAGAGTCTCTCGTATTGTTCCCCCAACCAAGTGCGATTATCAACTAATAGCCCACGCATTTTGAGAGCAAAGGCGGCAACGTCTGCCTTTGATACACCCGTATCCGGAAGCGCATCGGCAAGAGCCTTAAACGCAAACTCCATATCACTAGAGCATTTTTCTTCATCACGAAGAACCCAGAGTAGTATTCCTGTAAGCGCTATAGAGCTAAGGGCATTTAAGGACGCAGTGACCGGATCCTCCTCGTCACTCCAGTCATCTCCCGTCTGGGCTTTCGCAAGCCCTCGTTTTCTTAAATCAAGTAGCAGCATCAAGACACTATGCATCGCTGCAACAGACAGCTTCGATACCGGGGATTCAAGCAGTGCGTTCAATAGCCAGGCCATATGTCTTTGTATCTGATAAGCCCCGTCATCCTTACTTTCATATCCGCAAAACGCGCCCTCGTCTTTAGCGCAATCATCGCTTAGCATGAAAGAGCATAGACCGAGCGCGTCTTCCACTGGTATCGAGTTTTCCGATTTTAAAGCATTCTGCCAACCATCCAGTATCCCAGAGACATATACGGGCTTCTGCACCCTTAACTCCGAAGAAAACCCGTCAAAAAAGAACGGATCCTGTTCAATAAGCCGCGCCAGCATCCTCGAAACACCTTCATGCTCAATTAGCATGAAGGTGTCCTGTGGGCTAGGCGTCCATTCACTCAGCCAGCTGAGGGTTTCTTTAGGACCTATTTCTTTTAGCTCGTCAACATCTTTTGGGCTATTCGGCCCCCAAGCTACCTCAGCCTTGTATAGAGGGCGCGGTCCATCATATTCGCCTCGTTCATCTTCTCGTTCCCTTTTAATCTTTTGCAGATATTCAGGAAGTTCTTGTATCTCAAATACGGAAAGGTAAGCATGCTCAAATAATTCACGCTGCCTTTTGTAAAACTCGGTTTCCTCTGAAGATTGCGAATGCTGCACACGTTTTTTTTCCCAAGCATCCAACCAGCCGAGAAAAGAGCAGAAAAAACGTTCCTTATGCTCTGCCTCTGCAAACCGCGCAAAGTCCACAAAAAGTGGCATAAGCTCAACTTCATATTCGTCATCAAACAGTATTTCGTCATTCAGGCATATCTGCGCCAAGGCCTCTTTAATGAAACTGATTGGTTCAGCATCTTCTATCATCTCGAGATAATCATGTATGCTGCACATCAAAATCCGCATTACGAGTGGTCTTTGCTTACTTACGATTTGTGTAATCATTTCTGGTTTAACTGCAAGCATTTCAAAAACCGCTTTTTTGTATGCACGAATCCAAGAAACGAGATACTCTTCATGCAGGGCACTTCTTTCGAGTGCGTCATCTCGAACAGACCAGACAGCTATGCGCGTTGTGAATGAGTAGCCCCTCGCTTTCTCAGATTCCGTGACATATTGATTAAGCATGTTTCTGGCAATTGTCAGTTGCTCTTCAAGCGAAAGAAGCGGCATGATTTTCTTTAGGCAATTTTCATAGGCGAAGTCCGGCAAGCACGCTTCGACTTTTTCATAAGAGTGGGATTCTGCCTCGCGTTGCCGTAAATGCACCAAGTGCTGAAAAAGCGCGAAGCCCGACTGACGTATGTCTGCATCAGCGCATCTAAGCATTTTATCGACTAAATCTATAACATCGCTACGAAACCAAAATACCGTCCCTACCCCATATCCTTCTTTCGCCCATCGAACAAGCTGACGAGAAATCTCCACACAACTACGAATAGGAAGTTCATTAGCGGCTTCTATCAGCAGACCTCGAGCAAACGGCCACCCGCTTTTAGACAAGCGGGTGAGAAGATCAACCACCCGTTCATTTTCAAATGCAAGACAATGCATTAAGTAGGGAGCAGCGGGAAATGGCAGATGATCGTCTTCTCCAAGATTGGAATAACTATCAAAGAAACTCTCTTGATCTAGCGCCTCTAGCCAATAGGGGTTTTTTAATTCTCGAAACGCGGCCATGTGCAGATTGATATCACCGAGCATCGAAACAAAAAGAGTTACCTCCGCCTTCGAGGGAAAAGCAAAATTGCCCTCAGAGTCAATACGATTTGTTTTCTCGATTATCCTGAAAAGCTCATCTTTGGCATCATATATATTCCCCAAACGTACTTTCAGCGCCTTTTCGAGCACAAAAAGGCTGTCCAAGTACTCATAGAATTCGGGGACTTCTCCATCCTCGCCACGAGGAAAATGAGCTGTCTTTTCCGCCAATATTTTAGCCTCTCTCCATGTAGAGATCGGGACTGTGGGATCATTCTTCACTCCGCTTACGGCTATACGCATTCTTTGGATGCTGTTGTATGAGCCGACATCACGCGCTGTCCGAAGATCTATCAATACGCGGTGCAGCTCAGAAGAGATTGGAATCAAAGTTCCATTCGCGGCATCATCAGGCGGAAGTTCCTCAAGAAGCGGATATAGCTTATTCAAAGCTACATATTCGCGTCCCTGTGTACTTTTTTGAAGCATGGATTCATCAACATAGTTTGGGAATGCATTCATGAATTCCCTGAAACTGTGTGAGATAATCCGTGAATCGGCAACCGCTGAAACCGCATCCTCGGAGTATGCCTCGAGCTCGTCAATCAGCCGCTTGTATACCTGGGCAAGCGATGGCGCACATCGCCTGATGAGCTCATGCAGTTCTCTGCGCTCCGCATTCCAAAGCACACGCCTGACAAGACTCAGCATCGGCCGACTGTCGCCGGAAAGCACCTCATCGATATCAGCCAGCAAGTCGAAGGTCACGTTTGCCTTACCCGCCTCGATCCGGCTCAAGGCCGGCTGGTCAATGCCAACCGCGTCCGCAAGTTCGCGCTGGGACATATCCAATCCCATACGCCGTGCCTTGATCTCCTGGCCGAGCTTCTGCCGACGCTGCACCACCCGGTCAACGCGACCTGACTCGTAGCTTGCCTCGTCTATTTCCTCAACGACGAAACTATCCTGAGAACTCTCCCCACGCCCTGCCCGCAGCAGCGCAAGCTCGCTGTATTCGCTGAGCCCATGAGCGTCCAGAATCTCGCCCAGGTTTTGCCTTCCCGGAGGCGGTACGCGCTCACGCACCCAGCGAAGGGCCAGATCCCCATCGATATGGCGCTCCTCCTTCTCGACAAATGGGACGAAGAACGCCGGTACCTCGTCCGCGGAAACTCCTGAATCGATATCAATCTCAAAGCCCGTTTCATCGGTATAACGCATGAACGCGCACGGCGTGGCCTTCCTGCGCGCGCTATCCCGTATGGCAAAGCATTCGACCGTCATTGGTCGCCACGCTCCTTTGCTATGCCAAGGTCTACGAGATGCTGCCAGCGCATGCTGATGATCTCCCATATCTTTTCCCGAAGACAGTCGGGCATCGCATCTTCGAGTCCCCGGAAAAGGGCCGCACTCCCATGAGAAAGCACGCCGCCTTGTAACACGCCCGACGGAATGAGTTCGAGGTTGCGCTCGAGCGAACGCGATCCGATGTAGTTGTTTGCGTTTCTGTCAGCCATCGGATCGAACGCGCGTATCCGCTCCTCGTCGTCGTAACAGGAAAACGCGAAGGAGACGCCATGATCGAAAAGCGGCGCAAGCTCAACCGTCCCGTCACGCAAGATGACCTCGATGTTCGCGCCGTGGCGGTCACGGTTGATGATGAGGTAATCGAACGCCATCATCGCGTTGATCGCATCCGCCCATCCACGCCTCGCGCAAAAATCGAGCGGTGACTCATCACCCCGGGCGTTCAAATCGATATAGGTGTCGAGAGCCTGACGCCGCTCGTGGGGACGACGATAGTCCCTCGACTCGCTGAGCCACGTCTCATGTGCTCGGCCGTTCACCATGACAAGCGCATGAACGAGCTTGTAGGGAATATGGGGAATGCCAAGATTGTCGAGCAGACGGCTCGCGATGAGCTCGTTGATGGATTCGTGCCCGTAGATACCCCGATACCGGTCGTAGTAGGAAAGCTTGTAGTAGATGTTTCCCCTGCTCGATTTGGTGCGTGACTTGAGAAACGTACCACCTGTGCCACTCGTGACGGCTTTCTCGTCCCACGCGAGATGCGTATAGTCTTGCAACTTCTTTATGATGTCGCGAGTACCCACTGGCAGCTCCTCGGTCCGATTTTAGTGTATGTATTATAATACATACATATCAGAAAGCACTTCTCATTATCTGTCCGCTTCTCCACTAACACCACGCGCTACAATGCTCTGAAAACCTACGAAGGAGGACATGGATGGAGGCGCTCTCGCTCGTGCTGTTCCTGCTGGCGGCCGTGGTGGTCTCCAGCATCATCGGGCGCTTCCTGCCCGCGCTGTCGCTTCCCCTCGTGCAGATCGCGCTTGGCGCCGTCATCGCCGCCTTCGTCACGGGCTCCTTCGACACTGGGTTGGACGCTGAGCTGCTGCTCATCCTGTTCATCGCCCCGCTGCACTTCAACGAGTCGCGTCATGCCGATTCCGGCGCCCTCTGGAAGAGCCGCTGGGGCATCTTCTCGCTCGCCGTGGGACTCGTGCTCGTCACCGTCGTCGCCGTGGGCTTCGCGCTGCACGCGCTGCTTCCCGCCATCCCGCTGGCTGCCGCCATCGCCTTTGGCGCCGCCATGGGCTCGACTGACGCGGTTGCCGTCACGGAGCTCTCCAAGGACTTCCGCTTCGGCAAACGCCACGAGACGCTCCTGACCGGTGAGGCGTTCTTCAACGACGTGACCGGCACGGTGGTGTTCAAGACCGCCATCGGGTTCGCCCTCACGGGGGCGCTTTCCCTGGCGCATGCCGGCGAGGAGTTCGCCCTGGAGCTCTTCGGCGGACTTGTTGGGGGCGTCATCCTGGGCTTTGCTGCATGGCTGTTGCTGGAGTTCATCCGCCGTCGCGGCATCGACAGCCCCAACCTGCACGTGACCCTCGAGCTACTCTTGCCCTTCGTAATCTACCTCATCTGCCACCAGATTCACATCGGTGCCGTCATCGCCGTGGTCATGGCGGGCATGGTCATGTCGCTTCTCCCCCATCGTCACACGCCCCAGACCGCGCGCCAGCACATGCAGGCCAAGGGCGTCTGGGACACGCTCGGCTTCATCCTCAACGGTATCATCTTCGTCTTGCTGGGCATGCAGCTGCCCCGCTTCATCGCACCAGCTGCCGACGGCGGCTTTGGCGATCCGTGGCTCATGTTCGGCGTCGTCATCGTCCTCACGCTGATTCTGGAAATCGTGCGCTTCTGCTGGATCGCGGGGATGGACATCGTGCACTGCCTCGTCCGCAGGCAGCCCGTGCGCACCCTGCTCGATGGCGAGCACTTTCGCAGCGCCCTGGCCACGGCCTTCGCGGGTCCCAAGGGCGGCATCACGCTCTCGCTCATCCTGACGGTGCCCGCCACGCTGCCGGCATCCGGGGCACTCCCGGTTCACACCATGCTCGCATCCATCGCCTCCGGCATCATCCTGTGCACGCTTTTGCTGGCGAACTTCGCCGTTCCGGCACTGGTGCCGCACAAAGCCGATTCGCGCCGTACGAAAAGGCAGGTGGATGCCGAGGCTCACCTGCTCATGAGGGTCATCGAGTCCGTGAGGGCCGATGCCCACCGGACGGGGTCGATCACCGGGGAGGCTTCGGCGCAGATGGCGGCCGCGAACGACGACGTGGATGAGCCTGCCACCGTCATCGTGATGAAACGCTATGCCGATCAGCTCGCAGACATCGTCAAGCGTGCCTCCGCCGATGTGGCCGCCCAGGCCCGGCAGGTAGTGGCGCAGTGTGACGAGCAATACGAGCGCATCGAGGAGCTCGACTCCGAGCTCAGGGAATCCGGTTTCTACGACGGTGACGAGGAGACCGGGGACCCGTCGATCCTCACCGCGCATTTCCGAGCCCTGCGTGACGTTTACGATGCGGTGGAGGACGTCCAGGCCCAGGCCCTGGCCCGCGAGCTCGAGTACGTGAAGGAGATGGCCCATGACGGGCAGATCGATCCCAAGCATGCCAAGGAGCTCCGCAACAACGTGTACATCCAACAGCTCACGCTCTGAGACGACGGGGCCGGGACAGACGGGAGACGAAGACGAACGACGCGAAAAGACATAGGGGCGCATCCCTCGGGAAGGACTCGATAATCGTCGGGTTCGCCCTGTTCGCGATGTTCTTCGGGGCCGGCAACCTCATATTCCCGCCGACGCTTGGCCAGCTCAGCGGCAGCCTGTGGCCTTGGGGATTCGTCGGCTTCCTGCTCGCTGACGCCGTGCTCTCGTGCCTGGGCGTGTTCGTGATCAACACCGTGGGCGGTCCGCGCCGCGCCTTCGAGGATGCACTCGGCAAGACGGGCGGCACCATCCTCGGCACGGCGGCGATCCTGTGCCTGTGCGTGCTGTTCGCCATGCCCCGCACGGCGGCGACGACCTTCGAGCTCTCAGTCGCCCCCTACCTCGGTGATGCGGTGCCGGGATATCTCGTGCCCTTCTCCATCGCGTTCTTCGTCATCGTCTACCTACTCGCCTGCCGCAAGTCGCGCGTCGTCGACATCATCGGCAAGTTCTTCACGCCGACGCTGGTGATTGGCGTCGTGGTCCTAATCGTCGCGGGAATCGCCCAGCCCATCGGTCCAATCGAACCTCCGCTCACGAGCACCGTGTTCCAGGAGGGCGTGCGCGCGGGCTATCAGACCATGGACGTGCTGGGTGCAGCGGCCTTCTCGATCATCATCCTCGACTCCGCCCTCGTGAAGGGCCGTCCCGAGGGTCGCGAGCGTATGACGCTTCTAGCACGCGCGAGCATCGGCGCCGCGGTCATGCTCGGAATCATCTACGGCGGCCTGGCCTACCTGGGCGCGACATCGACGTCGTTGGGAACGGGCCTCACCCAAGCCGGCTTGCTCGTGGCGATCGTGCAGTCGCTGCTGGGCGAACCCGGCATCATCCTGCTGAGCGCCATCGTGCTCCTCGCCTGCGTGACGACGGCCGTCGCCCTGGTGAGCTCGGCTGCCGACTACTTCTACGCGCTGTTCGGGAAGAGGGTCTCCTACAACGTGCTGCTCTTAGCCGATTGCGTGATCGGCGTGCTCATCTGCGACCTGGGTCTCGACGCCATCATCCAGCTGGCCGATCCGGTTCTGGGCATCGTGTATCCGCCGTTCATCACCGTGGTGGTGCTCCTGGTCTTTCACAAGCGCATCAAGGCCAAGGGACTCTACCGGGGAGCGGCTATCGGCGCCCTCGCGGCGGCCGTGGTTCTGGAGCTGCACGCCATGGGCATCATCACGTTCATGCCGCTCGATTGGCTTCCACTGCATTCGATGGGGCTGGGATGGCTGGTCTTCGCCGTGCTGGGAGGCATCGTCGGCTGGATTATTGGACGCACGCGCAAGGGAACGCTGAGCTGAAAACATGGCATATGACGAGGAGCAGATGATGGAAATCAGGAGTTACCGACAGGATGATATCGCCGAGATGGTGGGCATCTGGAACGAGGTCGTGAGGGATGGCATCGCGTTTCCCCAGGAAGAGGAGCTGGACCTCAAGAGCGGTGGCGCGTTCTTCGCATCGCAGACGTACTGCGGCGTCGCCGAGGAGGACGGGCGCGTCATCGGGCTCTACATTCTGCATCCCAACAACGTCGGCCGCTGCGGGCACATCGCCAACGCCAGCTATGCGGTCGGCTCGGCCGCACGCGGCAAGGGCGCAGGCCGTCTACTCGTCGAGGACTCGCTTGTCCAGGGCAAGGCACACGGCTTTCGCGTGCTGCAGTTCAACGCCGTCGTCGCGACCAATGCTGGTGCGCGCCACCTTTACGAGAAGCTCGGCTTCGTGCAGCTCGGCACCATACCCGGCGGCTTTCGCATGCCCGATGGCACGTATGCCGACATCTGCCCCTACTACTACGAGCTGTAGGATTGACGAGGCGACGATAGCCAGAGGAGGATCGGGAGCGCAGGCTATGGATTGGGTTAGCGCGGCACTGCTCGCGGCGCTCTTCGCGGGCGTAACGTCGATTCTCGCCAAATGCGGCGTGCGGGAGACCGATTCCGACATCGCCACGGGCATTCGAACCGCGGTCGTGCTCGTCTTTGCCTGGATCGTGGTCTTTCTCACCGGCGCGCAAGACGGGATAACCCGCATCGCTCCCCTCTCGTGGACGTTCCTCATCGCCTCGGGGCTCGCGACCGGCGCATCGTGGATCTGCTACTTCAAGGCGCTTTCGCTCGGCGACGTCAACAAGGTCGTGCCCGTGGACAAGTCGAGCACGATCCTGGCCGCGCTCTTCGCGATCGTCCTGTTCGGCGAGACGAGCAACCTCGCGATCAAGCTCGCTTCCATCGTCGCGATTGGCGTGGGCACCTACCTCATGATCGAGAGGAGGGTGACGCAGGACGACGACGAAGCGCAGCATGGCAGCGCAGGCGGGCATGGATGGCTGTGGTACGCCATCGGAGCCGCGGTGTTCGCGGCGCTCACCTCGATCCTCGCGAAGGTCGGCATCGAGGGTGTCGACTCGAACCTGGCGACTGTGATTCGCACCTGCGTGGTGCTGGTGATGGCGTGGGCATCGTCGCTGCGCGCGGAAAGCTGCGGGCCGTGCGCGACGTGCGCCCCGGCGAGGCGTTGTTCCTGGTAGCATCCGGCATCGCGACCGGCGCGTCGTGGCTGTTCTTCTATTACGCGATACAGACCGGTCAGGTGAGCATCGTCGTGCAGATCGACAAGCTCTCGATCGTCGTGTCAATCGCGTTTGCCTGGCTGTTCTTGCACGAGCGGCTGTCGTGGCGGGCCGGACTGGGACTCGCGCTCATCGTTTGCGGAACGGCGCTGATGACGGCGTTTCCGTAGGGACGGGAGGATGCGAACGTCCTGCGGTTCCTTCGCGGCGCGTAGCGCAGCCCGGCATCCGCGATGGTAAAGTACGCGGTAGACGAAATGAAGGAAGGGATCGCCATGACGATACGGGCAGAGCGACAGGCCGACCACGATGCGGTGCGCGAGGTGGTCAAAAGCGCTTTCGCGACCGCCGAGCATAGCGACGGAAACGAGCACGACCTGGTGGATGCCCTGAGACAAAGCGACGCATACGTTCCCGAGCTGTCGCTAGTATGCGAAGTTGACGGCGAGATCGTCGGGCACATCATGTTCACCGAGCTGCACGTGGGCGATCATGTCGCGCTGGCTCTTGCTCCGCTGTCCGTGGCACCGGCATGGCAAAGGCGCGGCATCGGCACCGCCTTGATCCGCGAGGGGCACAGGGTAGCCCGGAAGCTCGGGTACGGTTACTCGATCGTGCTGGGCAGCGACGAGTACTACCCGCGCGTCGGCTACGCACCGGCCGAGGCGCTGGGGATTCTCCCGTGCTTCGACGTTCCGAGCGAGAACTTCATGGCCTGCAGGCTTCGCGAGGACGCCCCGGCGATATCGGGCGTGGTCACGTACGCGAAGGAATTCGGAGAAGGAGCGACATCATGAATTTGACGGATATCGAGGAAAACGGCGTGCTCTGCGTCCTCGTGGAGAGTGACGAGCCGGTTATCACCGACGCGCAATCGGCAATCGACCTGCTGATGAGCGCGCAGTGCGACGTGGGATCGAAGGACATCGTGATTCCCAAGCAGCTCGTCGCCGAGGACTTCTTCGTCCTCAGCACGGGGCTGGCCGGTGAGGTGCTGCAGAAGTACGTCAACTACGGCGGCCGCATGGCCATCTACGGCGACTATTCGCGCTACACGAGCAAGCCGCTCAGGGACTTCATGTACGAGAGCAACAAGGGCAGGGACTTCTTCTTCGTCTCCACGAGAGACGAGGCCATCGCCGCACTGGCGAAGAGTCGCTGAAAGGGATCACGAGGCGGGGCTTACGCAGAGACAGGGGCACCGTATTCACGCCGCATGGCGGCCTCGGTGACGACCCATTGCTTCCCGTATTTCCTCGCATCCACGCCCGAGACGAGCTTGCCGTAGGAGATGGCCTTGCGCAGCGTCGACTCGCTCAAGCCCCAGAGTTCGGTGGCATCAGCAAAGGAAATAAGACCATCGAATGGCGTCTCCTCCACCGCACCGTTCTCCCATAGCTCGTCACAGGACAGGTCAATGCCATCGTTCCATACGATGCCGTACCCGCCGACATCGACCTCGACGTTACCGAAGACGTTGGGATCTTGCAGCATCTTGAACGCATCGAACCTGCCGAGCAGCGGCGCGACGTCATAGACCTTAGTAGCTCCGTTGGCGAAAATCACGCTGAGCCGCATATCGGGAAGCGGGTATACTTCCTTCACTTTATGGAACATCGTGCGCCTCCTCCCCTATGCCAACGGGTCGAGCTTCCTGAACTCTTGCGTTTCCCACATCTCAAGTAACTCGCTTCTGTGTATCACAATCCACTCTCTGACCAAATCGGATGCCCTTGCAGGCAACCCTCCGTCAATCAACGTTCCAGTCCTGATACCAAAGGCTCCGGCATCCTCCCCGTATATTGCATGAACATGCGGAGGATTATGCTCCGACTGGAGAAAGTACATCTTGATGGCAATTCCGTAAAACCTCGCAAGCGTCGGCATGACAGTGCTTCACCTCCTGGCAGTATATCACGTTACCGTGATATACTGCAATTAGACCTTATATCTAATACGCATGCGAACTAACCATCTAATCGGCCCGTTGCGTCACTCAAGAATTGTATGCATAGGGTGAGACATGAATAATCGGAGCGTCGTCGGAGCAGGACTTCTCTTGCGGCTTCCCCCAGCTCGTGCCCCGTACCAAACATTGTCACATGCAAAACATCGTCGTATCCGGTATCGTTCCATCATATCAAGCGATTGCATACACACGCGAACGCATCCAGGAAGGATGATCATGCAGAAGCCGAACGAAACCCCCGCCGTCTCTCCCACCGCGCACGTGGCAACCAGCGCGACCGTCATCGGCGACGTCACCATCGGCGACGAGTGCTGCGTCCTGTTCAACGCGACCATCCGGGGTGACTGCGACAGCTTCGTGAGGCTGGGCGAGCGCACGAACGTGCAGGAAGGCGCCTGCCTGCACGTGAGCCACGGTTCGCCCACGATCATCGGCCATGACGTAACCATCGGTCATGCCGCGGTGGTACACGGCTGTACAATCGGCGACCATTCGCTCATCGGCATGGGGGCCACGGTGCTCGACGGCGCCATAATCGGGAATCACTGCCTTGTCGGGGCCGGAGCGCTCGTAACGGGCACGGCGCGCATCCCGGACGGCACGCTCGTCGTCGGAGCGCCCGCACGGGCAAAGCGCCCCCTGACCGACGAGGAGAAGGCCAGCCTGGAGGAAAGCGCCGCCGGATACGTGGAGGTGGGATACCAGCTGGCAAGCGAAGGCTGGCTGCTCACGGGCGAGGTGCCCAAACCGCCGCTAGGGTAGTTCGCGCGATTGAGCGGCGGCTCACCCTTTTCGAGGCACTGCGGTGCGCTCTTCCTCATATGCAGACAATCCCAAGTGCAGACTATAATGTTCCCAGCAGCCTTTTAGGTGATTGGAGGGTCCATGTTTGACAACAACCAGCCGCAATCCGGCATTCGAACGCTCTTCGGACCCAATGGCAACGTATCTGCCATAGTCGGCTCCGGCTCGAACACGTTTGCCGTCATCGGCGACGGTCCGATCAAGACGGTTTTTGGCCCTCACGGAAAGGCGCACGCGATTATCGAGAACGGCTCGAGCGGCACCGTGTTGTAACGGCCCCCCATGCTGCCGCAACCCTATCTGAGCTGCTGATTTGCAGTAAGCGATGGCAATACCCACGGGCGCTTGTCGAAGATGCGTTTGTGCTGTCATACGCATTGCCTGGCAAACGGGAACACCGAGCTACGATCGCCAATACTTGCCGAGCACTTGAGCAGCTAGCAGGCGGCAATGTACAGAGCAGCTCGCCCAGGTACGCCATGAGGGCCAGCTCTCCTATCACTACCAGCATGCCGTTGCATAGGGAGCTCGCGCCGACATACGCATCATGTATCGTCTAGAAGACATGAAGCTCAATGTCAGGGGCTTTTGGCATCGCGATATACCCGAGAACTTCTACGTGCGGATCCGAAGTGAGATAAGGATCGAATCCTAGCCGCATACGGCACATCGAAACTGGATACCCAATGTTCTCTCTTACTCGTTAGTACCGTCAAACCAATAGTCATGCATCGCCTCGAGAAATTCATCTGTCAGAGGAGCAAGGGCCTTTTCGCCAATGACAGCGTCAATTCCACATCGCGGACAAATGGCCGTGGGGTCCTTCTCGTCGTCTATCCATTCCCTAATCTCCGTTGAAACAAAAAAGGAACAGCAGTGGAAGCATCCACACCTTTGAAGATTACAAAGCAACGCGGCGTTATTCGTGCAAAGCGTGTGCGCTTGCTTCAGCACGCGCGGCGAAATCATCGTCATTTCTGTTTTGGCAGTTCAAATTCGAGGTCGAATATGTCGTGCAGGCCCGACAGGAGCATGTCGAACGTTGGAGGATACTCATTCGATCCCGAGGATTCGAAAAAACCATTGGCATCATTTATCAGAATTGACCAGCTCTCGCCATCCAACACCGTGTTGTCGATATATTCGGGCTTCCACTCCCGTATGCCGGCTTCTTCGATGACAGCGCTGAGGCGCACGAGTTGATCTTGCGTAATATTCTTAATCTCCTGACTAATCAGCAACTCCCTATCGTTCATTATGCAGACATATTCGTCGGCGTATTCATCGATCCTGAGCGAGCACAAGCCGCAATTCCATCCTCCCAAGTCAAACTTGAAAATGACCCTGGGACCGTTACTCCCGCTTACCAGCTTCCTGACCTGAAATGGGATATTTCCTGGCGTCCCAATTGTCATGTAGACGTATGCGGATGAATCCAGATACAGGCCGTAGTCCTTGGCCTTCTTGCGGAGCGTGTCAACGACATCGCATTCGCCAGCAAGGAAATCATAAGGGCGCTCTCTGTACACCCCGTTAGCGTCGATGTAATGCAGATAGGGCTGCATGAGGCGATTTACCGTGGTCTCTGTACCTTTGGGAAGGTCCATTAACTTGGGTATGATGTCGTCAACAGCATCCTCGATCCACGAGGGAATCTCGCGATTCTCATAGTCGATAGCCTCAAGCCTTACGAGCAGCTCTTCAATGAAGCCACTCTCGAGGCACATGGCGGCAAAGCCCTCGACCCACTCATCCTTCTTTACTATTGCAGCGAGCAATGCCAGCACTTGGTCGGCGTTCATGTGATCAATTTCAAGTAGTCCGTATGCTCTGGGCTCGATCTTTGCCGCCTTGATACCTAGATCGAGAAGAATCGCCTCGTAATCTTCTTTGTAGTGGCCGCCGGCCTGGAGAGCCTCCGCAAGGCCATGCACTTTGTTTACGTGAGCATGCTTCCTGTCTTTCTTCGTCCCCGGTTCTCGCGTAATCTCGAGATCGAGACTTGTGAGGTCTTCGAATGCCATTTGATCCTCCTCGGAAAGCGCATCTTGGTTCCATGCATGAGATTTTAATCTTGCGCGCCCCTATCTGCTGACCCCTATATGGGACACCCGGCCCGTGTTGCTCACGAGATAATATCCCCCGAAAAGGGCGAAACGCCCAGTGAGGATGTTTCGCATTGGGAGGAGGACGGCGCGGTGAACACAAGCGAAACAAGCACCGGTGAGAAGCTCGCGGAAGTACGGCAGCAGGTCATCGACACGCTACTGGAGATTGACGATATCAAGCTGCAGGTCAATCCGCAGCTGTTTGCCCAATATGCGAAGACAATCGGCTACCTGGAGGATGACCTGTTCAAATGGCAGCTCAAGGCGCGCCGTTGCAAGCGCAGGTTCGCGCTCGCGCAGGCAGCCGCCAACAAGCGCGAGCCCATCGCGCTGGACGAGATTGATAGCGAGCTTGACGATGAGTTTGCGGAATGGGAAGCGCAGCTCGCGGAGCGACTAGACGACCAGCTGCAGCTTTTGGAGGCACTCGCGGGCTCTCGTCCGCTTTCGCCGTCCGAGGGACGCGAGCTCAAGGAGCTTCACAGGAAGCTGATCAGGCGTCTGCATCCGGACATCCATCCCGATCTTCCCGAGGATGCCCGGCGATTCTTCCTCATCGCCCAATCGGCATACGAGAACGGCGATGTCGACACGCTGCGCGTCGTGGACACGGCGACCGAGGATTACGAGGAGCATGCGGACACGGCGAATCTGCCGGAAGACGATGCCACAATCGAGCTTGTCATGGCAGAAGCTCAGCTCAACGTCGCACGTGAGCAGCTGGACGTCTTGAAGCACAGCCATCCCTATATCCTCGCCGAGTTGCTCAGCGACCCAGTCGAGCTCGCACATCGCACGCATGAGCTCAAGATGGAGATCGAGCGCCAGAAGGAAGTCGTGAGGACATACGAGAGCAAGATCGCGAGCTTGATGGAAGGCGGAGCACGATGATGGCATATTCGGTAACAGCCCAGCCCGACACGGGCACGCTGGCCACAATCACGCAAGCCCAGCAGCTGGGGCTCGTGGGCGCAAGCACGCTATCCGTACCCATGCCCTTCGAGTCGAAGATCGTCCTGTTCGAATCCATACGGGTCGCAGGCACGAGCCATGCGCCGGACATCGACGTGACCATGGGCCAGATGCCCGATGAAGCGCGGCTGGATCTCGTGCGAGAGCCCGGCAATCAGGCAGATGGCTGGGCCATCCGCGTCGAACATGACGGCAAGAAAATCGGCTACATGCCAGCAGACAAGAACGAGGTGCTGGCACGGCTCATGGACGGCGGCAAGACGCTTGGCGGCGAGCTCGTCTCACATGAGCTGCGCGGTACCTGGTGGAACGTGCATATGGAGGTGTATCTCATTGATTAGATACGATGGCGAGGAAATAACTCCTGGAACGAAGCTCTCGCACGACGCCAATATCTACGAGCTCATATACGAGGACTTCACGACCTACGACAACGGCGACAAGCTGCCGGGTATCTGGGTGACGAGCGCCGTATACGATTCGGACAATCATTACCTGGGGCACACCTACATCATGCCCTATACGGGGGCCGATGATCCGGATGGTGAGGATGCTCTCTTCTACGGAGGAGGCCTCTACGACGAGGGAATGATGCTGACCGCTCCCGAGCATGCCAAGGCGCGGCTGGATTGCTTCAAGGCAGCAGAGCTTCTCTACCGGCATGCGGCGGGCGAGGGCAATGCCATGGCATACCTGTGCCTTGGCTATGTCTACTATTACGATCGGTGCAAGGGCGACTATTGGCGCAACCTTGGCGAGCTCGAGACGGACGAGGATTACCGGCAGCCCTATCCGCGCGAGGAGCTGGCATTCACGTGCTTTGAAATAGCGGCGGCAGACGGCCTTGCCGAGGCGTTTTACAAACTGGGCGATGCATACAAGAACGGTGTCGGCTGCGAGGTCGACGTGCAGCAGGCGTACCGGTGCTATGCGATTGCCGCGACGGCCACGGATCCACAGGCGCCATATCTGACGGGCAGCATCGCGCTCAGGCTCGCAGAGTGCCTGGAGGAGGGCATCGGGTGCGAGCACGATTTTGCGCGGGCGCTCGAGGAATACGAGCGGGCCAAGAGCTATCTCGATCTGGCCGTGCGCAGCGGCGATTGGTATTACAAGCGCGCGCGGGATAGTGCGCGAGATGGGATCGCGAGGTGCGAGCAGGAGCTGGGGATGGAGAGAGGAAGTGTGGAGAAGAAGCGCGAGCGTCACGGCGGCACCCACGAGCTCCTTGAGCTGCTTTGAGAGCGTCGATATCGTCGATCAGTGCCTCCGTGCTCGACGCGACGGGCATTGGCTACGCGTCCTTCTGTCTGACCGGTAACACACTCAATTTAATCTACGTCGCTATCCAGCACCCAAATCTTCCTTAGCGGAACTATCTCTTGAATCTCCGACGGCAGATTATCGTAGCAATTGAGAAACTCGCGGATGATGTCGTTGTGATCCCAAAGCCGTATCTCAAAAAAGTGCTTCGCGCGTTCCTTCTCAACAGACGACTTGAATCCACCCCACGACACTAGCAAACCGTGGTCAGCATTGAAGTTCCGCATTACGCCGATAAGTTGGTCAAGAACAGCACGCTCTATGGGAGACTCGCCAGACTTGACTTGTACGCAAATCCTCGGACGATCAAAGCCAAGCATTCCGGGGGCAGCCAGAATATCGACACCCTTGTCTGGACCAGGAGGACTTACAAGGGTTGCATACCCTTTGGTTTGCAGTATCGCGTCCACTATACGGGCAAGATCGTGCCCCTTGACCTTCTGTATCATGCGCTGCGCAATGGCGGACAACGCCTCTGCCTCGATATCTATGGCACCATCGCTGCTCTCATGTGCATCATCGCCAGAAGGTGCACTCGGACCATGATTTTGAAACGCTTCAATTGCCTTCACCACCCTCTTTTCCTGTTTGATACGACATATCGTCATAAAGGCACCGAAGGAATAGAGAATATCCTGATCAAAGCAGCTGCGAGGAACGTTGAGGGCAAACCAATCTATCGACCTTCTGTGATAGAACGGGTTGGGAGCATCCGCATTGAACTCGTACTCGCCAGTTATACGACCAAAATGAATAACGGAGTTTATTTTTGAGGGAAGGGCAACAATCTCTCCAATAGTCATCTCATTGCCAAACGGCCAGACTTGGCTTGCCCAATTCATAGCAGTTTTAACTTTGGTCTCATCGTTTTTCGAAACAAAATAATCTTGAAGATCTTGCCGGGACTTGAAGTTAGTCAAAGCGACATCCAGATTGTCCCACGTGCAATATATACGTCCATCTTCGATGAACTTGTTTTCGTACTCGCCAAATCTTCCTGCACGGCAAAGCCACATAGTCATTGTGTCGCCTCTCATGAATCGAATTGCAGCTGAGGATGTATAGCTATCATACTCGTTTAAGCCTGCTAAATGATATGCAGCGCGAAAGACTGCTCCGCCTCCTCAAAGAAGTGAACCGACCTTTACGATGTCGAAGGAGCATCATGTTTTGCATTCGGTTAAAACAAACCACGTGAAGATTAAGGTCTTCTATGTTGAACACCGGAGACGAAGAGATAACGAATCCCCCGGAATTTGCTACTTGGTCGATTAAGACCATGGCGATTTCTGAAGTACGCACGCTATCTATGAAGGGTAGCCGCTATAGAGATACCTTCGCTCTTTATCCCTATAAAGCGAGGCTTTCTGTCTGCAGCAAACCTTAATCACCCTCAACTCGAACTGCCTCTTTGGCGTAGTCACAAACAACTCCGGCAAATCGGACAAGGTCATAGATAGTGCAGACATTATCTTCTTCGCTATCTTGAAAAGCATACCTCCAATTATCGAAAGCTTTATCAAGCTCTTCTATTGAGTCTTCGAAGCTCCGACCAGGGATTGTTGAGACGCATAACCCTTTGATGCCGTTTTGATCAACAATTGAAAGGTGATTGAACAAATCAACTAATTTGTGACCCATTTTGAAACTTCTGTCTGCACTCCGCCAAATCATGAGCGCTTTGAAATGCAACTCGCAGCTGAACGCAAGGTTAACGATTGCCGGATATATGAATCGGTCTGGCGGCAGCACGCGTTCTGCATTGACGCAACCTTTTCCGACCTCATAAAACGCTCGCGCTTCGTCAAGGCAAATATCCAGGTCTCCCTTCGGCATAAGACGCCCCTTTCACCGTACTTGCTCGTCAAAAGCTTGGTTATATCGCAAATAGATTCCGTTCCGCTTAGGTAGCGCGCTGTTAAAGATGTGGGTATATCGAAAGTCGGAAGATATTAACTCTGGAGCGCACAAAAATCTTAATAGCGCGGATTGGAGATACGACGTATAGTCACCCTAAATACGCAAGACATCTTTTGAGCAGTTTAAGCTCATTGGCTTCTATGTATTTAGACATGAATTCCCAGGCGGGATTGCCAGCTTCATCGGACGGCAGCATAATTCTAATGGTATTTAATCGCCCAGCATTTATAGAGCGACCATGTCCAAAAACTTTGTGCTGTTTAGATAAAACCGACGCAACGAAAAGCATCGCTTTTTGGTTTATGCCAACTTTTGGTCTTAACTCTGTCACGTGTGTGTCAAGAGCGAATCTCGAAGGCTGATAATAGGCCAGTCCGGCACCGCCATCGCCGTCATTATTTAAGGTAATCGCATGCCCCTCTCTGATTCTATTTTTTGGAACTTCCACGAACCCTTTTAATCCATTATCAAATTTTCGTGCTGAAATCAGCGGTAAAGTCCCACAAGCCAGAGACTGCATATTTTTTTCGATCCCTTTTTTAGTGTCAAAGAAATCAACGAGTCTGAATTCTTTCCACTCAAGCTCAGCTAGCGAGCTGCCCCCCCCCCTCAATGATTCCTCAAGAATATCAACCTCGCGCTGGATATGTTCACGATATTGATTTATTAGGAGCTGTTCGCGCTCCTTGATGTAATCTTCCATGAATTGCCAGTCGGGTTCATCATTTTTAATAGGAAGCATAACAAGCTGGCGCTTCATCCTCTTCGCATTAAACTTATATCCATAAGCGTATTTTGATTTTTGTTGGAGTATCGCTGTCTTTAAAAACAAATAGACGTATTTTGATTGCTGCTCCCCTCTAATCTTGAGCTGTTTCACGTCATCTGAAAAAACGGCGAGATAAGGATGATAGAAATTTTCAACGACGCTGCCGTTGTAATTAACCCCCAACACACCGGATCTATAGCTTGAATTTCTGTTCGAGATAAACTGGGTTATTCCATTATTGCTATCCGTTGCCCCTATGAAAGGAATATCGCCATCTTTCATATCTGCTTTTATAAGTCGCACGCCAGAGTATATTTCACATAAATCTTCAATGAAGAATTGGCCCCACTCTCGGCTCTCCAAGCTAAGCATTGGTAATCTCCTTGAAAAGATAGCCTCTACCATGAGCAACCATATCGAATTCAAACGTGAGGTAATCCGCGATACTTTTCATGAAATCATCTTCGCTTGGTATTTCATCATTAAAGTAATAGAAGGAATGCAACCATTCGTCCGTTGCTTCCACAGTCGATTTCACCATAAATTTAGATTCTGGCTCTATTCGCCCAAACCAGCATTCAAGAAGATGCTGCCTGCGCTCTTTGGCTCGTTCAGTTTCTACCAGCCCAATATGCTTTTTTATCTCATATCCGTCATCCTCAAAATTGACAAAGATAGCCTCCTTGTCTTTCGGATGTGGCATGTGAGCAGTAAAGATCATAATGCAAGGATCGGTGCCTATGCGCCCAAAAGTATCCCTATTGCATGTTATAACACCCTCTAAAGTATGGTTTTTTAGGATTGACTTTTTAACCTTTTTATCTGTGGCGGTTTTCCCTGTTGCTGTCGATAGCGGAACAATAACAGCCGCCTTACCACCAACAACCAGACTATTTAAGAGGTGTTCCACGAAGTGAATTTCAGAAAGGTGCTCTGTCTCCTTATTCTTCGCAAGTGAGTAAGGTGGATTCATCATTCCGACATTTGCCGCAACGCTAATCTGTAATTCTTTGGAATCCTCCTTTAGAAAGTCCGCGCACCGCAAATTGGATTTTCCATCACCACGCAGAATCATATTCGTAGTCGCGATAGCAAACATATCTTCACGAATCTCAATGCCATGTATCTGTTCACGCTTAATATGCTCTATCTCTGCTGAGTCTTCCGTTTGATTTAGCATTCTGCACATAGCCGAGATTAGAAAACCCGCTGTTCCAGCACATGGATCAAAAACAACCTCATCTGGCTTCACGTCCAGCAAGTCACAAAAAAGCTCGGTAACATGATGCGGGGTTAAAACGACACCCAGTGATTGAGCGTCACCGCCTGAATAACTCATAAATTCACTGTAAAACCTACCAAGAATGTCTTCTGACACATTTGCCTGAAGCGCCTTTAATATATTCTTCTCTAAGAATTCCGCATAGAATTTTAAGGGTGTCTTGCCTAAATCACCGCGATTCTCATTGAGAGCAGTTCTGTCCTTAATGAGCAAAAACTGATTCAGAATCTTCTCGCGCTTAGTATCAGGCGTTACCTTGATACGTTTTAGATGATTGCTCAGGGCATCATAGATAATCTGCCCATCTGTTTTTACTGCGTCGCCTTTTAATTGAGAAAGGTCAAATGAAGGGTCTTGCAAGGCGAGGAGCACCGCAGATACTACAAGTGGTTTTTCGTTTTCACCCAAACCACCAAAATCACGTAAATACTCATGCAGCGTTTTTGCGTGTCTGATTATTTCTTCTAGCTGCAATTCTTCATCAGGCGTTTCACCCAAAACCTGATAATGATAATAATCGTCGATATATCTTCTATTGAAGTTCGTAAACCCATCTATATCATCAAGAGGTAGCCAGCCGGACTCATCGACAAAATACGGCGTTATTATGTGATGCTTTTCGTTACCAGATGCCCCCACGGCAAACACCTTTTTGTAAGATGTCTGCTCGACAATTTTCAGCGCATACCATACCGCTCCATTGAGGGCATAAAACTGTGTGGCATGAGGTGATAAGTCGAAGTAATCATCTTCATCAAGTAATAGCTGCTTGTTTATATCGTCTTTGTCTTCTATTACTAAGACATAATCACCAATAACGCTAATAAATTCCGGTCGCCCCGCATTACCATTCTGCTTTTTTGAGGCCGATTTTAATGCTTCCTTGATTTCCAAGTTGCTTGATTCTTGATACTCTGCATCTATGTCAGCAGCAATTAGCTGATCCCTAATATAGAAATCCATTCCTTTTTCTGTTGACATAGATTGTTTCCTTCTGCTCAATCGTTACTTTTGCTTATTCAGCACGACCAGCCTCAAAAAAGCGAACTGTTGGCGAGCAACACTTCCTGTAATTTTCGAAGACTAATCCAGATGAGAACAACGGACTACCTAACATACTTCTCTTTATGCTGCTCGAATCGAAAAATCGCAGGCTGAAATGTAACTATAACCTGCGTTTGCACCGCCTCGATCTCTTCATCTGATAAATCGGTCAACGAGAAAAAGAGCTTTTTTGTTTCCCTTTCAGAGCTGACTTGCGCCCAAATAGGTGATTGCATCGTTATGCTTTTATGTTGCTGAATTATTAGCAGATGGTCTGCGCTAGCACATAACCAATTTCCAATTCGCGCCCACCACAGTTTATCGGTTTTCCCAAGTGACATGCCATAAATAAAAATGAGATCGCTCTGCTTGATGATTTCAATAGCTTCATCTTCTTGATAGTTTTTACAGCTACTGTTGCCGCTGTGCTTAATAATGTCTATTTCAATATCAGCATCTTCAAGTAGAGCTTGATTTGCAACTTGACTCGCATCGTTAACTCCGAAAATATAATTTCCTCCTGTCATACAACCGTGCGGATGGACAACAGTGGAAATATACGCTCTTCGAGTACCTCCGCTATACCATTCTTTCAATGTCGTGTTACCTAACTTGTCAACACACTTGTCAAGGCAATCCGTATAGTTAAAGGAAATAAAACTAAAGATAATATTTTCTTGCTTATAATATCGTGGATTGTTTCTGACAATATCACCATCTTTAGGAGTTAGAGCCTGATCAAATCCAATAAGGCTGCGTTTTAATTCGGCGCAATAATCTGCATATCCATCTTCATCTATCCTGTCACATTCGGCCTTAAGATACCCAAGAAGTTCAGAAAAGAAATCTCCCCAACATTTAAGAAACATGACTCCTTCATCGTAGTTCCGCGTGTCTTCGCCTTTCGCAATCTCACAATCTGCCCACTTGTTTTCCACTTCATCGTTACGCGCATTTTTAATGCGCTCTTTAAATATTTTAATATCAGTATCACTGGTATCAATTTGCAGATAATAATCAAGAAAAGATGAATAACTCGTATTTATTCCAAATCCAAGGTCAAACCCATTGCCAATAAGAAAAGTAATATTCATCTTTTATCCAATCCGCCTAAACCGGACTTTTTCTATATGCGGCAGAATGCGACCTGACCCCCACGCGCTGTTTCCGGCGGTCCGCTCGTGATATCGTACACCACGCTGCTTGCCCCCGGTACCTCAACCGTATTGCGGCTGACGATTCGCCCGGGCATACCGTAATCGTTTTGCTCAGTTTGCTGTCATCGGATTAATCTAATGTCCCATTATTATTACACCCGCCCATATATCACTATTGTTATAGCATCTGCAAAATAGGCAGGGATGGAAATGCAGGATGCGGCGAAATAGATGCCCGTATAATCGAGCAGCTGACAAGGGCAAAGCGAGAAGAACTGGAGTTCACGCAGCAGCAACTTATCAAAACTGCCAGCGTGTCTAGGCTCTTCATCAACTGTTTTGAGAAAGGGGCGGCTACAGCAATCTATCCAGAGAGGCCCCTCTTCTCGCTCGATACGCTGGAAATCACAATATTTCTCAAAACCTGCAGAAAGCCCGACCTAGAACAGACGGCCGAGTTGCCTCACTCCCACTCTATGGTCTTCGGACTATTTTTTGTGTATGGGATGCTTTCTTTTCCATCTGATGCGACATTGTCCAGCTCATCGTTTCTCATTGCAGTATCGTTTTGAACTCACCTAGATTTAGGTGAAATCTCCTGACAAAAGTGAATAGTTAGCGTTATAGAAGAATGAGCCCTTTAACTGGGGTTTCTTTATGCCAGCAATCAGGTTGAGTTCAGGCAACTCCATCAGCTGCATCGAAAATACTCCACTGGAATAGTTCAGGAATATTTTTCGCATAGTGGAATATTCCATCTACCAGCGCAAACGCGAAAACGTGAGTTCAAAGTGAGTTCAGATTGAGTTCACGCATTTTTGAGGAAACTCCACGGTGTCATCACGAGCAAGCCGGACGCGATTACCGTCCTCAAGGCAGCTGCTGACGCAACGATGATTTCACTGCGCCAAATTGGCGCAGTGGGTTTGAACTGGCGTTTCTTTCAAGAACTTGAGCTATCCTACTATTTGGTCTATGAACAGGTTGGTCCATTCGACAGCATCGGATACGTCCTGCAGGACATCCAACCCTGTAGCTGCCTCTGAGTAGATGGCGTCCCATCCCTCATTGACGACGATAGGGGTAGGCCAGGGCTGCATGCGCCTGTAGGCGAACAGCCTCTGGCAGGTTTCCCCCACAAGTTGTATATCAACGCTCTCGTTTCTTGCCATCACCTGGAGGTCCACTAGGTCGTGCGCTCGCTGACTCGCAGGCTCGCTCGCGCCATGGAGCTTCTGTGCGATCTGGTAGTGAAGGGGCATGAGAGCGACGGGGTCGATCTCTGGAAAACCCATTGCCCCGAGCATCTCGGACGCGTCGCGCGGAAGAACATACTCTGCCTCGTCGGCATCTCCTATCTCGTCATGACCCACCTCGAACACGACCGTGCACCAGGGGCTGCCGAGATAGCTAAGCTTCACTTCGTAGGGCTGCATCACGTAGCGCTCCGGCACGCCCTTCGGCCTCGCCTTCGGGCGTGCGATGAGCCTCCCCGTGAAGCCCTCCCATCCAGTCGAGAGCCTTTCCTCGAAACTCTCAGCAAACTCATCGCCCCCAACCGATCTCGCCACATCCAGGTCGGTCGTCGCACGCGTTGAGGCGTCGCCGAAACGAATCTTAAGGGATGATCCACCCTTTATAACGGCGTTCGGCAGCATCTGGCCAATCACCGCGTTCGCAATCACGGCGCGGTTGCGAAGGTAGTCCTCGTCGCCTTCGCCCATGCGGCGAATGGCCATGTCGAGGTTTCTCTTGCTGTTAGGCTTGCTCATGCCCACCCCATCTCGTCTTTGAGGGATGCGTACTCGGCCTTGCTGAGATAGCCCTCCTCGCGTGCCCTTTCCGCAGCCTCCCGCAAACGCTCGTCCATCATGGTCTCCTTTGCGCTGCGTATCGCATTCGCGACGCTTTGGGACGGGATACCGTCGTACACGGTGGGCACCTCTCCCTCTGCGGGCTTCTTCAGGCGGATGGACGACGGCAACTTTTTCCTCGTGCGCTTCGGAGTAGCGACGCAGATGTAGGCAGGATTCGTTGGCGCGAGTTCGAGCATGGCGATCACACTCTCCCCGAAGAGGTATGCGCCCCTGCCGAGCCGAGTGACCGCCGTGGCGTAGGCGTCGTTCTCATGAGGCACACGCCTCGTGAGCCGGTAAAGGCCGCGTGAGACATTCTCCAGCTTCCCCCTCTGCGCCAGTTTGGGAAGCTCCACCGGGGGGATCCCAGCGTCGGCGGCATCTTGCGTGCTGATGAGATAGTGGTTATCCACCGCTATCTCGTATATTTGATCGTAGTACGTCATGGCAGAACTATACCATTTTCGGTATAGTTTTGACAATTAGGTTCGTAAAACAAAGCCGGGGGAAACGTCCCCGGCACTTGGACGAAGCCAAGAGATAGCTCTCGGCAACTTGGTAGAAGCAGGGGGACACCCCCAGCCACTTGGTAGAAGCACTGCCTCCGATGACTTTATAACATGCGCGATTGCGAAGCGCAACTACTCGATCTCTAGGACTACCGCGACTTAACCATTAGCGAAAGGGCGGTAAACCCTACTGCGCCAAATTGGCGCAGTAGGGTTTACCTGGTGAAACTTCGCAAGAATTCGATGCGGCTCCTATAGCCTCTTCGCCAACTCCACTGCCTCGCGCACGTTCGTGGCCATGCCCATGTACTCCATGCCGTAGAGTCCGGCGAAGCGGCTCACGGTGTACTCCGCGCGCTCCAGCATCGCGGTCGTGGGAGCAGCCCCTTGGAAGATGAAGAACAGGCGCTTGCCCGCCATGCTCCCCTCGGGAACAGGTCCGTAGAAGCGGTCGAGCAGGTTGCGGGTCATGCCCGAGAGGTCGTGCCAGTAAACCGGAGATCCCAGCACGATGGTATCGGCCTGCTTGAAGCGCGCCAGCACCTCGTCGAACTGGTCGTCGTCGAAGCGCTGGCCGTAGTCGTAGACCTTGTGGTCTACGAGATCGAGCTGGTCGAAGTCGTGTCCCTTGAGAAGTTCGTGACCTAGATCGGAAGTGCTGCCGCCCTTCTCGCCGCCGCATATGAATAGGATGCTCATTGATGTCTCCTTACAGGTTGTTGCCGAAGAACTCGACGAGCTTGCCGGTCGCCTGCTCGACGTACTCTGGCTTCCAATAGGTCTGGATGTGGGTCGCGCCGGGGATCTCGAAGATCTCGCGGACGGGGGCGTTAACGGCGGCCTCATAGCAGTCGATGGTCATGTAGCCGGTGTCGGCATGGCTGCCCATCATCATGAGCAGCGGCACGTTGATGAGCTCGGCTCCCTGGCGGGCGTCCCAAGCCGCGAGCTCCATGAGGCTCGACACCGTGTAGCTGAAGGTGCTGCCTGCCTTCGCGGCGTCGCGGCCGTAATAGTAGTAGCCCTCGCGGTAGAGGTCGTAGGGCATCGCGTCGGCCTGCTCGGGCGTGGCGGTCTCGCACATGTTGGGCGTGAGCGCAGGTGCCCGCCC
>OLOR01000596.1_pt1 | contig 38207 bp, 47 predicted proteins | sample 1672521 | NCBI WGS metagenome assembly OLOR01 (sample SAMEA3136695, study PRJEB25190) | human gut metagenome | biome: human gut; feature: human-associated habitat; material: faeces | place: Austria | collected 2013
CGATTTCAATTCACGTCTCCTTACGGAGACGAACAGGGTACAGCATCAAAAAAAGCTTGCTTTTATTATTTCAATTCACGTCTCCTTACGGAGACGAACTTTTCAATGTATTCTTTGATGTAGTCGTGATCTTATTTCAATTCACGTCTCCTTACGGAGACGAACAGCGAAAAGAATCAATATGCTTGACTTATATTTTTTAATTGAACAGCTGCAACAGTAAAACGGCTATCATTTTCTCATCAAATCACTCAAAATCAAAATATTTTCTTTTCAAAGTATGGTGCGAATCCCACAGCAAACTGCATATCGCTTGGCATTCGCACCAAAGATCATGTCAATCATCAAAAGCACTTGATTCGTTCAATCTTGATGCCTTCCGGCTCTGTGATAGTCACCTCGTAATCATCATATGATTTAGGATTATCTGTTTTTGGTTTAACCTGCACGGCGTTGTATAGTGCGCGTGGGCTGTACTGTACGCCAGGCTCTTCCATCCAGTCTACCTCTGCCACTGCAAGACTGCCAGCCGGACGAGCTGCAGAAGCGTCAATGATCATCATGTTGACAAGTGCCTGCTTGAACAACTCGTAATCTTCTTCCGTAACACCATTCTTCTCGGCCAGTTTTCCAGAAATCCAGCCGTTGACTACATACACTGCATGATCAATCTGGTATCTCTTGCCCATACGATCTGAAGCCATACCTTTAGTTTCAGCTGCATTCACTGATCTTGTAATCTGCAGCTCAGTAATGTTAATTGGCAATACAGACGTGCTATCAGCGATGGATACACAACCGCGAATTCCCAGTGAAGTCGCATCTCCCTTGACAGCAAATACCTGACCGAATAGTCTAATGTCCATCCATGTATCGCAGGCAATCTTTCGGGCTTCCTGGCGAGACTTTTTGTAGGCATTGATGAAATCAGTATTGCTTTTCATGCGGCCTTCAAGGGATGTGCAATTATCATCTGCAAATTCTTCGGTCTGAACAAAGATTGTTGCGCCCAGCTGCTGCAAGGCATTTCTGATCTTTCGCTTAATGCATTCCTCTGACATAACACCCAAACCGTCAATATTAACTCTTGGTTGACTTGTCATTGGATCTCCATTTGGTGTACAATTTTTAGCATCAAGAATGACTTTAAAAGCTACGTTGTTCATAATAAAATCCTCCTAAAATAAATTTAATTTTTCAAAGTTTCGGCAAAATGGTCTGAATATCCCAATATCATATCATGGTGATTGATCTTGACTACGGAATCCAACGTATCAAGTATCTTTGCTTGATCGAAAATACCCGAAACATCAATTGTCTTACTACAGATGTTCAAGATTGGTAGCATTTGGTACGCCCATGTAGTTTTGGGTTGTAACACAAACGGATGCCATATTCTCGAAAAACTGTCGGCAAATTTTGGTGTATTGTACAGTAAAAGCTCGTAATCTCGCAGCAATCGTCCTGCCTGATACGATATTGACTGTGTGTCACTATCCTCTGCGTGTGTAAGTGCTCGATACACCTCTACACTTGCAAGCCAATTCCAAGTTGGAATTTTAAGTGGCTGCATGATGCGAGTCTCCAGATTTCTTAATAAAGATTCTTTCTGCAGAGTACCTTGAAGAATACCGGGGATAAGTTCCCTCACGCGAAGTCGTTTAATGGAGTCAGGTGCCTCCCATTTCTTTCCAGCACAACCATATGCAGTATTAACGACTTCTAACAACGCTGGCGAACCATCTATCCACTTTTTGTCACGCCAGATTTTTCCTCGATTACTTTGATACCAATATCGAAGATTATCTACTGCTGTACTGCCAGGCAAAAAGCCCTCTCCGCAAACAGAAATTCTTCCTTTTGTTCCTCCGTCTACAGTGTCTAATAATAGCCAATGCACGTCGGTAATAGGGTCAATTGTTTCCTCCGGATCATCCCACTTGAACATCAAATTATTGAGCTGTTTTCCGTAATTCTGCTCTGGATGGTTTGTCCAGACAAGACACGTTAAACTGCCAACATGTATGCTTTGTCGTCGAATGAGCCATCGTAGTGTTGACAAAGCTTTCTGCGAAGAATGATAACCCAAGCTGACACATTCCTCTGCCGTTACAAAAGTACCATCACGAAATGCACAGCCTCTTGAGTCATTTGACGAGATAAGTTTTGCCATATCCGCATCAGATCGGATCTTTCCAATTGTTCGGACTGTCGTATTTGTTATTTCGCCGGTCAAATAGTCAATGCCTTGCTGTGTTACTCTGGCAGAGGCAATACTATCAAAGTACTCTTGTAGTTTAGGATCTTCCCAAGTTTTGACATCATCTACCAAAAAACGTATGATTGCGTCCTTAAAGGCTACTTTACTGTTTAACACGTACCCATTCTCATCACATAGAAAAGCAATATCATTGGAAAGAGTCTTCGTGAGCAGGTAATTTTTTATTGTGCAAACTGCTTCGGGCGGATTATTCAATTCGTTCAGTTGCTGTATGTATGCATCATTTTTTGGAGTAGATGATTCACCGCACAAATATTCCAACTTTTCGGTGAGAAAGTGTGGTACTGGAGCAGAGGTTCGTGAGGCGGATTCTATCGTGACCGGGATGGCGGTTGCCATATCATCGTCAGTATTTGTACACGCCCCGGCAAACTTGCCGTTTTTTGTTAAGGTAACCGTAATTTGCGCTGCAGCCCCAATATGTGATGCAGGAAGCGGCTTGTCTTTTGCATCATCATTATCAACTGAAATTGGGTACAACTGCAATAATGATTGCAATGAGTTGACAGTTTCAGATATGTCAAGATCTGCAAGTTCAGCATCGCTTTTTGGCGGTAATGCCTTTGATCGATCTGGATGCTTTGTATTGTAGTAAGCGCACTGCTCTTCTATAGGGAAATATATAATACCACGTTTCATGTGATAATCAAATAATGTAGTTCCATTAGCCCGACCATTTTCATCGTAGTCAACAGCGTTATACATCATTCCAATATGTAAGTATTCCATATTGTCATAAAATCCATTCTCAGTGTCATACTGAGTCGGACTGACAAATGCCATACACTCAGACGCACCAAGGTATGGCAGGAATCTGCCGCCTACCTCCAAACTACGATTAAATATAGCAAGATGCTTTGCACTGAAATCATCTATCAGATCTGGTCGTTTTGGATTTGGAATCATGTATCCTTTTACTTTGTATCGTACATTTTTGAGATATTTGTAGGTTGAGAGATCTTTTTTGTCATCATAAAAATGAGGAACCAACTTATTCATAGCTTCATACTGAATTTCGTTCATTACCCTGCACTCAGTAATTTGATATTCGATTGTTGGCTTCCAATAAATGTTTTTGCAAATTCCAATTAAAGCAGATTGCGTCGGTACTGGATAGCTGTTTTTTTCTTTGCCGATACGGGAAACCGGATCGGTAAACAAAGCCTTGCTTCCTTCAACTTCGAAATAAATTGAATATTTCTGTAATTCCTGTTGCACACACTCACCCCTTTTCTTTAATAATAGTGATATTCTCGTGATATGGTGCATATATTCCTGCACCACTCATATATTCCTCATACAAGTCTACCGGGACATCATGTAGGATGAACTCACTGCCATCCGGTACAATACTGTACCAATGTTTTTTACTTCCACCAGCAGTTGGCTCGCCTATCGTATAGATAACCTCATCGTCATGATGCATTTTTGTGTTTTTGTCTTTTGCAGCTGCAATTACCTTGCCCAAAAACGTAATGGCTGTTTTTTCCTGCTTGATTTCGGAAACAACAGAACACTTAACCGTTTCAATGGCAGATCCGCTTATATTACCAAAAACCCTACGGATGGCCACATTTAATTGCTCCTGTGCAAAATCATTAACAGTCCACACTTTTTCATCAGGATTCCACTTTCCATGTAACTTTTTTAGTTCTTCGATAAACAGTGGATTCCATGGTGCTTTGATGGATAGTAGATTCCCTTCTTTCGCTTCAATACTAATTTGTTGCATTTGATTTTCTTTTTCCTTCTTTTTAGTTGTTATGTCATATAGTATACCAGAATCCGTTCTCTAGCGCAAGGCAGGTAGTTCTCTTTTTGCTGAGGCCTTTGTCAGATTCGTATTCTAAGAGGGAAACTCCTGACAACATCAGGAGTGATTGACGAGTGCCATGAGAGTCAGGTATATATCCGTACAACGAGCATTGTAACGGTCAATCAGTTCTGTTTGCCCAGAATAGCGACTGTAATAGTCCACTTCTGTTCCTGATATTTGGCCCGCATATTGGTATAACGATGCTGCAGCAGATTGGTATAGATGCGTTCCATAAGTGGCATAGCCAGTATTCTGCTGGTCAGAATCAAACCATCTGGAAGCTTCTACCTTTGCTGTTGGGATCTGAAGCATAGATAATGGCGTAGCCGAAGCCTCTGCCAGTGCTTCTTCAGATGCAACATTGTCTAGCATTAAAAAGTCTGCACCTACACGCGCAGAGGCTGTTAGTAGGTCAGAGCATAGCTGATCGGCACCAGATGCATTGTATAAGCAGTTTCGATCACCTATTAAACAGTCAAATTCAATCAACCCTGCCAAGCTATCACGATACTCTTGAGAGGTCGCTTCAAAAAATTGATACTCTCCTGCTCTCGCCTTCGCAGAATCATCAAAAAAGCCAATATCAATGCTGTAATATGACTGAGTATCATCAGCAGCTAATTGAGCTGCGAGAGCCATGAGTAGTGCAACGGCAGAGGTTCCGGTGTCAGCTGGCGTGTCGTCCAGTGTGTAAGCTGCGGCCGTGTCATAATAGCAGGCAAGGAAAAGCGTTTCATCAGAGAATCCGTCAAAATGGACAATATAGTTGTCAGCGGTAAGTGGACTGATAAACGGTTGCTCCACAATGGCTGCCTCTGTTGTAAATTCTTCTGTTGCATCTTCGGCAGAGGACGTTTCCTGATCCGGCACATAGATGTATGGTATACCATTTAAAAAGATACTTCCGGTTGGTGCTTCTGGAATATTCGTCTCTTCTTCCAATTCGCCCGTATCAGAGTTATTTTCGCCGGAAGAGGTATCCATGTAATCGCCCTGTACCTGCTTGGAATTTGCAATAAAAACAGTGCAGCCTTGATCAGTTAAGGTTTCATAGATCCATTCGCCTGCTCCGCGTTGTCCCTGTGACCCACTGGAGCGATCAGGAAACTGCGTACAGAGTGTTTCTTGATAATTTGCAGCAGCAGCGGCGACATCAAGAGAGGCATCTGCCATTGCAGGTGTAGAAGATGCTGCCAAACTGTAAATCAATGTTGAAAGACCCGAAAAGCCATAAAGATAACGTCGATAGTTCTTCATACTTTTTTCTCCTTTGTCTGTTGATCGTCGGTACGATTGATAAGGTCTGCAATGCTATAGCCATGTCTGGTGCCAGGCAGTTTGATTGCGGCACTTATTGTAGTGGATTTCATGGTAGAAACGTAGCGTTCGCTGATGCCGATGTATTGTGCTGTTGTTGAAACGCCTGCACCATCAGTTGCCATCATTCGTTGCATGGCAGCACCACGAATCGATCTCAAAGGATAGGATTCTAGTAGGACTCCAGATTCAATGAGAGGTACTTGGGCATTGTGACAATATCGCTGCATTGAGGACGCACTAATATGATTTCCGTCTGCGATGTTATGAAATAACCAATCATCGCCCATGTATCCGCCATGCAGAAAGAATTCTTCTACCTGCTCCATCAAATCAGCTCGAATGATTAAAAGTCGCTCGGAAGAGCCGGAAACATGTAACATACAGTTTCCATCTTCATCGCAAGTGAAATCAGTGGATTTTAAGTCTATGATTTCGCTAATGGTTAAAGCACATTCGTATGCCAAAAGCATTGCAAGATAAGCTTGCTGATCGGTTTCTCTGGCTGCTTGAAGAATCATTGCCATCTGAGAGGCAGTTGGATATCTGCTTACTTTAGGGGTTGGTGCATTTGCCGGATTTAAAAAGCTTTCTTTGATGTTTAAGAACCTTTCATCTTCCGAACTGTAAAAGTCCAAAAAGCCCGCAATGGCATAATAACAGATTCGAGAAGTGGAAACCGATATCTCGCGGTTTACGATCTGCATTGGTAACACTTTGTTGACATAGTGTATCCACAACTCAGGAGTAATCTCATGAATTGGCAGTTTATAATATTCGCAAACGTCCAGAATGCAAGAAATGTAAACCTGTCTGGTTTTCGAGCTGTTAAGCAGTTGCCCCCATCGTTGCAATGCGGATCGTTCTTGACTGTCCAGTGTAAATCCGTTCTGCTTTGCAGAAATGTTTTGTAGTTTTCCTCTCTGAATTTTTGCAACCTTTTCTCGGATATTTTTAAAGTCTGGATTCTGCATACCGTAGAAATCCAAAAAATTAAGGATTGCGTAGCGATAACTGTTATAAGAAAATTTTGAAATCTTACAGGTGTTCAGCTGATTTGGCAATATCTTGTTGATATAGTTAATCCACAAATCAGGAGTCATATCATGGATAGGAAGTACATAGTAGTCGCATACCGTTAAAATGCAGGAAGCATACTTCTTCCAAGTTAGCGGTGTAAGGGTAGCCTTCCAGTGCTGCAAGGTCGACAAGTCCTCTTCGCTTAGTATATAGCCATTTTGCTCTGCCTGAATCTTTTTCAGATTTCGGATTCGCGGCTTCTTTGGGTTTGATGATTGAGAAGGCATCGCTCTCCCCCTTTCTGAAAATTGATAGTACCGCAAAGGCGGCAGAGGCATGTCAGAAGATACTTATATTTTGGGCATAGCCAATTACGAATTCGAGTCGTTGCACTCCTTATCAAGCCACCACATGTGTACTCGGCTTGTATAGGATAGTGAGGTTGGAGCCTGATATAAATAGTCTCCCCGTTCTGTCTTGTAAGTCTCGTAAATTTGTAAAAACATCAAATATTCAAGTAATGAACTGAAGCCTGCATCTTTAGCTTCTCTCTCAATTTCCTTTCGTGCATTGGATAAGTTCTTAATATATTTGCTGTACAATTCTTCGTTAGTCATGAGCCATTTCGTCAAGCAGAGTTATTGTATTGTCCGAGAAAACTGTTTCCTTGGATATACGATTCTGCCTGGCATCCTCCTTTCAAAAAATGATTGAAACAATCGGATGGTGTTGTAGCAAAATATCGTCCCAAAAGTCTTTGAATACCAACATCTGCATCCACATTTAAAAGGTATTGATTCTTTCGTTCTGACAAAGCCTCCAAACAGATTATAACATCCTGCAATCGCCCTTTACAAGTGTTTTTCATACCGTATGCCGAATACGATACTGTTTTTTGCCCTATTTTGTTCTTCTGGATGCGTTGCCTTTCGAAAAAGTGCAAGGATTCGATCTGGTCCTGTGGTGCATCTCGACCATTCTGAGTACAGTTGCAGAAAATAAGTTTTCCAGCCTCACACTGTTTGCTTTCAGTAGAGGTGTTAACTAAAAAACTTGCCAGACTGTTCTCTCCAGCTGCTTTTTCCGTAAGCCTCTGCATCTGCTTTGCCTGTTTCATCTCGTGCAGTCTTTGCGGTAACGCATCCTCTGCCGCTTCAGACCAGTGTAGTGCATTATCCACCACTGTATTTTGTAAATAATGAGAAATCATTACAACCTGCGGAAGAATTGAAGCAAAACGCTCGGCATCTGGTGACTCAATACCCTGCGGTTTAGTATACTGTTTTGGATAAAACTCTGGACGAAATGCCATCCAGTCAGATTCTTTTTGCATAGTAAAGGTTCGGAAACGTGGGATGCATCGTGTCGTTCTTGATCTGGTCACAGTGGCAGTGGTATTACCTGTCGAATCTGTTTTTGTTTTGTCAAAATTAGAGTTAGATTCGTTGACATTGAAGTTATAGTCAAGTATACTGGTGTCAGACGTCAAAATATTATCTTCGTCTGCAGAACGTGAAGGGGAACTTTCCACAGTATCGTTGTTTTCCAGTCGTGACTCAAGGAATCGTCTGGCAGAGGCACTAATTACAATGTCTTCCGGTCTGGTGATGTCTGCATCTTTGCCATCAAGAGAATGATTGCAAAAGGCATTTAAAGAATCAAATAAGGATCTGATAGGGAACTCATCATACAATTCTTCCAAAAAAGGAATCGTTCTGACATCCGCCGTTCCAAATTCAGAGACACGAGAAAACCAATTAGCGAAAGTTTTAAACTGAGTAGCCGAATCAACGGATACGATATGTTCAATCACTTTCTTTGAAAAAGATACAACAACCAGCTCAAAACTACGGTTGTTATAGTGTCGTAAGCGAAGACCCCACTCACCGACAGTGCAGACAGCACAAGGAGTTTTGTCCATAACCCCCACAAGAATCGGAACCTGTAAGGAACCAATTGTGCTTGCAACATAAGCAATACTATTGGAAAGATTGAAGTAGCTGGTATCGTAACTGGCGTAATGACCACGTATCATAAAAACTCCTTTCTGCCGAAGATAGGCACACTTGCAATAGGTTAAGAATAAGATATCATTGTATAACTTCCTCATTCCAATCTCTAGCCCTAATTCCCCTCTGCCGCATTTCTTCCCCGGATCACCTCTATTCCACTATTTTCTTTTGCCTTCCGGTAGCTTTTTTCTTCCGGGAATCCAGTTTCTTCCGGCTGCGATACTGCCTTGTTCGCTCGGACGGAGTCCGCTTTTCTGCCCCCGGCCGGGGGCAGATCCACATCTTTTAATCTATCTTTCAATCCATGCTTGGCGCGCGGCCGCGCGCTTTTCTTTCCGGTTCAAAATATCTTCCGGTAGAAAAAACGTGATCAAGGCATGCGGCCGGAAGGTTATGTGGGATCGAAAGAAATGGTCGGTAGCAGGAAAAGCTGCGGAGAAGATTTCTTCCGAGGGAAAATAATGTGGAGGGAGCAGAGGGGGGTAGTGCTTATTGAAGTTATACTATATTCTTTTGTTATTCTGAGTATACTGGATAGGATAGCTTTTGTCAATTTGTTTTGTTATGATTTCATTATTTTTTTATATTTACTTCTCTACTGTTCTTGAAAAAGGCGGAAAAAACTCATTGATAATATATCGTCCACGAAAAAGCTTCTTACAGAATCCTCTGCCCTCTTCTGCTTTCCTTTGGGTACATTTCTTTGGGGCTGGCTCTGGCAGAGGGACACGTCTAAAAACCACTTTTGAGGGAATGACTTCTGGAAGCCCTTAAAACATGCGGTTTTCAGGTGGGTTTAAAAACCACTTTTACGGGAATATCTTTTAAAAATTCAAAAACAGTTCAAACTTCTTTTGCGATAAGAAGCCTTGACAAAATCAAGAAAAGCTCGTAATATATGAGCAGAAAGAATTTTCTTTCTAGGTGTTCCGCCACCTCAAAGGGCGAATTATGCAGATGAGTAAGGTTTTTCCTTACTCATTTTTTTGTGGTTCTGATTACAATCTTTTGCATCAAAAAAGAAGCTCATGGTTTCCCGCAAGCTTCTCTCTCAACAGTAGTTGTTGTCTAATTTCTTCTGATGATTTCACTAGATTCTTTTTAATTTTCAAGACACTTAAAAAAATGTTGCCCATCGACACCCAACTGGTTCCAGCAAATGTCAAGGTTGACTCCGTATTCGTAGCTAGCGTCTTCTCTGGCAGAGGCGACCTCACGATAGACACCTTGATCAAGACCAATTTCCAACTGTTCGACCGTTAATTCCAATTGGAATCTCGGTTGAACAGGACTGGAATATTGCCAAAAACCCGTTTTCAGAGTTTCAAAAAGCATTTCCTTCGTTGGGCTTTCCTTGCTTAGATCACGGCTGATGCTTGCGATCCGAGTAAACTCCTTACCTGCATCGTCTTTGCTCGTTGCTGTTGTTACAGCCAAAAGTCCTGTACTGATCTCGTAAAAATCAATCGCATAACTAGGTCTTGTGCCAATACAAATGTCCAGCTTGGCAGCTGCTTCTCTCACAACAGCATCTTTTGCGTCTTCTGACTTGGCAGAGGTATATCTTTCCTCAATGTCCGCCTTTTCGCAGAGGCGGTAACAATCCGCCGGACTCCAGAAGCTACGGACCCTGAATGCTATTGTAGATACTTCATCTAAATCCTCAAAGAGTTCAAGCCCTGCGTGTCCCATGTTTGACCAATGAAATGTATTAGATTCTTCTGAGATTTCAGCAATCAAACGATTACTACTCTCTGTACTTTTGTCCAGATTTTCAGCTACTTGATCAATTGTGGACCAATTACTCCAGTCGCCCGGTGTAAACTGCCGTGCATCTGGCCAACCTGTTTTTGCTGCCTCTAAGACCTTTCCCCCAGTAAGACCACTGGGTTCAATATCCGTAGCAAGGGTAATAATATTGACGGCTTTTTCGTCCTCGAAAGCAACCGCACGAATAAAACCCTCACAGTCCTCATAAATTTTTGTCAATCTCTTCATAGTTTTTCCTTCTTTCGTATATCTGCCTACAATATGGCAACAAGCTGATGCAACCCCTGCTCGCTCTTTCGTAAAATTACATATTTGACATTATCCGAACAAGTATCTCCGCTTGCATTCGTTGGATTTCTTCTTCTGTCAATTGCACAAAATCCGCTTTCTGAGGCTTATCTTGCTTAGAATGTCTCCGACGCAGCACTTCCGACACATACGGCATAGCAACTGTTATTGTATCGGACATTGCATTGTATCCGCACACAGACAGTACATTGTACCATGAGCCATCGGCAAATTCTCCAGTGTACGAGGAAAAACTGCGAAGCACTGAAACAACCTTCTCTGCTCTCTCAGCCCTCTGCGCCTTTGTCAGCTTCTTTGCCCCAATCGGCATTGCAATAACATCCTCAAATACCGAATCTAACAGCACATCCTCAGCAAGATCAGCAACACAAAACGTAACTGGTTCAAACGGATGGATAAGCCAATCTGCTTCCTGCAAAAAGGCTTTCGCAAGACACATTACCTGATGCAGCTTAGTTTCGTCTTGGATATATACTCTACCCGTCGTTATACTGTTTCCCTCTGTCTCTCTTTGCTGTTCGAATATCTTGCCAGAAACAAATGCCTGCTCAATAGCAGTTTCCAATTTTTCCATTTTGCTATTGGCAGAGGCTTTAACCCTCTGCCGCCTCCTTTCCATCTGACTGAATGCACTATCTGAAAATAAGTAGCATACCAAGCAAGAACATTGACAGTCCCCAACCCCCAATACTGAGTTCCCGCCATTTTTCGTTGTCCTCATCTGTATTCTTATTGGAAAACAACCTACAGACACTTACAAATGTTAGTAAAAGTGAGAAAATCTCCAAGCGTAAACATAGTCTCCAAATATCCCTTCCTGTTGAAATATATGATGGCATCGTCCCAACTAACATAAATAATCTTGTTGTGGAAAATATGACACAAAGCAATATACACACCGGAATACCATTTCGAAATTTTGATTTGCCGCTGTCAGGTTTTCCCTTTTTCTCTGTCAAAAATGTAGCCAAAAGACAAAAGAAGATCCCAACAAATGACAATCTGCTTAGTATAAGCGAAATCATATTTAGAACCACAAATACTTGGTTAAACACTTCAGAAATTTCAGACATTTTTCTTTTTCCTCCTTTCGTTTGTTTGCATACAGGATAGCGCATAGGACAGGCTGATGCAACTCGCATTCCAAATATCATGCGTTGGGATTTTTCTCAATCTTCTTTTCCAGTCGATCCCTGACATCACTCACAAACCAACCAATGATGTCCCAACCACCTAAACGATCCTCTAGTGCCTCAACAATGCCAGTCCTACAAACAATGGCAACATTCTCATCTGTGGTTGTGAATCCCTTTTCGCTCAAAACCTCTTTGATGTCGTCAACGTCCCACAAGACAGACGCGATGTATGGCTTGTGATTGATCAAATTGTAAACATTACTTTCTGAGTCGTTTTGCATCATTTCAGCCAGCTTGTGTGCCATTTTAATAGCACTTTCGTTCCCACTGTTAGCAAGCACCTCAACAATATCTTCCAATTCGTTTTTTGTAAATTCCATTGATCCCCCTTTGCATGCCTACTTACGAAAACTTCCAACAAGCATATGCATTTCCACCAATCTCCCAAAACTCCACACTGTCTGCAAAGTAGGCCCAGTCGCAATCTATTCCCTCATACGCTTTCTGTGTTTCCTCAAGCTCCCTTTGTACATCAACCAAAGCAGCTTCTTTTGTTGAATAGGTTTTTCTGTAATCTGATTCCCCAGTATTGTCGGTATAGCTGACCATAACCATAGTTAATACACCATCCTTTTCTTTAAACGCATCCCGCCGAATTAATCCATTCTTTCACCAGATTCAGAGAAACTTCTGCCGTTTCAGCGATTTTCTCAATGCTGTCACCATTTTTGTACATTTTAAGAGCCATTTTTTTGATACCTTCTGCGATACCTTCTGCGATACCTTCTGTTTTACTCTCGTCCATTAGATCTTTTACCGCCTTGCACATGTCGATTTCCCCCTTTCCGTCTGGAACATAGATTGGTGTGTTTGTGATGTCGCGGATCACTTTTGTTGTATTATCACCCATCGAAATCTCCCTTACTTCTGAACAAAATCTTCCCATCCTTCCTCGACAATCGCCACAACAGAACAGCCCTCGAATTTAATTCCACTGTCCGTGAGTGGCGTTAAATTCATATGTACATCAGTCCTATTCATCAATTTCATTTCCTTTCTCATCATACACTGCCATATTATTGATAGATATATCAATTCCAGCAGCTACACAGTGCTTCAAGAAATCATCAACAACCTTATCATATGTTGTTGCGTCCGATTTAAAAGAAATATAACAATCAGTTATGCGCAATTCGTTCATAATTTTTCAGGCAATGGAAGCCTCACTTGGATGAAGCAACTCTCCTTTCCTCCTTTCGTATGTTTCTTTTAAGAGTATTGCTTATTTCAAAGTAATTGCCTTCTTCGGCACCTTTCTGCCTCTGCAAGCCGCTACCACATCTGGCAGAAAGGTGCTTCCAGACTTTTGTTTTTCTGGCAGGGGACTTCTTGCATTAGCCTAGAACACTGACTCGCCCTCTTCGTCTGGTTCATTGCTCAAGTCAATAGTTTCATCATCATCCGTATCATCATCCGATCCCTTAAAGTGTTCCTTGTAATACTCAATACGTTCCCATTCTCGTGCATATTTACAGATAAACGGAACAACAGTGAATTGATTTTCCCGAACAAAGAATACATCTGTCATTCTGAAGATATTAAGCATTTCTTCTCTGATCACTGACATATCATCAAGATTGTCCTTTATGCAACGTATTGTATATACATGCAATGCTCTTGTTAAAGATTGGTTCAGCCTCAGTTCTCCCACAACATATTGCAAGACTGGATCGGTAAAATTACTATTCAGTGGCGATGGCTCTTCTATCATTCTAAAATGTGCATACTCAAATGCGCCTAGCCCGTTGGCTTTTTTAGAATCGCTATCTTTCAAATGAGAAACGGTATTGACTCCTTTTTCACTGAGAAAATTTCTCATTGCTTTCCCTTCCGTCTTCTCATATCCTTTGATACAGCATAGACTTCTCAGATCGCCCTTATTATACTTATGCTTACCATTCTTGCGATCAAACAGATCCGCTTTTTCTAGCGCTGCCTCATAGTATGCATCGCATTGTGTCTGTTCATAAAACTCTTTCAAATACTCTCGATACTTCTTTGTATCCAAAAATCCCGTAGCGTCTTCAACCAATTGGGTGTTCAAGGATTCACTTGGCAAGAATACTTCTTCTGTTCTGCTAATTGCATAAGTGTGCTCACCGATCGTTATTATATACTGCATGACGCGTCCATGAGCTTCTTCCTCTTTTTGAACTGCCAGCAGAATCTTCTTCGCATCCGCACTGTCCCCTATTGAAAGAACATTATTAATTGTACCATCTGAGTATAATACCAACTGTGGATACCAATATTCAAATTTTTCGGTATCGTCGGTACCATCAGAATCATCCTTTCCTTTTCGCCTCCTGGTGATCCAGCATACTTTCATCATAAGATCTTCGTTTTCACAGTCCGGCATAAAAGCCGCCAGATCCGTCAAACTAATGTACTTCTCCTTCAGATCAGTCTTGATAATTGCTTCGGCTAGTAGTTTTAAAAAAACATTTTGTTTAATAAGCTGTGTATCAGTTTCTTCTGCATCATCCGTTGTAGCCTTTTTACTCTTCTTTTTACTCTTCTTGCCTTCTTCATCATCTCCTTCCTTGTCGTTCTGCTCTAACGGAACCACATAATGTTGCGTACAATAATCAGGACTCGTATAGGCATCCTCAATGCCTAATTTAGTGGTGTAATCCTTTTTGCCGTGGATAATGATAATTGCAAACTCACCATCATCAATATATGGCTCCTCCATACACTCCTCTACCTCGAAACCATACTTTTTCAGGTATTCAGCAAACTCGGCAGATGCTTTTACACCACGAGTAAAGATTAGATTACAAACATAAAATTTGTGGATGCCAACTGCTTTCAATAACTCCGCATAACGCAAGGTTCTTTGATCTTCGTTTAAACATTTAAGATTTACTTTTTTTAACTGGTAAAATTCTGGTGTTTCAAACTCCAAATGAATATATTTTGATAGTTTTTCTTCAACTTCTGGTAAAAAAGAACGATACAGGATACCCATTTTCGTTTTTGCGGATATCTCAAGTGACTTCCAACTGCAAAAATCAACCACACTCTTTTTTCCCTTCGCATTCATCATGAGATACGCAGTATCTTCAATATCTTCGACACGAACACGACGCATCTTCCCTGTTGTGGTATCTACTGTATAGAGCGGCTTTTTTATGTGTGTTCGTTTGTTCACTCTTAGTGATAACGCCATCTTTTTTTCATACTCTGTAAAGGTACGAACCTTTAAAGCTAAGATATCATCGTTAATAGATACTTCTAGTGCTTTGCGACGATGTAATTGTAATTCCGTATTGTAAACAACGGAAAGCTCTGATGTTGTATAGTACAAGTGTCCATCCATGCTACTATAGTTATTGTTCGTATTCGCCAGCATGTTACAAATGGCGTGTGTCAAATGCTCATTATGCTTTCCCAGAACCGCCTCATTGCCTCTGTCTCCATCAGCTCGAATATCAACCTGTACCAGTTTCAGACCCGTATCTGGATCTGCCTCATATAATTTCTTTTTGAGTTCAGTTCCAGATACTTTTCCTTTTTGGAATACCAATACCGCCCTCTGCCCATACAGATACGAAATAGAAACAGGGTGATTCTCATTTAAAATGCCCAGTGCTTTTACATATGATGCATTTCTCTCTGACTGATACTCAGCTTTGCCCTGATATGTTAACGCAAAAACATCAAAATCCTGCTCAATTGCCTTTAATTTTAATACACCATATCCCTCTTTTTGTGGATCAATTTTAATTCGAGAAGTTCGAACATTGTTAGGCTCACAGTTACTTAGTAAGTCCTTCTTGTCCTTAATCGTTGCTCTGGCCATAATCACCCTCCAAAAATTGGCTCAAATGTGACGGAATGACACTTCCTTCTTTATCCAACAAACCATTGATATATACAATTGGAACAAAACTCTCAATATCAGCATCATATGTTTTGCTGGTGACATCCTCTGCCTGAATCAGATTAACAATATATGCCTTTTTCGCACCAACCTTTATTGCTTTTTTCTGCGTATAGGTGATCAGATCATTCAGTCTTGATGTTGAAATCTCACCGTCTGCGTAGTTCTTAAAATCAATATAGACATCAGAGTTCAGTTCAACGTCAAAACGCTCGTATCTTACACCATCTGTAATATCGTTGCAGATCATTCCAAGTTCCTTGCGAAGAATAAACTTGCCAGCCATTTCCCCTTGCTCACCACGAGCCAAATCGACTGCTTCCTGACATAATGCAAAGCGATCAGACTCACCAGATGTAATCATTCCGTTCTCTGCAAAATACTCTTTCATTCCCGGATACGCAAACAATGTATCAAAGTGGAATCCTTCTAGTGATACGCTACCGACTGGTTCCTCCGATGCCATCAAAGCATTTTTAAAAACATCATCTGCATAATAGGTGCTTACCTTCTTCTTTAACTGTTCGTATTCTCTTGTTCCCTTACTTGTTTTCTGTGTCATTAACATAATCCTCCTTTAAAAATTGACTTAAATGTGGTCGTATAATACATCCTTGTTTGTCTAACAGACCATTGATATATACGACCTGAACAGATTTCTCTGTATTATCATCGTATGCTTGTACAGTACCCGTTTCATCCGCAATCAAATTGACGATATATACCTTTTTCGCATTGATTTTTACTGCTTTTTCCTGCGTTTTTTCGATCAGTTCTCTCATTCTTTTCGGTGAAAGCTCACCATTTGTGTAGTTTTTAAAGTCAATATAGACATCAGAGTTCAGTTCAACATCAAAACGCTCGTATCTTACACCATCTGTAATATCGTTGCAGATCATTCCAAGTTCCTTGCGAAGAATAAACTTGCTTGCAACTTCTCCTTGCTCACCACAAGCTAAATTGGCAGCTTCTGGGCATAGTACAAATTGCCCTTTTTCGCAAGTTGTAAACATATTGTTTTCCATGAAATGCTCTCGCATCCCCGGATAAGCAAACAGGATATCGAAACGGAATATGCGCTCAGAGATTTCAGCTGTTCCATCATAATCCTTCTCTAACACTACATCGGAGTTTTTATAGGCATCCACGGTAATTTTTTCTGCATCTATGATACAGCACTCATAATCATTCTTTTTTGAATAATAATAAGAATTAACCGGTTCTTCAAAATAGGAAAACATGATATTTGAGAAGCATCGTTTATCATTGGAAGAATAAGTTTTTACAACTTCTTTTCTCAGACCCCTGTAAGCATCCATTTGATCCGGGTTCATACTTGCAACCCCATACTCACGGTGAATCAAACTCTGCACATGGCTATGAAATTCGATTCCATGTGTCATGTTTTGTCGAAGGATTCTATACTTTCTATCATCTTCCAATACACCCGCCTGTGCTTTTTGGAGTGCTCGATAAACTGCCTCTGCCTCCGGTGTTAGTAAAATCTTCGGATGTCTCTTTTTCGGAGTTTCGCTACAGGATCCGCCTGCACTCTCATCATCGTCAAGAAGGTTTCTGCTAAGAACAGTTCCGATATCAGTGCTAATGTAGATATCAATATTTTTGAGCTTACAGCCACCTCTTGAAATACGTCCGATTGCCTGAAGAACGTCCCTCTCTGCAATCTTTCGATATCCTGCCATTTTTAGATACCCGTCTTTTCTGTAATCATCGCGGCTACCGCTTACTCCCTGAAGTAAATCCATAATTGTAATCATAGATCTCCTTCCTTCCGATGCGATAATATCACCGCCATTTACCAGATGCAATGTTTCGTCGATTCGCGCTACCACGTCATTCATGTTGTTGACATTGGTGACAACAGGTACCAAATTATTTGTGATCGGTCCCAAATAGACTGATGAAACATCCATTTTCTGCAATCTGGCATCCTCTTTATTTTGAAGTGGAAGCAATACAATTTGATCATCTGATACTGTAACTGGCTTCTTTGATTCTACATTAACACCAACACCAGCCGTATTGTATGCTGTAATCAGATACTGTCGCTCTCCCTGCTCTCGTCTATCTTTAATGTCCTGCCATGTCTTTTCATCATTAAATGTCGCTGCTCTCAACACAACTAATGCAACTGATGTGTCGTTTCCAGTAGCCTTTTTGTGGGCTTCGACAAGTATGTTAAAGATGTTCGTCAATGTACGCTCTGACCACTCGTTTCCCCTTCTTTTCGTATCATCTACTGGCAATCTCTTCTCAAAGTGTAAGAAAGCCGGTATTGATTCTTTAACGAAACGATCAACGTGTCTTGCAAATGTGATCAGTCTGCCCCTGGCAAAATCACATTCTGACTGTTCGCATGCACTTGTTGCAGTGTTAATGATTTCTCCAATTTCGTGAGCACATTCAGGATAGTTGACCAGATACGCTTGCAGCATATGCATGGTTGCAATATCCTTATCGGTTTCTGTATCGTCCGGATGATAGACAACAGGCCAATTTCCATAGTCGGCATTGGTTTTTATTCGCCCATCTCGGTAAGGCAGCCATTTTGCCTCCAGTTCATCTACGACATGAGACATCCAGATTGGGTCCTCACTAAGAGATGAGACATGCTCTTCACCCAGCATTCCGATCAGCTCATTTCGATTATAATTAGCAATCGAACTGTCAATATCCATTGTACCAGACAAACAGAACACACGACCATTTGATGCCTCTATTCCTAGAATCATTTCTGGAGTGGTAGGCACATTAAATCCACTAAATCGAATATCTTCCCGATTGTCCTCAGTTGCAATAACAATGGTAGCCGACCAACCAAATGCATAAAACGGAGACATAATTCCTTTTTTTCTTTTTAACTTACTTGGCGGTATCTGATTCATTAGATATTCACTGCGCGTATTGTGTTCATCATCCATCCCAAATGCAATCAATACATTATGCCATGCGGAACGCTCTGTCATTTTTGACTGAACAAGAATTCCCTTTTTGTTGTTTTCAAGCTTGTACTGATAATCGATATCCTGATATGCCCATGCAAGCTCTCGCATTACCTGCGCAAAATTGATGATAAAGCCTCGCATTGCAGAGGTCATATGTACCAAATTGATTTCGTTTTCCTCGCCATATTGCATTCTCAATTTGTCTTTCTCGTCCGAAATGCTTGTATCCTTGCCATAAATCAGTTTATATACATCTACCTGCCCAGTGGTTTTATTGTAAAAAGCAGCAAGCTCCCCGCGTTTTCCAGATGCATCCGCTATAAAATAAAGACCGCCTGCATACACATACCAAATCATCTCCTTATTGCTGACCGTATCAGCCTGCTTGAGCTTAAAGCAACTCTTCAGATGATATTTTTCCATGATTTTTTTTAGATATCGGTAGGAACTTCTCATAGTTCCCAGTCCATCACCTAAATCAGTTATACGCTTCTTCTTATTATTATCATCATAATGTAAATCATAATGATGCTTCCATTTTGACCAATTGCCCTTCATGTTTCTTATATCAGTTCTTTCGAGTGCTTCGTTAAGCTGATCATGCAAGCACGTTAACAGTAGTTTCAGATCATAAATCTCATTATACTGGTTCTTAACATACTGCATTGTCTGGTAGCCCTTGCTTGCGTCTCCTTCATCCGCAAACACAAGTGCATCCTCTGTCCAGGTATCATACGGTAAACTAACACCGTTTTCGATATCCAAATATTGGAACTGCATCTTACTTACTGTAGTAAAAATCACCTTACGGCGAAATACCAACAACGACGGCCACAAAATGGTCATCCATTCATATTCCTTTTCTGTACAGATAATCGTTGCTTCTTCCGAACGTCTTCGTTTTACGCGCTCCTTTTTAGGAAGGTGTTCCCAAGATATTCGTTCTTTTTCTGGTTTCTCGCTGTTTTCGCGTTCATACTTTGCCATAGCTCGACTTTCTGCCGCATCCATCAATTCCTTATTTCCAATTGCATATCGAAACAATGCTCTATTTGCATCTGATACCCGCAATTGAATTTTTGCATCTGCGACAGTATCTGCATCATTAAAGCCCGAAAATCTAACCGCGGAATCTGTTGTTGCATTTTGATAGGCGTTCTCCAACTCTTTATACTGATGGGAGCTAAGAACATCAACTGGCATCAGCTCTGTTGCTCTCGCAAAATTGTGTTTCAGATTTTCCAAGAGTCCTCGAACAACCACTACATTCTGATTATACTCTTCATCAGACAATTGATATTCACCATGCTTCTCGCTTAAAGACTCCGGTGTGATTAACTTATTTTGAATAGTCGTTACGATAATACGCTTGTACTTATCAAACAACTCAGCATATCTTTCCACCCCTTTAATTGCCTTACAAATGATCTCCTCAATGGTATAGGATTTTGCTTCACCAGTCGGCATCTGTGAAAAGGTGACTCCGGTTTGTTCTCCTGTTAACGCTGTATGTAAAAGATACTGTTCTAACGTCGGACGACCATCATCCACATATGCATCTTCATCCTCAGCTGCATGTTCCAAATCTTCATCTATCTCATGAAACCTATTTTTCTTACGTCGCGGATACTCATTTAAGTATGCTTTCAGATACTCTTCAATCAAAAACTTTCGCTTTGCACTTGCATCACTGGATTTTTGAACAACCGCTCGCCGTGCTGTTGTTGCCAAACTTGTTACAAAATCAACAGCCTCGTCTGTTTCTAATCCTTTTCCATACACATCATCTAAACTGATAGCGAAGTTTTTTGCAAACATATAGAATGCCTTACATTTTCCCTCACTCATTTGCAAACATGACAGTGTGGTATCGTCAAGCAACTGATATGTTATTTTAGCAGCCTCTTTTATGATGGTATCACTACACTTTAGGTCTACTGCTTCCTCTACATATTTCTGTAAAGCTTCCTTCCAGCGTGCCCCCTTCCAGCGCTTTGAAGCACACGAAAGCAGCAACTCCTCTGTCAATGTTCCAATACGGAATACTCTGGCTGTATGCGTATTTGCAGCAGGTATGGTGTTAGTGTTAGTGATACTATCAGTATCAGTCTGCTCTTGTGCATCCGGCATACGATCAGACTGATTAGACGCATCTGTATTTGTTAGTCCCTCAGATACACACTCAGTCATTTTGTGTTCTGGTGCCTCTTCCTTCTCCTTATTATTATTCAATTTATTATCCGACGCTTGCCGTTTCGCAATAAGTGCTTTTAATTTTTCCTCAGTTAAAGTGGCTAATGGTGTCTCATTGTGATCCTCCAGAATGCCAACCTCTGCACACTCTTCCTTTGTGGCACCAAACAGCTCATAGATTGGATTGCCCAGAACGCGCTCGATTGCGCGCACAACGTCTCTTGGAACCTTGTTTCTTTTTTTATTTTCAAGGGTCAACTGCCATTGTTGGCGTTTTTTAACTGGATCGCAACTGCTGCTGTATGGATTTGCTACAATATAATCTTTCATCCATTCGTTGATGCGTGCCTCTACATCCTTATAGCAACACTTATTGAATCTGTAACTATCAACCAACGACAGTTCTTTTTTTACTCGTCGCATTATTTTCTCCTTTCTTTTGTATGCTTTGCATATAAGAGTATCGCATATATTAAAAGCTGACGCAACTCGACTCCAGGCAATTTTGCCAAGCAAACAAAAAGGCTCCAGTGCCGTAACACTGAGGCCTCTTTTGTGTGACCAAACATGGGCAACACGGTATCCTTTCTCGGTTTCTTATTGTATCATATTCTGTATCAGACAACAAGCAATTTGTTGCATATCATGCAGAAAACCTCTGCCAGATCACTTTCTCCGCTGCCGCAGCTTCGAAGAGATTGTATCGCTACATATGGCAGAGGCTTTGCTTTGAGAATTCATTACTTGCCAAAATACATCGTAACTGGATCAGAAACATTGATTTCGTCATATGTATCGCTATCCACTACTGCAACAGAAAATTCGAAGGACTCAAGCTCATCCTTTGAGCAATAGTTTTCGTCGTCCGAGTAAAGATCAACGGTTCCCTTTGCCTTTTTGTGAGCTGTCATGTTGGCAGAGAAAATTGAGTAAAACATGTAGTCATTAAGAGATTCCTCATCAAACATGATACTGATTTTTTGATCTGTCAAATTTTCCACGGAAAAGTTAATGGAATATCCGTCAGAATACTCGGAATCTGTCAGACCAGTGTATGTGAGGATTACATAGTCGTCCTGATATACAATATCTCCCTCTTTAACAACATTATCCCCACGCAATGTCTGTAACTCTGCTTTTAACTCTGCGATCTGCTTCTCTAACTGACTGATCAGATTCTGAATCTCGGATGCTCGATCTGTTCCCTCTGCACCGCCAGTGGCACTCTCCTCTTCGCTTTCTACCTCAATAGTAGTTTCGACCTCTGTGCCTGTCTCCTCTGCCATTACTGGCACCGTAGTTGACAGAAGTATAGCTGCAGCTAGCGCATATGCATATCTTCTCATAGTGCAAGTCCTCGCTTTCGTAAATATTTGTTTTTATTTTACCAACAGATCAAATGTTTGTCAACAACTTCTACAGTTTTCAACCTCCGGGGCGGGTGCTTTGGTTAGTCAATCCGCACCTTAATATCAGATTTGAGGATGCATACCAAACGCACATCATAACAATCCCAAGAGTTGCTCTCTCCAATCATTCCATTGTAAGTAACAGATGCAACAAAATCTCCCCAGTCCTCTCCACTGCGACGTGGTACACTCCAGGCAGTACAAGTCCAATAGCCTTCAATTCTGCTGTCATCGTCAGAGCTGGTAATTAAGTTGTTATACTTTCTGGCCTCGTCAAAAGTGATCGGGCGAACCTTGCAAGTCAGCTCTCCATAGTCGTTCTGACCGTCTACCGTTGTTAAGCTTACGGCATGTTCTACTAGGTTCTCGGCTCCTACTTGGTCTTCGATCCATCCTTGGGTGTCCCATGATTCTATATCTTTTCTAAGTTCGGAAAGCTTATAGTTAGATTCATGCGCGTCAAATGGTTGCTCCATCATAACCGGTTGAGTGGTCCAAGTGTTCTCAATGATCAGCACCTTTGTGGTACCTTCAAACTCTCCTTTGCCATGCTCAAGTAAGATACATAAACATTCTCCCACTTGGAATGTATCGCCAGGTTTTAACTCAAACAATTTTTTATCGCTCATATTTTCCTTTCTGCCTTCGTAACCTCCGGGGCGGGTGCTTTGATATTTACCAGATGTCAACACCGAAGAAGTTTGTATCTCGCCCATCTGGTCCTTGCGTCATCCACCAATAGATGCTCCCAGACTGCGCTTTTGCTCGCGTTCTCAGGTACATGAGATTGCGGATACATCACCGGGCGATTGACAACGCCCACTTTTTTCTTTTGCCAGAATGTATCCGGTAGAAACATGGCATCACTGAGACCTAATCTCTCGGTCAACTGCTCGTTGCAGTTGTAATTCAACATGAGCTGGACAATTTCTCCGTCTACACTCCCAGTCCTCTAATGTTCTTACTGGAATACCATACTTTTTTGCAAATTCCTTTTGTGTACACTTCAAGATCAGTCGCAGATCTTTGACTGCCATATCTTCTGTCAAAAGACTGGTATACATTTCTGTATTTGAAGAAATTCCTACACCTTCTATAGTTTTTTGCTTTAAATACTCCAATATACTCTGCTTTTCCCTCGATATGATCATCAACATTTGATCTTTCTGCGCCAGGCAAGCATCATCTGCCGACAAGAGCAGTTTTCCACTCGAATCAATCCGTAGATGATACTTTTCAACAAGGTTTTTGATTTCAGTTAACTTTGCTGTTTTATCTTCTAATACTGACTTCTCCAGTAATGCCAGAAAATAAACCGGGCATTTACTCGTTCCCTTCTCCCACATCTGTAATGATCTAGTGGGAATCAAATATCGTTTCGAGAACTGTTGCTGAGTCTCCCCCAGCAGTTCTCGCATTTCCTTTACATCCATTATAAGCCACCTCCAAGTTCTCTCATGATTTGAACCTTTCGACAAATATCTCCGTCTGCATCCAGCCAATGCACTGGAATCTGGTCATCGGTTCTTTCGTCCCAGACATACCATACTTCCTCTGGTCCTCCTTCAAATTCTCGGATTGCTTCTGCCTTCTCAATTTCTTTTGCGGTTGGCTTGTGATCGAAATACATCTTTATTGTAGCGTATCCATCAGCTTCAAACTGGACACACCTCTGAACCAACCACTCTTCATTATCAAGCCTACCAATTTCGCCATCCTCATCCCAAACGCTTCCCTCGGAAGTTGCCGGGTCAAGTCTTGTTGGAACACCATCGGCTCCCAGCTCTGTAGCCGTGTATCTTAAGAAACCGATCTCCTTCATAACATCTTCAATATACTTTCGGCTTTTAATGCTATAGCCATATTTGAAAATGCTTTCAAGTTCTGGATTTTCTTCGAAATTATAGTATTCCGCATACAAGTCCGATGCAGGGAAACCATAAATCTTCCCTTCGCGAACCAGCTGCCTAGCCTCTTCCAAATTTTTGACTTTTCCCGCGTATTCAGTTCCGCTAAGTACACAGACCACCTGATCTGTGCAAGGAAATACTCTTCCATCTTGATTTTCCAGAAAGTAGATTCCATTGTCTGGGGTGATTCTGCTACCAGCTCTTACTAGGTATGGACCTTTATCGGACATATTATATCCACGAAACAGCTGACTAGACTTTTGAACGATAATACCTCTTTTTGCCAATTCTTCTACGATCATATAAGTACTCCTTTCCATCGCTCTTTAGTGATGCTCCCGCAGCCGTTTGCAAGAACGTCCGCGGTTTTCTGCACTAAAACATTATAATTTTGCAATTATTTTTCATTCGATATTAATCTTCTACAGATTCCCCAATTAACGCTCGTGGCGGTTTTTCCCCATCAAGCATAGTTGAATACAATGCAGCCTTTTTAAGCAAACGATTTTCCTCATCGGTTCTTTCTGGTAAATGTCCACTATCTTCTTGATAACAGCGAGCAGTTTTGTCTGGAAAAAGGCCATTGCCCACTTTGAATCCAATCATAAATATTTCTAACTCTTGTTTTAATTTCTCTCTGTAAAAACTAAACAGTAATATGATTTCTGCTGCTTCGATTTCCGTGCATTCGCAGCCACGTTTCTTTCTACGCTTATATTTGCCTTGATAAGCGTAACAGTCCTTGTTGCCTGTTACCTTGTAGAATATCCATTTCAGCAATTCCTCTTCCAGTTCATTTGCATATCCGAACCAGTGAATTGTTACTTCATCCTGCATGATTTCTTCGTCCTCCAGCTCATACCTAGCTTTTAGATCCTCATATATTTTCATTGCAGTTTCTTTCTCACCGCCTACGCCACGTTCTGCGAGGGCTTTGATTTTCTTTAGTTTTTCAGTAATCTTCTCGCGCTCTGCTCGATCCATTTTCTCACCAATCCTCATAAGATGACGTTATAGCGTCGTATCAATTCTTCCACAGTCGCATTTCTTGCATCAAATACCATTTTTGCCCCTTTCTACCCTCGTAACCTCCGGGGTGGGAAATAATTAGTTTTCTTCAAGCAAAATTTTAATTTCCGCTAAACGCTTGAGAAGTTTTTCTTTCTCAATTTCCAACGCATCACGATCAATCTTATCCTCCACAACCTCGGCTTTGATTCCTTCATGAGTGCTTCCCTTAAACTTTTCCCAGAGGGAAATGCTGACGTTACTTAGTCGGATAACGCATCCTTGCGGCACTTTTGTATACCACTTTCTTGTTGTCCCGCCAGATGTCGGCTTTCCTTCCTCAAAGATCGCATCCTCGCCAGGTCTAGCACCGCTGTCTCTTCCGAATGCTCTGGCAACCGTCTTGCCAAGAAGTGTGTAAGAAGAGCAGTAATCACTGTACTGGCTTTCTTCCATTGTGAGGCGAATAGTTAATTTAGCTTGCTTTGCTTCACCGTCTTCCCCAAAGATCCTCATCATCATCTTTTGAGCGATGTCCTGCGCTTCATTTGGAATCATCCAACAAGACTTGCTTGAACTCCACTTTGCCCCTCCGATACTTTTGATTTCTTTGACAAATTCTTTGCTGTACGGAGTGTACAACTCTGTGTAATCGCCATTGACTACAACTCTAACCATTCTTTTTCTCCTTTTGCGATTTTTTTTTTAAGACTCCTAAAAGCATATCTCTAGCATTCTTTCCGAATATGCCTTCCCCGTTGTATGCAACCATTTCGACTCATTTCTTATTTTCCTTATCTCATCTGCACTACATCCATGTTTTTGCGCTTTTCGCGCCAGTCTCCACAGTCTCGTTGCTTTGATTCTGTCATTTTTCTTTCCTTTTCCCCGGCAGCCATTCGCCGCCGGGAGTATTATTATCTAAAATGCTCCAATTCATAAACAGTTGTGGAAGGATTGTGCCAGCGCTTCCGGTTTAAAAATTTTCCACGGCTCATGATGTACTCTAATCTAACAAGGACGCCATCGCCGGAAATGCCTAACGCCCTATTAGCAATTCTTCGTCCTTCTTCATTGTATTTAGCCGGCTCAGCATACATATATCTCAGTTCCTTGAAAAAAGGTTCAACTTCAAGTCCTGTACATTCTCTCCAATGATTAAAGATTTCGCTTCCTCCCTCAAGGATTCTTTTCTTCATTTTCTGAAAACAATACTCTTGATGCTCTGTAAGCTCAACGTCCTCGACATCTTCATACGCTTTTCTTTGAGCTTCTTGTGCCTTTCTCTGCGTTTCAAGCTCCCACTTGAGCTGATCAATTTTAACCTCATAGCAGTCTGTAACAATACCCCAAACATTTTCACCTTTTTTTGCCCGTGTAACTGCTTCTTTTCTGCACGCTGGATAGCTTCCAGTAAAAACAGCTTCACCTTCCCATGAACCAATTACTACGTTATAAGTATCGGCAAACCACTGCTGATTATTAACTCGTTGAATTCTTCCTTCTACCATTTTCCTTGACCTCTGCTACCCTTGTAGCTCCTTTCTTTAACTTTATGCTGTAAGCATACCACGCATTTTGTATACTGTCAAGTCTTTTTATTGCATAATGCGTGATTATTATATAAAAAATAAAAGGCAGGTGCCGAAGCACCCGCCCAAGTCTTTTTCTGTCTGCATCTGTTAGTTGCATTTAAGCTACTCTGGCATTCAATTTCTTCAATTGCCTCCCAATCTGCGCTCAATTGCCTTTTGAATTTCTTCCTCTGGTACATCAGGTCTTCGAATCACCTGATACAGAACGAAAATATTCTCTGGCACAATAATCAATTTGCACTTGGTACAGCGGATCGGATGCATAAGAATCGAAAATAGCTGATCCTTTTCGATTCGAATCGCCATGCCACAATTTGGACACTTTGCAATGCAATACATATCCAAAATGCCATGCTTTTTGCAAAACTCAAGCAGCTGCTTCGCTGTAGCAAGATCAATGCCCAATTGCGTTGACACCATGGATACTGAGATTTCCTGCTGCGCCTTCTTAGGCAGTGTTGTCAGCCAAAAATCAAAGTTCTCAACAACAGTATCATCCACAGATTGAATTTCTAAAAGTTCTTTGTAAAGCATCTTCTTTTTCCTCCTAATAAAAACAAAATCTCCACGCTCGTAGGTGATATCCTACAAACGTGGAGTCTTTTCGTTACTACAGTTCTGATACTACTTCTTTATCAGGGAACGCAGCAATCAGCTTTTTAATTGCCTCCTGCACACGCTCATCACGACAAAGCTCCGGCGAAACAAACTGAATGTATCCAAGGTCAATCTCTTCCCCGGTGACAATATCAATCTGTTCATCCTGCCTGGACTCTTCCCCTTCCGTATGGCATCTAATACCAATAGACGGAATTCCGTGCATTCTCTCTGGATCAATTGACTTATACATGTCAATTGCCTCCTCAATGTTTGTGATATCGTCTCGATATACGCCCATTGAATGTACCTCTCCGCACTCTGCAACTGTAAACAGCATCTGTACCTTATTTTTTGCCATATTACTCTCCTTTCTGTATGCAAGGAACAGATCTTGCACCTGCTCCTTGCAACCCAACTGATTACTTCTTCATGAATTTTTCTAGCTGTTGCATTACCGGATCATACACCGTTACCACGGCATACTGATTATAGTAATGCGTCTGTGTCGGCACGTTGTTAATTACTACCATCGGCGCATCAAGGGCAGCTTTTGTCATGATTCGGTTAATCCATACCACAAAACGCTCAACTTCTGCTCTCAACGTATACACACATGTATATGGTGTTGCCTTTTCAATTTCAAGTGTATGACCCGGCTCGCCATATCCAATTGCAAAACTGGCTCTCGACATGAGCTTTTGTACATAGACAGGTATCTTATAGTACTTATCTGCTATCTTAATTAGAGCCATTGCGTACCTCCTCTGATTCTGGATCATCATAAAATGCAGGCTCAATATAGGTAATACTATCAACCTCGCATTCAAATTCAGACACCAATGATGCCCATAGATCCTCTAATTCTTTGATGCTACTTACATCCAACTCGGTTTCGTCGTCCACTTCACTGATGTTAACAAAACCGATTCTGTAGGCATGCTTTCCTTCTGTCAAGCCACCCATTTTTTGTACCGCTTCTCTTATCTTCATTTTTTTCTTCTCCTTTCGTTACTGCACCTTCTCGAACCGCTGCATTTTCGCGTCATAGTAGTACACGCTGTCAGACAGGTATTCGTCAGGATCAATAGCATTCGGATCAGCATTGCATTCCTCCACAATTGCTTTTAATCCTTCCGCATCACCTTCCGAATCATCGCCTGTCGCCTTGACAACAATCAGCTCGTGAATTGACGAGGGCAGAATATAGAAGCTTCCGCCAAGTCTACGCACGACTTCCTTTGCGAATTCTGGATAAAACAAGCATCCTGCACCCTTGTAAAAGATGTTTGTGGTAACAGAATGCATTTCCTTCCCAATTGCTTCAATTTCCTCTGGTGTTGCATTCATTTCCTCTGGCATCGCTTCAATTGCTTCGGCTACACTGTGAATCTGCATTGGAAATCTTTTTGGTGCATTTTCCACTGCATCCTCCTGAAGCTGCTTGGCTGAAACGCCAAATGCATCCAACAGCTCATTCGTGATACGAAGATCAAACTTCGCACCTCCCAGTGTAATCACAAAATGATAGGTTGCCGCAATATCGAAGAAACGAATATGTGGCATTGATGCCAGTCGCTCCTCGTTTCCAGCTACTGGCATCATTTCAATTGCAAGACACTCCTTCTTCAGAATATCATAGGTAAACTCCTCTGCTCCAATCTTGATTGTTAATTCCTTATTCATAATAAAAATCCTCCTTATTATACATTAAAAACTTGTCACAGCCAATGTAATACCTAATAAAACGATAATAAAACCGATACGCTGCATACGTTGGCTCACTTTCTGCTTAATTACTGGGTCTTCTGCGTCACACAGACGAATGCTGCAAAAATATAGCATTGCTGCCAAAACATCAAGGCCCACCATTAAAGGTAAGCGTATCTTTTTTGCAACAGCGCACATGCCAGATGGATTTGATCCAACCACACGCAATGCTACCGCAATAAAAAACACAAGACAGCTGACCGAAATCCCGATCAGAATCTTTCTTTTTTCCAGTATTTTTAACTTTTTTCCAAAAACCAGAAAAATGAAAAAGATAAGCATAATTACCATAGATAATAGAGTAGTCAGTCTTATCATCAATAAAAATACTCTCATTCTCCCCTCCTATGCTGGCAAAAATCTCTACGCCATTGCTACAGTTGCCTTAACAGGCATAGCCACTATAGTCTTAGCCTGTTCCTCCTGATTCAATAGCCACAACAATTTATTGCACTGTCTGCCATTGAATTTTGCAATGTGGGCACTTTCCGGCGATAGTTGCATGACTTGTGCCAGCCATGCATACGCTTCATCTCGGGTCATCTCTCCGCTTTTCCACTTCTTGTCAAACGCTTCGTGGCACTTTTTTCGAAGCTCAAGCGTTAGTGGTCCCGCCATTGTTCCCATCGGGATCGGTGTTCCCTCATGTGTTCCGACACGTGCATTGCACTTCGGACACCAATAAAACATCTTGCCCCCGAAATCCTTTCCATACAGAGTTTTATCATCAACAAACTCTGCCAGAATTCCGCAGGATGGGCAGATCAACGTATACGGCTGCATGATTGCCGTTTCGTATATGCTAACGGTCTGCCCCGTCGCATCAGACAGGATCTTTCCAGTCAACTCAGCAAAACCATACTCCTGAATTTTCCCTGAACAACGGGTATCATGGGCAACTTGAAACAAATATTCCATCAGAAGCTCTCTTGAAATATGTTTTGCATCCAGCAATGGATACGTATTAATCGTCCACGCTGAAAACTTTCGGATAATCTGCTTTGCAGCGCCGCACTCGGGATTATCCTTATATTTATTGCCGCGTATAGCCAATAGGTTACTAAGCAACACCTCATCTAAGGTGACTTGTTCTTTTACCATATTTTCTTCTCCTTTCCCGCTTTTTGCGGATAAAAAATAAGTGTTAACATCAATTGATTGATGTCAGCACTTTCTCACAACAGTAAATTTACTATTTCACGGTCAGAACGTCTTCATTGTGGTCCTTGAAACTGTAGCAGTCACTTTTGCCCACAATGATATGATCAAGTACCGGAATTCCAAGAAGCTTTCCGGCTTTACAAACCATTTGTGTCACGGCACGATCTTCTCTTGACGGAAGAAAGTTTCCGGACGGATGATTGTGAAACAGAATGATGCTATTCGCATTTGCGAGGATCGCTGTTTTAAACACCTCACGAACGGAGACAACTGTTTTATCCAAACTACCCATACTTACCACGCTAATATTGGCAATATCTCCATTGGTGGTCAGGCAAATTACCCCAAACACTTCTCTGTCGAAGTCCTTAGCAAAATGATATGCCAGCCATCCGGCATCATCCGGGTTTGAAATGCTTTTGTCGCTATAGAAATTGGTTTCTCGCACCAATCTTACACTAACAACCGGTACATGATACTTGTACTTCGATCTCTTTGCTACCTTTGTTTCTGCCATTTTTAATTTCTCCCTTCGTAATACAACTGGATACCTCTGGCAGAGGATTCCCCTCTGCCATTCTCGTTCGTTTTCTAATATCTTTCCCGATTCGTTCAGCAGCTTCGCGCTTCAAGAACAAACTGCTCTGCCTCTTTTCGGCTTGCGAAATAGTCCACATAAATATCCTTTCGTCCTGTCGAATAAGAGGTGTTTTGAGGCTTCAAAATTGCCCATATCGTATCTGTAATGTTGGATACGACATGACCACGATCATCAAAAGAGGTCGTAACCACCCAAAACTCCTGCTTCTTGTCCGCAATCAGCTCATAAGCTTCTGCGTCCTCAGCCGGAATCTCAGTGTCAAATTCGATGGCACCCCAAACCGTATGACCAATTTCCGGCTGCATGATTGGGGCATCGAAATTGACCACCTCAATGACTTTTGCTACTTTTGGATATCCACCCGGAACAATCGGGCGAGACAAACTAAAATACTTCATATTTTTCCTCCTTCTTCGAGATATGACATCCAACTATTAGCTGCAAGTCACTCTCGTTTTTTTAAGCAAATTTGAGCTGCCCGTCTTCGCCTTCTGTCACCTGCATGTTTGGCATGCGTTTTCGTAGGCAAAGTTATCAACGATAAGTTCACCGTTAATCATGATTAAATTTTCTCCTTTCTTTTTTGGCACAAAAAAAGCGTCTCACGACTGTTTGTCGTAAAACGCTTAATAAGTGCATATATTTGAATTTTTCTCAATAGCTGCACAGTAATTAAAAAAGAGTACAGCAAACAAACCCAGCTGATCCCGGGATTTTGCAATTAGCGAAGCACCCTCTGCCCCACTTCCTTCTTTGTCGTTACCTGTACACTGACAGTATAGCAGAGTAGCCGAAAAAATTCAAGCACATTCAGCGTTTAATTATAGGTTGTTGTATACAACAACCTAATAGTTGTCAAATTAAAAAAGGTAGAGGCCAATCTGCCTCTACCTTTTTAATCGTTCTTGCGGTCTTACTCCCAAATATCGCTTTTTGAAAGTAACTCAATGCTTTTAATTACTTCTTCGTATGATTCTGGTACAAAAAGTAATCTCATCGTTATGTCTTCGTAATCTTTCTGGTAAACCTGCTTATCTACTATTGCCTTTAGAATTTCTGCAATATGTACATCTTTTTGGGCAGATGGACATATTGACAATGGTTCCCTAACCGCTCTTACTTCTGGAATCAATCGCCCTATTTCATCTGTAATTCCAATTGAAGTAATAATTTTATGAATATCGTACAGATGCCTTGAATGACGTTCTTCCTTGTGTTGCATATAGTAATCGCATATTGCAAAAACCTTGTCTACCAGAGTCCGTTCAATCGTCTGCGTTGTTATTTCAAATGGCATAAGGTTATAAGTTTCTGCCAAATCCAAACGATTTACCTTTGCCAGACCACGATAAATGTAGTTATCCACCATTCGCATCGTTGTTGGAAACGGCAGTAACGAAACATATGTTTCTACAACAAGTTCTGGATTTAATGTGGTTGGTTTTGTAAATACCGATGGATAAATCGCCCTGTAGCAATTGTAGTTTCTTCTGCTTCTTGTAGCATCTAGGTTGACAATTGGAAGTTCCAATTCATCCATAGTTTCGACAATTGCCTTTTTAAACCGTTTTTTTCGTGCTTCGCCTGGAATCCCTGCTTCTGCAGCGTACGATAAATCTATATCTTCCGAAAACCGATTTAACAACTGATAGCATTTCGTCAAAGAAGTTCCGCCTTTAAAAACCAGATTCTCTATTTTTGAAGATAAGGCTTTTAGCGCAACTGTTACATAGTAATCTTTCTCAACTATCTCAACAGGAATTGACAACAGATTAGATGTTGCAGTTAGCAATTCTTCAAACGCTTGCTTGTCATTATGCAAATTCATAAATTAGCTCCCATGTAATCATTTTTTTTGCAATATCACCTGTCAAACCAGGCAATATTTTTGAAATTTGCTCTCTTGTGAAATGTTTCTGGCGAATATACGCTCCCAATACGCTTATTGTGTCTTTCAATGGTAACTCTGTATATCGTTCCGCTTGAGCTACACCATCTAATAACTGCAGAAGCTCTACATTCTGCCTTGAAATTGTAATTGATGGTTTTTTAAGTCTGACTTTTTGTGAACCTACACAAACCAAACGACCTTTCGTTGCCTCTTTATTTGTGACAATTTCAGTTATGGCTGACATTTGAGTTGTTAATCTCAAACTGTTTGCAAGTGATAAGCCAGTGATATAACCAAAAACTTCTTCCTTGTTTTGTATATATTTGCGCTCAACAACAACAGATGTATTAAGATAACCCTTACCCAAAAGTCCATCACGTTTTGGAATATAATAAATCCCACTATCGTATCTTTCCAAAAAACCATTTGCCACAAGCCGCTTTATTGACTGCCGCATTGCATTTTCCGATATTCCTTCAAAAGACAAGTCTTTTAAAAATATTGGTTCATTATACCCAAAATTTTCTAATAAAAATTCTTTAATCACTAGATCAACTGCTCCTTTCTTTTATCTAAATTAGAGTGTACCATATTTATACCTATCAAGTCAATATATATGTCGTTTTGTTTTTGAAAGCAAATATGGAACAGATATATTCTCTTTAATTGTTTTCTTTTAAAACCAACCGTCATACGACTAACAATCCCTCTCGTAATCCATTTCTTCCTCCTGCCTCTTCTTTGAAACTATCTGAGGAAAAGCTTCGTATTCCTTGAAAATACTAGAAATCCAAGTTTCCTCCAGTACCTTCTTGTTGTTAGTATCAACCAGAATAGCACTCATTGCCGACTTAATTGGTGCATTCTTGAGTGACTGAACGATTTCCGTATACAGCATTTGATCACAGAATACAAACGAAAATTTGATACCATCTAGCCTTTCGGCATGCCACGCATCCAACAGCAGCACGTTTGCCATTTTCCCTTGAATATAGCTCAGTAACCGTTTTGGTGGAATCTTCTCTGAACACTCTTCAGGGAATGCTACAAAACACCACATTTTTTGCAAAGCTTCCTCTGGTTGATCCATAAAAAACGCATATTGAAAATAGTCTGTCAGTTGGGTTGCTTTTTTTGCAACTGGAATTGCACTTCCGGTTTCTTCTATCATTGCAGATACAATGATGCTTTTGATCTGCTTCCTACGCAAAGATTCCGCCACATACCCAGTTTTCAATTCTTCTAAGTAGCATTGCTTACTTGCAATTTCCTTGTTCACAAAGCCATTGGCGCTCATAAGCATCTCGAAATTGATATTGCTTTCCTTGACTTTACAGTTGTAAATAGCATAAATCATTTTCTCCGTGAGTGGTCTGTTAATTCTACCATTCTCAATTCGGCAAATTGTACTTGCCGAGGTACCTATTTCTCGTGCAAATTGAGCCATCGTTCTGTGGCTTCCTCTCATCAGGCGGATATATTTGCCCAATTTCGTCCCGTCAGGCAATGCAATCTGAATATATGTTTTTTCTTCTTCCATACAAAAACTCTCCTTTCAAACGCTAGGCAGAGGATTGATAACCATCTGCCTGTAATCTAACACTATAGTTTTTTCGACGAACCTGCACTTGCTTTGTACTTGGCAAGCTTTGCAAGAAGTCCTTTTGCCTGCTCACCGCACTCTTCTTCGTCAATTGCAGCTTGTAAGAATGCTTCAATTGGCGCAAGGTTCCCTTTCTGAATTGCCTCTGCAATCTGCCATGCCTGCACCTCTTTGTCAATCTCACCCTGTTCGAAATCGACTTCCATAGCAGCAACTTCCGCTTCCAAGAAACCGAAGGTTTCTGCCATCGCCTCTGCAACCTGGCTAATATTTTCTCACGGCTCGCACAGTTCATCAATGCTCGATAATAAATCATCACATTGATCATATAGCTCATCGAGTAGGTCAATTGTCTCTTCCATTTTCTGACCTCTTTCGCCATACTGAAAGCTTTCCGGCAAATTGTCATAAGCTTCCTGTTCGGAATCCTTGACACACTCAATGATCCCCTGTGCCTTTTCCAGTAACTCCTCTGCCTCATGAAGTTGCTTTCGTCTTTGCTTATTCATACCTTCTCCTTTCTAATACAAATGGGCAGGGAGTATACTCTCCTCTGCCCACATCCCACTTATTGTTTTTTCTCCTCATCTTGCACAGCTACTACAAACAGTCTGTTTTTCGGTACAAGATTTAGCTGCAATTTAGATCAAGTTCTGAATTTCGCGTACTGCGATTTTGAGATTTTCAATCTTGTCAGTTTCACGCAAATTAGTTAGCTGTTCAATTCGATGTTCTAACATACCATGAACAGCCGCCAATACATCTGACAAATCTCCAGACACTTCATACTTTTCAAGAAATGGTAGGTACTGATATGCCCGTATCTTCTTCACAAGATAGTTCCAGGTATCTTCGATTCCATCATAGGAATCATAAAAGCACTCACTGTATCCATACTGATCCATCCTGACGTGGATATTAAAACGACCATCTTCGTTGACTATAGTTACAGAAGCACCTTCAATTCCACAATCAAACCGCGCAAGGTTCTCAGCCATGATATTTTTACACTTATGTAAAAACCAATCTTTGGAGATATCCTTGTAAACATCCACCATTTCCGGCATTAAGACATCTATGTTGCATGAATTCATGATTTTTTCAGTGTAATCCGCCTCTGTCCACAAAGAAATTCGTTTCTGAATATACGCAATCGCCTGCTCTTTTTCAAAAGCATTAAAATACTCTCCATGGTATCGCTGAATACCGCGATATTCTACTGAAAAAGCTACAGAACCACAAGGAGATATACTTACACAATACATTGGCTCCTTGCAAATTCTCCAGACCTTTCCATCAGAAATGATGTATTCCTTAGCCTGCTTGCAGATCCGATGTTCCTGTTCCATAACATCATCCTTGATGACAACTGATTCTTCAGAGAAATCAGTTTCATGCTCATATTCCAATTCCCATGGAACATTAGTCAATTCCACATTGATAATATCACAAATTGACAGCGCATTCGGCTTTTTTACAGCCTTGTATAGCTTTCCACCATAGGTTCGGATTTCCCTAGGCAACATATTTTCTCCAGTAACAAGAAAAGCTACCGGAAACTCACTGTTATCTACTGCTATGATTTCAATATCCAAGGAATGTTTTTCATAGCGACGCCTTATTTTTTTATGACGCTTTGTTGGTAGATATTGTTGGTTGCTGCAAAATTCAATTTTAAATTTCATAATTTCTCCTTTCTAATGCAAATGGTCAGGGAGTGCGCTCTCCTCTGCCCATCTCCTACCTGCTAGTTTTTCTCCTCATCTTACGCATCTGTTACAAAAGTGATCTGTTTTTCTCAGTACAAAATGGATTGGTTAAGTACCCATCATCAACAAGCAGACTTTGAAGGATTCCGGCAGAGGCTATAATTCCTGACTTGCCAGAACCATTCGGCCCATATATTGCTTTGATGTTACTTCTTTTTTCCGTACCGGATAGGTGAAAGGACAGTGAAATCAGCTTATCTAATGCCTTCACTCCCTTAACAGAATACTTTGTCAAGAATATTTTTTGCACTTCTTTCACTCTCCTTCCTTTTCCGTTAACTGGCAAATCAGGCGAATAAAAATAGCTTCAGCTGAATTGCTTGCCTTGATGTCCTCTCTTGCCTTCCCAATCAGCTGAAGACCGTTAAGTGCCGCATCCGAATCCACCTGACGGACATATCGGACACCTAAAGCCTGAGCCTTTGTTTTCATGGAACCAGTTAGCAAACTTGCTTTATACCCAACACGAAAACACTGCTCAATGACAGCCATTGTCCGAAGCGCATCGAAATCACGTTTTTGCATCAACTTATTAGCTAATAAAAGTGCTTTCCCACGCTTCTTCTGCAGAATCAAATCCGACAGATCAAATATGTTGGCTGCCGGAATCACCTGCGTGTACTTTTCGACATCCTCAACACAAATGTCATTGCTGCATGCAGCGATGAGCTTATCCAGCTCATTGACAACTGTGCCCAGATCCGATTCAGGGCTTTCAAAATACGCGCAGCGGCTTACCAGAAGCTCATAAGCGGCGTTCTGAAGCCTTCTGTGGGCTTTTGCCACATATCTTACTACAAACTCGCTCAGTTGCTTCTCAGTAAGCTTATCGAGCCTTGTGTGTGGTACTCCGGCCTTTTCCAGTTGCATCATACACTTTCCTGATTTGCTATCTTCTGGAAAAATGTACAAATTGGAAGAATCGCTTTGAACAAACGGCAACAGCTCATCCAGTGCAAAGTCTTCCAGTGTTCGGCACTCAACAATATACTTGCGCGTACCGAACAAAGACACAAATCCGGCAGAGGACTTAACCTCTTCTGTCAGTCCACTCACCGTTTCTGCGCCTTCCTTTGCTAGTTTTCGTTTTTGGGTTAAGACCCGATATCGGTCCTCGCCCGTAATTACTTCAAGCATAGTTTCTCCTTTCTTTGCACAAAAAAAGCGCCTCACGACCATTTGCCGTAAAACGCCTATGTGCAGTTAATATGTTTTTTTGCGGTATCTGTACAAAAAAAAGGTACAGCAAACAGACCCAGTTTATTCCGGGAATTTTGCATTTAGCGAAGCACCCTCTGCTCCACTTCCTTCTTCATCGTTACCTGTACATGATCAGTATAGCAGATGGACTAGCTGATTGCAAGCAAAAAATAAAGGCACCGACACGATGCCGATGCCCCTCTTCGTCCATATTTGCCTGTGATTTCCTTGCTATCAGCTTTCGCATTCCGCTAGAAAGCGAAATTTGCCGTCTGGCAGAGGAAGATCTGTGTCTGGCTTATTAGATAGTTTTGTCATTGTCAATGAACAGTGCAAAGATCCTTTTCAAAATCATCAAGATCAGCATAGCTATCATAAGCACGGCGCTGTATATGCATGCCGTTAGAATCTTTTTGGCTATGCTGTCATATACTTCGAGCACAACAATTGATAAAATTGCCGTAAAAAGTGAAAGAACATTTGATGTCAGAATTGACACAAACGTTTCATCCATGACCTGCTTTTTAACCTTATTGTCGCTTTCAGTTCTTCTTGCCAAGAACATAAACTCAAGTGCCGTGGCGATCAGTACAAGTATAAGTGCAAGAATGCCAGTAAATGTATCACTGTTTATCTCCCATCCTAGGGCAAATGAAATAATGATTGCCACTATCACTGGCATTACAACAAAACAAATACTATCCCAAATGGATGTTTTACGTGTCTTTGCATTTCGAAAGACACGTAACTGTGCTGCTAATATTTGAGTTACTTTTGCTTTTCTGTTACCAAAAAGCATTACTAATGCAATTATTACTGTTATGATTACCCATATAGTCTTATTTAACATCTTCATTCCTCCTGTATATAACAACTTTGCAAGTCTTATGCAGGCTCAACTCTGCTCAACCATTACACGGCATTTCT
>OLOR01000625.1_pt1 | contig 37251 bp, 37 predicted proteins | sample 1672521 | NCBI WGS metagenome assembly OLOR01 (sample SAMEA3136695, study PRJEB25190) | human gut metagenome | biome: human gut; feature: human-associated habitat; material: faeces | place: Austria | collected 2013
AAACACGATGATTGTAAAAAAAGTAGCAAAGACGACAAATAAAAAGTGGCCCGTCAAAGCTGTTTTACAGAAACCGGATAAGAAGACGGTAATAATTAAAATACCGGATAAAAAGCAGAGTAAATCTGTTTTTGTAAGAAGTCATGGTTGTTCCTTAGAAGCGATTTCGGTAGCGTTACAGTTACAAGGAATCAGGAAGACACCAGAACAGATTCGCGAATGGTGTCGCACGCATTTAGCCGGATATAATGGATCAAAAGTGACGGTGTTTGGAGCGGCAAAAGTAATTAATGGGATTACCGGGAAGAAAGTTGCGGTGTGGCACTCAAACACAGGTAAGAACAACAAGAAGGTAAGGCAGAATATTAACCGGGCATTAAAACAAGGAAAAGTTGTTTTGTTTGAGCAGAAAGACCCTATTCACACTGTAGTATTTCTGGGACATAAAAATAAAAAATTACAGATTGCTACCTATGGAGGTGTTCACAACGGAACAGTAGCCGGACAAGTATCAAAGAAAGCCCTGCATGGAAAAGCAGGTGCAGCACAGCAACATAATTACTTTTGCGGTTCTTCCGGAGCGGCTGGATATGTGACAGTGAAAGGAGGAAGCTAATGGACGAAGTTGGAAGAGAAGAGCATGAAGAATTCAAGCAAAGGATGGAAGATGAACATAAACGCATTAATCGAAGGCTACAGGAACTTGAAACAGTTACAAAGCAGATAACTGATCTTGCATTGTCTGTACAGAAATTAGCCACCTCAATAGAGAACATGGTACAAGCGCAGAACAGACAGGAAGAGCGGTTAAGTGAATTAGAGAGCCGGGATGGGGAAATGTTAAGACAAATTATAACATGCACGATTACAGCACTGATTGGTGGAGCAGTTGGGTGGCTGTTAAGGAATGCAGGAATTATGTAGGAGGTGACATATAAATGTTTAAAAACAGTGTACTAAGAAAAAATGTTGACACAAGAGACTGGTTAGCAGGTGCAGCAAAAAGAGCAGTAAAGACAGCAGCGCAGACCGCAGTTGCATTAATTCCGGCAGCGACAACGATTGCGGCGGTAGATTGGAAAACCGTAGTAGGAACGGCAGCATTAGCAGCGGTAACTTCACTTCTTACTTCAATCGCCGGAATCCCGGAAGTGATGAGTGATTATGAACAGGAGGATGAAGCGTGAGCAAATATTATCCAGACATCTCGCACCATGAAAAAGTAACGGACTGGAATAAAGTTATAAAAGCCTGTCCGTTTATTATCACGAAAGCAACACAGGGATTAACATTCGTTGATCCGTTATTAAGCACCGTAATAAAGGAATGTGAAAAAAGGAAGAAACCATATTGGTTGTACGCTTATTTGAACAGTGGCAAAGAACTTGCACAGGCGAAATTCTTAGTAGAAACATGCAGAGAAAAAGTTGGAAAGTATTTTATTGGTTATATTCTTGATGTGGAATGTAAGGAAGGCAATAACGTAGCAGGTGTTGGGGACGCTCTTAAATACATCAGCAATCTTGGCTATAAGTCAATGATCTACACGATGTATGCACAGTACACAAGATATAAGAGTGTTATTGATAAGCGGCCAAAAAACTGTGCCTGGTGGGAAGCAAGGTATGGGAAGAATAATGGAACATACAGCAAGAAATATCCGGCGCATAAAGGTGTTGACTTCCATCAGTTCACAGAACGAGGAAACTGTCCGGGGATGAGCGGCGAGATTGACCTTAATAGACTGACCGGAACAAAAGCGGAAAGCTGGTTCGCTGACCCGAAGATAAGCAATGAAAAGACAAAGTATCCAGGAACATTTCCGGCATTACCACCACGTGGTTACTATCAGTGCGGCGATGGATACGAAACATTGAAGGACTATCCAACACAGATCAGGAGAGTACAAAAACTGCTTAACTGGGTGATGGATGCAGATATCAAAGTAGATGGAAAATACGGAGCGGATACAGCGGCATTAGAAACGAAGCTACAGAAAAAATATGGATTGCCTGTTAACGGTAAGTTTGGAGATAAGTCACTTGCAGCATGTAAGAAGGTAAAGAAGTGATGAACGATGCAGAGATTGTAAGCAAGGAGTTAGAAAGAGAATACACAACGGATAAGCTTAGAACATGGATAGCAGAACTTGTAAAGCAGGATGCAATGTGGAAGTTCTATAAGTCTCCGGCATTTCGGAGATTAAGAGCGGCAGTGCTTCGAACGCAGCATTATGAGTGCCAGCTATGTAAAGAACATGGCAGGATTCGGGCGGCAGACACAGTGCATCATGTAAAGCATGTAAGGGATTACCCAGAGCTTGCCTTGTCAGCTTACTATTATGAGCAGGGAACAAAGAGGAGACAGCTTGTAGCAATATGCAAAATATGTCACGCATTAGAACATCCAGAGAAGCTAAAGGATCATAAAACAGAATCGCTGACGGTCGAACGATGGTAATGACTCCCCCACACCCCCAAACCCCTTCCTCATGGGAGGGACGATACAACAGGGGGCGGGGTCGACAATTTAAAATTTTTGCAAATGCGCGTGAGGGGTGGTGGTCATAATGGCAAAAAGCAAGGAAAAAACAGCGGATTCTATTAAAAGAGAGAAGAAATTTAAGCAGTTAAAAGCCGATTTATTGAATCAGTTGGAGCGTTCTGGGAATGAAAAAAGCTATTATGTTGACCTCATAAACGATTATATGCACCTATATATTACTAAAACGCTCTTACAGGAAGACATAAATGTACGGGGTGTTAGGGTCAAATACGACAATGGGGGAGGACAGTGTGGATTTAAGAAAAATGATTCTGTTGAACAGCTCTTGAAAGTAAATACGCAGATGCTTAAGATTCTTGAAGCATTAGAAATCTCTCCCGATGTAGATGATGACTTAGAAGACGATGAGTTGTAAGATGCATCCAGCGATACAGGAATATATAGACATTGTAGAACAGCAGATACACCCCTGCTGTAAAGATCAGATAGCATTAGTTAAGCATATTAAAGATTGCTTTGCGATGGAAGAAATCTATATAGATACCGAAAGGGCAGATAAGTATTTAGGTCTGCAAAAATATTTTCCGTATAAGTTTTTTCCATGGGAAAACTTCGTGACACTGCTCCATCTCTGCACGTTCTGGGAAAAAGATAATTTGCCACGCTGGCCGGATTTGTTCTTGATGGCTGGTCGAGGGGCCGGCAAAGACGGAGTGATAGCTTACGAGGCGATGTGTCTTGCATCCCCTTATAATCCAGTGACGGAATACGATGTAGATATTTGCGGGAATGGAGAAGAACAGGCAATGCGGCCAGTAGAAGATCTTGTTGGATTCTTCGAACTGCCGGGACAGACAAAAAAACTAAAAAGGCATTATCACTGGACAAAACAAACGATAAAGTCGAAAAAAAACCGGGCAAAAATCAGAGGACGTACAAGTAATCATAAAACAAAAGATGGATTGCGGTCGGGGATTGTAATGTTTAACGAAGTACATCAATATGAAAATTATGACAATATCAATGTATACACAACTGGTCTTGGAAAGAAAGCAGAGCCACGATCCGGATATTACACAACAAATGGAGATGTGCGAGAAGGACCTCTTGATGATCTGATCGCACAGGCAGAAGGAATTTTATACAGTGGCAACGATGATTTAGGGATGCTCCCGGTACTGTTTCGTTTGGACGATGAAAAAGAAGTAGACTGTGAAGAAAACTGGACGAAAGCAAATCCGTCCCTTCCGTATCTTCCACATTTGTTAGCAGAAACGAGAAAAGAATATCATACATGGAAAGCACACCCGGAACGACTTCCAGCATTCATGAGCAAAAGGATGAACCGACCAAGTGGTGTGAAGGATGCCGCAGTAACATCATGGGAAAATATCGCAGCGACAAATAAAATATTACCTGATCTGACAGGGTGGAGCTGTGTAGTAGGAATTGATTATGCGATGATTTCGGACTGGGTATCGGTTACGCTGCATTTCAAACGGGATGAGATGCGTTACGACATTAATCACTCCTGGATATGCAGTAAATCAAAGGATTTACAGAGAATCAAAGCTCCATGGAAAAGCTGGGTAGATAAAGGATATTGCACTTATGTTGATGATGTAGAGATTTCGCCAGAGATTGTAGCGCAATATATCCAGGAAGCTGGGAAACAGTATCAGATTGAAAAAGTAGCCCTGGACAGTTATCGTTACGCTCTCGTGGCAGAGTCATTAAAGAAAATAGGATTCTCTGCGGAAGATAAAAACCTACGTCTCATTACACGAAGCGATATCATGAAGTATGTCCCTGTAATAGATTCCTGCTTTGTAAATCAGTATTATGCATGGGGAGACAATCCGGTACTTAGATGGGCATGTAACAACGCAAAATTAATTCCGTATGGAAAACAAAAAGGAAGAGACCAGGGGTCTTTTGTTTATGGAAAGCAAGAAGCAAAGTCAAGAAAGACAGACCCTTGGCTTTCGTTAGTAGCGGCACAGATCTGCGAAGATGAAATCGTAAATTATATTCCAGTAAAAGAGGGTGCAAAAGTGATTTTGACAATATAGGAAAGGAAACAGAAATGGGATTTGTAGAAAGATTAAAAGAAATTTTTCCGAGGAGCCAAATTACAAGACAAGGTACAGATGTTATATTTGTTGACCTGCCATCATCAATATACATCAAAGAACTTGCAATATACACAGCGATTTCTTTGATTGCAAATGCAGTTTCTCAGTCAGAAATACGTTGCTATGAAAATAATAAGCAGACGAAAACAGAGGATTACTATTCGCTAAATATAAAACCAAATCCGAACGAGTCGGCCTCACAGTTTTGGCATAAAGTTGTTGAGCGGATGTTTCGAAATCCAGAAGGAGCATTATGCTTTATTTCTAGAAGAAATCTGTATTGCGCGGATGACTTCTCGATTCGAGAAAAAAGACCATTTAAGGGAAATCTTTATGATGGGATTGTCATAGATGAATATTCATTAAACAGGACATTTAGTGCAAAACAGTGTTTTTTGTTTCGCCTGGAAAAAACGCAGGCAAGAGGACTCATAGAAGGGGCGTACAGAGAGCTTAATGACGTTATTTCTACAGCCTTGCAGTCTTATCAGAATACAAATCAGGTAAAATATATTTTCAAAGTAGATAGTATCCAGGCAGGGGACGAAAGATTTAATACAGAATTTGAAAATTTCTTGCAGGAGGGAATTAAAAAATACACATCCGGAGAATCAAAAGTATATGTACAGTACAGAGGACGGGAACTAACAGAAGCAGACAGAAAGCAGTCACAGAAAAACAGTGATGATATTGTAAAACTGATAGACGAAATTTTTTCGGTAACCGGAAAGGCTTTTAAAATTCCAGATTCCCTTATGACCGGGAACATTAACAATATGGAGGAAGTAGTAAATGCATTTCTAACGTTTGCAGTAGACCCTGTGGCGGACGAAATCGGAAAGACACTCACAGGAGCGTATGGTTATGAATCATGGGCGAGTGGCAGGTACTATGAAGTAGATACTTCCAAAGTAGGTCATGTTGATGTGTTCAAGATGGCGGAAAAGATAGATAAATTAATTTCATCTAGCTTTATGTCTATTGACGAAGTAAGAGAAAGAGCTGGAGAAGATGCTATAAATGAAGATTGGAGTAAAAAGCATTTACTTACAAAGAACTATCAAACGATAGATGAGGCATTGAAGGAGAATGGAGGTGGAGAGAAAAATGGAGATGAACCCCAAAATGATGTTTCGAATTATGCCCCGACAGGAGGGCAAAGACGAATATGACATGTATATCTATGATACTGTATCGGCACAGGGGCGGTTTGATTGGAATACTTGGACAGTGCTTGAAAGCGAAACCTCTGCAAAATTCTTTAGGGAGAAATTGCAGGAGATTCCATCCGGCGGCACGATAAATCTTTACATCAACAGCAATGGCGGTGATGCGCAGGAAGGTGTAAGTATCTACAATCAATTAAAACGACATGGGGCAACAGTAAATGGATGTGTTGATGGAAACGCGTATAGTGTCGCTTTCTTAATTCTGATGGCTTGCGACCATAAGGCGATGAACCTCGGCACTTCGGCATTAATTCATAATATGTGGATTACAGCATCGGGCAATGCATCGCAGCTAAGGCGATATGCAGATGATTTAGACAAACTGATGCAGTCAAACAGACAGATTTTTCTTGAAGCATGTAATTATAGCATAAGTGAAGATGAATTAATTGAGATGATGGATGCAGAAACAATCCTTACACCGGATGAATGTTTGGAATATGGGTTTATTGATGAGATTATCCGTAAACAGAAAGAAGATAATCCAGATGACGAACCAGAAGACGACCCAGAAGATAATCCGGATAATGAGCCAGAGGACGACCCAGAAGATAATCCGGGTGATGAACCAGAAGACAATCCAGATGATGAACCAGAAGACGACCCAGAAGATAATCCAGACGATGAGCCGGACGATGAAAAGGAGTTAATGCAGATGGCGCAGAGAATGGAATTTATCAGAGGTCGAAAACAGCAGAGGGCGCAACAAAGATTCCGTAGAGAAGTGAATTTACTATCAGGAAAGAAAAACGGTCAGCAGAAAAAATATAAAAATGCAGACGGTTTCTTTAAACAATTTCTATAGGAGGAGAGATATGACACCGATTACAAATCCAGCAGTACGAGAAGCAGCGGCAGCGATGCAGGCAGCGTTAAAAACAGGCAACGAGAAAGAAATTAATCAGGCATTTGAATTATTTAATGAAAGTGTAATTGAAGCGGTAAAAGAAGAAGCAAGCATGGGGAATGATGCGATTCTGGCAAGCCGCGGGCAGAGGGTATTAACAAGCCAGGAAAAGAAATTTTACCAGGCATGGATTGACAATGCAAAAAGCACAACACCGCAGCAGGCATTCACAGACATTCTTGACGGCGGTATCCCAGAAACGATTATCCAGGATGTGTACCGAAACCTTACGAATGAGCATCCTTTGTTAGATGCAATCACATTCACAAATGTAAATTATCTCACGAAATGGATTCTGAACGATCACACGAAACAGACAGCAGTATGGGGAACGATTACATCGGAAATTAAGCAGCAGATCAGTTCCGGCTTCAAAATTATTGAGATTGTACAGTGCAAGCTCTCCTGTTTTGCAGTACTTCCGAAAGATTTACTTGACCTCCCAAATGGTCCGACATTCTTAGATCAGTACATTCGTACAATTTTAACGGAAGCGATTGCGGTAAGCTTAGAGGCGGCCATTGTATCCGGAGATGGACTTAACAAACCGATTGGATTGAATAGAAATATCAAGAAAGGTGTATCTGTGAATACATCCACAGGCTATCCTAAAAAAACAGCCATTAAAGTAACAAACTTCCTTCCGGAACAGTACGGAAAATTAGTTTCCAAACTTGTAAAAACAGAAGCAGGAACATATAGACAGTTAAAAGAAGATAGTCTGGCACTCATCTGTAATCCAGTGGATTATTATGAGAAGATTATGCCAGCGACAACAATCTTGACGGCAGCAGGAACTTATGCGGGGGATATTTTCCCAGTTAAAACACGACCGATTCAGTCAGCAGAACTCACAGAGGGAGAGGCAATTCTTTGTATTCCTTCCGAATACTTTGCGGCGATTGCATCATCAAAAGAAGGAAATGTTGTATATGACGATTCTGTACAGTTTTTAGAAGATTGTAGAGTCTACATGGTAAAGATGTTCGCAAATGGTCGTGCATGGGATGATACGGTTGCTATTCTTCTCGATATCTCAAAGTTAGAAGCAGCTTATATTACTGTTCTTAACAAGGCAGAAACAGCAAGTGTTTAATGAGGGATAAATGAAAATGAATGCGACTTTGTTTGCACAGACAAAACGACAGTTGGATATTACGTGGTCAGATTCTGACACCGATAAAAAAGTAAAACAGATAATGTCTTCCGCAGAAGGCATTATCTCTCACCAGCTTGGTGTGAAAAACTTTGATTTTTCAGAACCGGGAATGGAGAATACCTTGTATCACGCTCTTTGCCTGTACCTGTGGAACAATGTTGAATTAAAAACATATTACGAAAATTACGGGGAATTAATACAGCAGACAAGGGCGAAACACGAAGTCGAGAGGATGGAAAATGCAGACGTATAACGATGGAGTATTGAAACTGTATGAAGATGTGAGTAAGAGAAGTAGTTTCGGTGCAAAAGAAAATGAAGCAAATTTGCAGTATATTTGTAAACTGAATTATGCAGAAATGTCGCAGAGACAAAAAGACTTAGAATTTGCAGAGCAGCAAGGCTTTTCTCTTAGTTTAAAAGTGAAGACTCCAAACTGCAAACTCATTAAGAGAAGAAAGAAGTTTAAGGCATTTTTAGAGGACGGTATATATGATGTTAGTTATTACGATGTGACAGCAGAAAATATATTTTTCTATCTTGAATATATAAGGGCAAGAGAATGATTTTAAATGAAATTGAAAGCAAACTAAAAGAAGTTGAAAAAGCAGTCTATTACGGTCTCGCAGACGAAAGAAGCAAATGGAATTATATTGTATTTTCACGCCAGAAAATGACACGCTCACAGAATAAAACAGGAAATACAATGTATTATTCTGTTGCAATTATCCGGGAAAATTACATAGAGGAAGGAATAGAGGAAAAGGTCATTAAAAAGATGGAAGAGATTCCAGGAATGAAAAGAGCGCAAAATGATATTTCTTACTCATATGTAAAGAAACCGAACACAAATATTGTGATAGAAGTAGCGGAAATCATTTTTTGTAAAGCAGTGAAAATATAAGGTGGTGGTAGGATGAATTTCGCATTAGATACAAGTGAAATCGAACGACTGCACGAAGCAATAGCACAATTTGGCAATGATGCAAGAAACGCAGTAAACGAAGTATTTCACAACGAAACACTTTTACCTGTATCGGCGAGTATTGTAGCAAAGATACATCCATCAGGCCGCACATGGGCGAAAAAAGCCGTATCAGCTACACAGACACAACCTTTTCGGAATGAAAACGGTAATTTGTCCGTTACAATAAAAAATAAATCGAAATATCAATATTTGTATTTTCCGGACGATGGAAGTAATACAAGGCAGCATATAGGTATGCAAGACTTCATGGTAAGAGGAGCGGAAGAAGTAGCTCCAGAGATTATTGATATGTGCATGGATAAGATTATGAAAGAGTGGTGAATAAAATGACAGACAGAGTATATTCAGAATTTGAAGTCCGGGAACAGGGCATTAAATTTAAAGGAAAAGACAGCTATGTATCTTCTTCTTGTGTTGGAACATCAGAAGAAGAACTGGAAGTGAAGACTATCACAAAAAAATGCAGGGGAGTTGTGAAGAAAACAAAAAGCAAAGGTACAGGAACAGGTACATTAAAAGAGTCTTTGCATATACCGTATGATGTTTTCGTAGAAGCATATGGCATGGATTTAAGCGGATTAAAACCGGGAGTATATGCTTACGGAACAGATTCAAAACATAAAGAAATGTCTATTGTACAGCGTGTATATGACGAAGACGATGTTATGAAGCTGAAAGCTTACCCGAACTGCATTATCAAGAGTAACATGGCGCGAAAGATTGAAAACGGTGCAGAAGAAGTAGCAGAAACGGAATTAGAGATTTCTGTAATGCCGGATGACTATGGAATCGGAATGTATGAAATGATTGCAGACGAAAAAGCTGATCAGGAATTGATTAAAAAGTGGATGACGGAGTTTACACCAGATTTGGTACATACGGTAGTAGCTGCAAGTGAAACGGGGGATGAATAAAGATGAAAAAAGAATTGATGATAAAGAGTGGAGTTACAACCATGCAATCTATTGATGGCGAAAGCTTTAATTTGACACTGAATTTTCGCTACCTGTACGAATTAAGAAATAAAAATAAAGAACAGTATGACAAATATTTCGCCGTCCTTGAAAACGGAATACAGGAATTATTTGATTCTACAACAATCCTATACACAGCGTATTCGTGTGCCTGCCTCATGGAAGAAAAAGAAATTATTCCGTATGAGGAATTTTTAGAAAAGCTACAGCCGGATAGCGGTCTTATTTCAAAAACAGCGATGGAGCTGATTCGACCTAAAAAAAAGTAGATTTCAAGAATGCTTTTAAACGAAACAACAAAGGGAAAAAACTTTCGGTACCGAAATTCAAATTACAGGATATTGAAGATTATTACACCTATTATGTTATGATTCTTGGAATGAGCGAGAAATTATTTTGGGAAGCGGATTATTCATTTATTATTTCTGTAGCAGAAAATAAAAATGCCTTTGACTCCTGGTGCAATTATGAAAGAGAAAAAATGAGCAGGAGGTGAGGGAGTGGCAACAAGTAAAAAAGAAGCAAAAGTAAAATTTAGTGCGGAAACGCAGCAATTTGATACAAATCTTAAAAAAGCGGAAAGCAGCTTAAAAACTCTGAATGCAGAAGCAAAACTCAATGAAGCTGTATTCAAAAATGGCGGCGATAAGATGGAGTATATGGAGCAGAAATGCAATATTCTTACCGCACAGATAGGCGAACAGATAATAAAGCAAAATGAGTTAAGCAATGAAATTGAAGTTGCAAAAAGAATCTTCGGGGAAGATTCAGAGGAAGTTGCAAATCTGGAAAGAAAGTTAATTCAGGCAAGTACAGCACAGAATAATTTTCAATTGAAATTAAAAGCCGCCAATCAGGAAATGGAAGCAGAAAAAGAAGCTACTAATTCAGCATCAACTGCATTAGAAAGCCTATCACAAACAATTTCACAACAGGAAGTGGAACTAACAAAACTAAAAAGTGATTTATCAAACGCCTTTTTAGAATATGGAGAAGCTTCACCAGAAGTGAAAGAGCTGGAAAATGCTGTACAGCAGCTTTCAGCGGAATTAAATCAAAATCAATCAAAGCTTTCGGCAGCTAAATCAGCAGCAGAAGATGCAGCGAATGCAATGGATGATTTAGGGGATGCAGCAGAAGGAGCAGGAGATTCTGCACAAGCATCTGGAGACGGCTGGACGATCACGAAAGATATTATTGCAGATTTTGCGAAAGATGCCCTAAAAAGTGCAGCGGAAGGATTTAAAGAACTGGCAACCGAAGGGGAGCAGGCATTAAACAAATTAGATGCAGCCACAGGGGCATCCGATTCGCAGATGCAGAAATATAAAGAAGTTATGAAAGATGTGTATAACAATAACTTCGGAGATTCTATGGACGATGTAGGAGAATCTATGTCAACTATATTGCAGATCATGGGGGACATGGATAAAGAATCTTTGCAAGGAGTGACAGAAAATGCCTTGTCGTTGCGAGATGTATTTGGCATGGATGTATCAGAATCGGTTAGGACGGCAAATTCCTTAATGGACAAATTTGGAATATCTTCTGATGAAGCTTTCAATTTGATCGCACAGGGTGCGCAGAATGGCCTAAATCAGAACGATGACTTACTTGATACAATTAATGAATATTCTGTACAGTTCGCATCTGCTGGATTCAGTGCGGATGATATGTTTAATATGCTTGCGAACGGTGCTAACCAGGGGACCTGGTCCATTGATAAGTTAGGCGATGCCGTAAAGGAATATAACATCAACTGGAAGGATGGAACTGCTCATGATTCTCTGGAAAAACTCGGATTCAATGCAGATGAGATGAGTAAGAAGATGGGAAAAGGCGGTAAAGAAGCTGGACAGGCAATGCAGGAAGTTATTGCAGCAATCATGAAAACGGAAGATGAACAAGAACGCTATCAGCTCGGACAAGCCATTATGGGAACCATGTGGGAAGATTTGGGCGAAGATGCCGTCAAAGCTCTTATGAATACAAATGGAGAGATTGATAAGAGCAAGAAAGCGATGGACGATGTAAAAAGCACTGCATATGATGACATAGCTTCCAGCGCAGAAGGACTAGGCAGAACTTTAAAAAATGACATTATTTCTCCTGTAGTAGATACCTGTGAGCCTGTAATAAAAGACTTTCTAGGCTATGTTAATCAAAATCTTCCAACAATCGAACCGATTCTTGTAGGCATAGGAACGGCTATAACAATTATAGGCGGAGCTATGACAGCGATAAAGATCGCAAGCATGATAAAAAACCTTGCCCTACTTGGCGGTGGGTTAGCTGCGATTGGAGGACCGGTAACACTTGTGATTGCACTGATCGCAGCCGTTGCGGCCGGATTTGCATTTGCATATACTCATTCGGAAAAGTTTCGTAATGGATTCAATCAAACAGTTACGCAACTAAAAAATGATGCAGTGGGATTGTTTAACGGTACAGTATCAGCGATAACAGGGATTCCCGGAAGTGTATCGAAGATATTTACAGATACAATAAATAAGGTGGGAACGGCTGTTACGGGCATGGTAACAAGTGTTAGTAATAAATACACTGAAATAAAAAACAGGGCATCTGCGGCAGTTACTGGAATGAAAACAGCGGTGGTAAATAAGTTTACCGAAACAAAAAACAAAGCAGTTTCTACGGTTACTGGGATGAGGGCAGCAGTAGTAAATAAATACACCGAAGTCAAAAATAAAGCTACATCCACAATTACAGGGATGCGAACAGCGGTGGTAAATAAGTTTACCGAAACAAAAAATAAAGCAGTTTCTACGGTTACTGGAATGAAAACAGCAGTGGTAAATAAATTTACCGAAACAAAGAACAAGGCGGTTTCTACGGTTACCGGAATGAAAACGGCAGTAGTAAATAAATTTACAGAAATAGTTAATACGGCAAGACAAAAATTTTCTTCTTTGAAAGAAAAGATTACTTCACCAGTGGCGAATGCTGTATCTAAAGTAAAGAGTCTTATCGACAAAATGAAAGGATATTTTCACTTCTCGTGGTCTTTGCCACACTTAAAAGTTCCTCATATAAGTATCAGTGGAGGATTCTCGATCAAGCCACCACGCGCACCGAGTTTCCATGTTACATGGAGAAAAGAAGGTGTAATCTTTACAAAACCAACTCTGCTTAACGGTGGAGCAGCAGGAATACAGGGAGTCGGAGAAGCCGGGTATGAAGCAGTTCTTCCGTTAGAAAGGCTACGTGGATTTATAGGAGAAACAATGGAAAGCTTCGTAAGATATATTCCGCAAATAGACTATGATAAAATGGGGCAGGCTTTCAGGGATGCAGTAGAAGGAATGGAAAATGTAATAGTAGTAGACAAAAGAGTACTTGGAAGATTAATAAGAGAATATCTGTGATAGATAGGAGGTTGTAATGGAGCTATATTATGAAAACTCAAAAGGCGAAAAAATAAACCTCATGGCAAACGGCATCTATGCACAGAATCCAGAAAATCTTGTAGAAAGCGAATGGAAATATAATACGATTTCAAACATCAATGGAGTTGGAAGAATCAAAAATTTCTATAAAGAGATTCAGGAGGCATCATTAACACTTTCAATCATGGCAGACACGAAGGAAGAGTATAATGAAATCCTAGAAAGACTGCATCGTATTACAGAATATGATGTAAGAAAAAATATGCCTGGTCGGCTTTGGTGGAACGATTTTTATAAAAGCGTGAATTGCTATGCAACGTCATATGATGATTTCGATGAACTATTTGAGTGTGTTGAAAAGGAAATCAAGTTCGTATCCACAGAACCAATGTGGATACGAGAAATAGATTTTTCTTTCAGAGAAATAGAAAGTACGCAGACGGATGGAGACTATTGTTTCGATTATGATTTCGATTATATTTCCAGCACAGCGAATATGTATATGGAAAATACAAGTATTGCAGAATCAAATTTTGAGATAACTGCCTATGGCCCTTGCGATGATCCAGAGATAACAATAGGAGGAAACCGATATATTCTCTATATTTCATTACTAGATAATGAATACGCAAAAATTAATTCAAAAACACGAAAGATTACAAAAACATCGAGATACGGAGAAACAGAGAATATATTTCATTACCGTGACAGAGATAATAATATTTTTGAAAAAATACCGGATGGAGAAAATGCCGTCTCATGGTCTTTAGAAAAAGGATTTGATTTGAAAATATATGATGAACGAGGAGAACCGATATGGATTTAATTTATGCAGATGAGAAAAGAAAAGATATAGGCATAATAGAAAGCTGCTCGTTTGACTTGGCATACGGAGAAAGTGAAAATAATTTTGAGTGCATAGTAACAAGATCAAATCATTGCTGTGAAGATGATTATATTATTTATGTTGAAAACGAAGAAGAATATGGTGGGATTATAGACGAGATTAATGTAGATACGGAAAAAGATGAAATAAAATACTGTGGCCGGACATGGCATGGAATCTTAGATAAAAAGATTATATGTCCGGATGAAGGAGTAGATTATGAAACGTATGCTGGAGATGCAAATGAGGTCTTGAAGGAAATTATTGAGAAAATAGGTGTGGGAGACTTATTCAAAGTAAATGAAGAAGAAGCGGACATCTATATAGATAATTATCAAATGGAGCGGTATGTATCAGCATACAAGGGTATTCGCCGGATGCTGAAGGCAAATGGTGCAAAACTAAAAATGCATTACAAAAAAGGATATGTGTATTTAGAAGCGGTTTCTTACTGTGATTTTAGTACAGATGAAGAATTTAACACTTCGCAGGTGGACTTTTCAATCACAAAAAAATATAACACAGTAAATCATCTCGTGTGCATGGGACAAGGAGATTTGAAAGACAGAAAGGTGATACATTTATTTGCAGATGAAAACGGAAATGTACAGCCATATACATTGATAGAGTTGCCACTGCAAGATAGTGATTACATCGTTGATTGTAGAAATCAGATACTTGCGCAAGAAAATGAAATTGCGGAAACGCTTGATTATCCAAGTGCAGAAGCAACGAAAAATTATATTATGCTTGATGCGAAACCAACAAATTGGAGTGATAATTGCGAAGAGTATTTTTATTTAAAATCAGATTTACAAGAAGATGGGAGTGAGAAAACATCTTATGAATCTGTAACAAAAGAGAAAAAAGATGTATATACATTAATTGAGAGTAAACCTGGAAACTGGATAACAAATTATGATGACTATTACATGATTGATACAGAGGATGGTGGATACACAACAGTAAAATCTGTAAATGCATACATTTTGCAAACGAGCAAACCGTCTGACTGGGATAAAAACTTTGGAGATTATTATAAAAAAAATGAAGAAGGGAAGTATTCTGGTGTATCTGGAGTAGGCAAGTATATATTACTTACAAGCAAACCGTCTAATTGGTCTTCGAAATATGATGAGTATTATCAAAAGGCTGTTGATGGCTACGGACATACAACTGGCGATTATACAGGAGTTTCACCAAGAGTAGAAAAAACTTATGTTTTGCAAAAAACAAAACCATCTAATTGGGACGAGTATTACAGCGCATATTTTTACAAGTTTACAGATGGCGTTGGAAAATATGAATATCGTAGTATTTCAGGTATAGATAAAGAAAAGAAAAAAATACAGGACAAAAAACCAACAGATTGGGCAAAGAACTTTAAAAGTTATTATATGAAAGATAGCCATGGAAAATGGAAAAACGTTGAAGGAACAGGAAAGGGAAAGAAAACCGCTCCTAAATGGTGTAAGAATAAATATTACACAGAGGAAAGCAAAACAAGAGTTCCGAGTTTCAAAAAACAAAAAGTTTATAGAGAAATTTCAACAGACTATGCTCCAACATGGAAAAACAATACGTATTATGTAAAGACGGAAGATAATCCACCAACATGGAAAAGTAATACGTATTATACGAAAAATGAGAAAGTAGCTCCTGAATGGAATTCGGGAAGGTATTACGAGAAACAAGAGGTTCAATTTGCCCCTGAATGGAAAACAGGAATGTATTATAGGCAAGTATTAGACTATTATGCAACATTGGTTGAAAAAGGGCTAGAAAAGATGCAGGAATATTATAACGCGGATGTCTTAGATATTGACTTAGAGGAAACAGAGCAAGTATATGATGTTGGTGATGTAGTAGGAGCAAAAGATGAAACAACCGGAATAGAAACGATTCAGGAAGTAACAAAGAAAATTGTTAGTATGAAGAATAATAATATAAGTATTACATACGAGGTGGGTAAATATGGCAGTTGATTTAGTAACAGGATACGCAGGAAAACCCCACGTTTCTGCTGCGGATACAGGGGCTTTTAACGCTGGAATAATTGGCAGTGGAAAATATGTATTGAATATGTGGGAAAATTTCGCTTATGAATTAGTTTCAAATAATGAAATTAAAATAAAAAGCGGAAGCTTGGTTAATCAGGGAAGAAATATTAATATAGCGAATAAAGATTCGGAAACTCTCACAATTCAGACGGGGACGAATGGCCTCAAACGATATGATATTGTTGCTATGAGGTATCAACGAGATGAAAAAACGCAGATAGAAACAGCTACACTTGTACTTATAAAAGGAACTCCTGCGGAAAATCCGAAAGACCCAGAACTGCAAAATGGGAATATTTTAAACAATGACTATATAGATGATTATGCGCTATATAGAATAAAAATGAATGGGATATTAGTCGAAACTGTAGAACAGTTGTTTCAAATATTAACCCCATTAGCGGAGATCGCGAAAGAAACAATAGGAAAAATGTATCCTGTTGGGTCAGTTTATATGAGCGTACAAAATACCTCACCTTCTGTTTTGTTCGGAGGAACGTGGAATAAAATAGAAGGAAAATATATTTTAGCAGCCGATTTTTCAAACAAAGCAGGAAGCACAGGAGGAAATGAAAAGGTAACATTGACGCAAGAAAACCTTCCGGTGCACACACATACGGGGGCGAAGCACACGCATGTTGTTCCGGCTCACGCTCATGGTATAACGCAACATACACATGATGCAAAATGTGGTAGTGGAGGAAATCACAGTCATTATGGATATTATCGGTCGGATTCTAAATCGGGTGGCTCGCAGCACAGACAAGGGAGCAAAGCAACGCATAACGGATTGACAGAAGGAAAAATAACACAAGATGCAGGAAGCCATACACATCTGATTGACATTAAAGCTAACGGTCCAACCAAAACGCAGACTGATGGAGAATGTATCACTAAAGAAGCGACGGGAATAACAGGAACAGCAGGGGACGGAATGCCATTTACAATAAAACCACCATACATTGCTGTGAATATGTGGATTCGTACCGCGTAATACAAATAAGGAGGGAAGCAATGTCAGACAATTTTGAATTAGATGATAATTACGGAATCAATGAGAATTATAGCGACCCACAAGTGTTTATAATTGGACAGGAAAAAGCAATACCGGAAATAACGGGGCAGTTATTGATTGCTGGAGAGAATAATGCGCAGAGCATTAATTTTGAGATGGACCGTTATTACGATGGTATAGATATATCTGATAAACAGATAAATATTTTATACTCAGCGCCGCAGGGATATGCTGATATATGCCATCCAATTAATGTGAAAAAAGGTGAAGAAAAAATTCGTTTTACCTGGGTAGTTCCAGCGCATGCGGTTATGGGAGCGGGTGAACTGATTTTCTCTGTGGAATTTGTTGGGGATGACTACGTGCTAAAGACTTTATCCTGTATTCTTGAGATAGAAGACGGAATGCTTGGACATGAGCTTGTAAGTCCACCAGAGGATAAAGAGTGGTATCTTGAAATGCAAAATATGTGGGATAGATTGAAGGCTACAGCAGAATCAGAAGAAGAGCGAGAAAATGCAGAGAATCTTAGAAAGGAAGCAGAGAACAAAAGGGTAATTGAAAGTGAGGCGGCATTAAAGAAGGCAACAGAAGCCGTAGGTAAATCACAGCAGGTAATAGCGGATTGTGAAAAGGCTGCAGAAGAAGCAAAAAATTTTGAATCAAAAATTGATGACATAAGGGAAGATTTAGAGTATAAAATCAATTCACGCTTAACTCCTATACAATTCGAAACGGTTTTAGGCTATTATAAAGCAAACGAATTTGTTACAGGAAAAAAAGAATGGGGAGCACGTTTGATGCGTGTTCAATGCAAAAAAGGTGACAAGTATCTATATCATGGATATTGTGACAATATTCGTGGTGTGAATTTTCTCGATTCTGAATTTCGTATCATTCAACAAATCAGTGTTCCAAAAAATAAAGAATTTAAAATGGACGTTAATGCAATTGATAATGCTTCGTATATTGATTTTTATTCAGGAAATTCTAATAAGAAAACTTATGTTTTAAAATACAACAGAGAAGATACAATCAATGATGATGTGGGAAAAATTTTTGTAGATGCATCGTCACAGCTCAGTGAAACTGACGAAAAATATTTTTCGCCTATTAGGGAAGAGCTTGTCTATGGCCACAATATGAAATTAAAAGAGATAACACCAGAAAATGATACGGTTTTTAAATTCTCGTTTACACAAAATCAGACTGCGACAGCATATGTAGATGATTTTTGTATCGTAACATCTAACAATTATGTTTCTGGTACGGAAGTGTTCCACGAAAATATTATTGTATTCGTTCCTAAAGGAAAGACACTAAGAATCAATGATTTTAAATCCAATGTATATGTTTCAAAATTTGAAAAATTAGTTCCTATCACAGAGGAATATATCAACGAAAAAATTCCATATGTTCCCAAGACTGTTGATACTGTAACTGATGGTGAATCTAATCCTGTATCATCAAATGCTGTGTATCATGCTATTGAAACAAATATTGCACAGGTATCGACCGGATTACCTTATATAGCTGTAGCGTCCAGTGAAGCCCCAACTGCTATAAAATCGGTATGCCAGTATGTTTGCGATGGAACAAATGATGAGATAGAGATTCAAAATGCTATCAATTCGTTGGCGTCTACCGGTGGTAGAGTATTTTTAACCAAAGGTAAGTATTTTGTATCAAACCCGATTGATACGAAGAACACTTTAATCGAGTTATGTGGCGAAGGTGCATTGCTTGATTTACATGAAGATACATTAAATTCCAATATTAGAGGTGGTACAATTCTTCAAGCAGTTGGGAATACAGACCTCGTTCATATCGGCGGTGCAAAAGGAACTACTGTACATGATATTGCGTTCTTTGGTTATGGTAGAAACAAAGTTGACAACACAAGCTATGGAATCAAATTTACTGGACATGCAGATACAGATAGAATTTATAATTGCGGATTTACGAATTGTGCGATTGCTATTGGCTCCGATATTGCAACAGATGTAGTCTATATTCATAACTTATCGGTTCAACGTAATAAAATTGGTATTGCTTTGTACAGAACAGACGCAGAAATTCATGATTGTATTTTCTGTGAAAACATTGGAATGGAAAGTGTTATATGGGATAACGAAACATATAATATCAACTGCGCTGATATCTGCGCAAAGGACGGTGGCAGTAAAATCTACAATAACACATTCAGAAGAAGTGGTATGTGCTATGATATTTACAACGTATATGGCAACGAGAGCAAGCTAGAGTCAGATGTTGTAAATCCTATATCATCTGTGGTATTACTTGGTGTGGCAAAGATACTTTCCAATTATTTTTACGACCAAATTTATGCAAATTGCGTAAGGGTTATGAGTAAACCAGACTTTATATACATCGAAGGAAACTCTTTTACAAAATGGGGAAGAGCAGAATTAGAAGACGAAAGTAAAAAAGCGGCTATTTGCTTTGAAAAGGGTAGTGTATTTGGCACAGTTATGAATAATAGATTTTATAGTGATAGTAATACTGATAAATTTACCGATAAATATGCAATATACGAAGTAAGCATCGGGAACGATAATAATTATTGGTCTTATAGTAATACTTATGCAAATAATTTTATTGGAAATTTAACAGGGGAAACTGATAACAAATGTGTTATTGTAGGTACATCAGTTAATAATAAATTTATCAATAACATAATAGCAGAAAAATATAAAGACACTGCTGTAGTTAACTAAAGAGGGCTACCGTTGCTAACTAAGTTGTATTAGTAGCAACGGTAGCATGGGTTAAATGTTGTGGTGTCAGTTAACTAGAAAAAGAAGAAAGATGTGATTTTGAAATTAAGAAATTGATTATTTATATGTAGCAGTGTAAAATAAAAATAACCCAGAAGGTTGCAGCCTTTGTCTGGGTTATTGATACAATGTAGTTTCGATTAACCTCATTGTATCATTTATAAAGGGAAAAGTAAATATTTTATTATCAAGCCAAGGAAGTGAGAAAACATGAAACGCATTCCGTTTGACGTGAAAAGATATGAACAAAACCAATATATTTCACAGACAATAGAATATTGTAAAAAATATGGCGGATACATAGAAATCGACAATGATTTTTGCGTATATGTGTTTTATGATGGAACAGAACATTGGATTGGATATGCTTCACCCTTGAATCTCGATTGGTTTGATCAACAGTTTGAATGATATAAGGAGAAAATACAATGAGAGGAATTGTAGTAGGAATTGAATATGGTGGGTCAGTAAATAATCTTAGGATATATGGTGGATTGAATCCAGAAAAATTAAGACAATATATACTATATTGGGATAAAATAGATTATCCAGAGAATAATATCATAGGGTGGGAACTAACACCTGACGAAGAATTTCTTATGAAGTGCGGGGTAATGGAAAGGACAATGTGCATTTTTCCCGGAGCAGTGTCACTTGGAGCAGATACATTGTTAGATGTACAAATGGCAGCATTTAAAAAGCATTGTGAGGAGAAAAATGGAATCTGGTCAATTGCTCAACCAACAAAGGAGATTACTCTTCCTGAAAGGGAGAGCATTTTAAAGGAAAATGTTCAGGTAGAATTATATAATTGTTTGCCTGTACCGGATATAGACACACCATTTGAAACAATTTTAAATTTCAAAGAAAGAAGAAGCAGTGAGTTAGAGACATTCAGGAATTTACTAGATGATATGTATAAAGACATTATTTCTCATCCAGATGCCGAGTTTGCAAAAAGGAAAAGCATAGCGAATATTGAAAATGCGTTAATTGATATTGATAGAACTTTAAAAGAGTCAAAAATTAAACGAGTATTCAAAAATATGAAAGCAGAACTTAATGTTAGTACACTTATTAATGCAGGTTTTAAATTGGCTGCTGGAACAGTTCTGGGGCAAAATATGGGGTTAGGTAAACTTAGCGGAATAGTTGGAATGGGAATTTCGGCAATAAATATTACTCAGGCATTATCACAAACACCGAAGTGTTTGTCACCGGAACAAACAGATTATGCATATTTGTTTTATGCCAAAAAGGAGATACAGAGGGTGGTTGTTCCGTGAAAAAATCGAATTATAAAACAATAACAGAAATAATTATAACAATTATAGCTATCGTTTTCATGAACACAGAAAATTGGCGTTTGGGAGCACTATTACTTTTACTAACGGTAGTATACGATATTATTGTGATTATTAAAAATGGTAATTAAAAATATTTGTTGACCGTAGGTAGATCCTGCGGTTTTCTTTTATGCGGGAATCCAAAAGCGTATACAGTCTCGATAGCATAATATTTTATAGTACTAACTGATATTACCCATTAGGAATGTGACCGCAGGCACTATGATGAGATATATAAAAATATTTGAAAATAATCATAAAATAATAGTGAACAGAAATGCTTTTAAAAACTCATTTGTAGTGAAGATGATGCCATAATATTTTCATAGCACTAACTAACACTATCCTAATGGATATCGAAGTTATCATATTATATTAGGTATTCCGGTTTATTGTCTTGATGGTATGGAATATTTCCCTGTAGAGATTCAATTTCGAACGATGTCCATGGATTTTTGGGCGAGTATGGAACATCGTATCAATTATAAAAAGGAACGACAGGATAGAGAAAAATTAGTAAAGGAATTGAAGGAGCATGCACGCAAACTGGAAAAAATAGAAAAAAGCTTTGAAAAATATAGTGAGAATATTCAAAATACTGTTGAGTAGTATTTATTTTATAAAAGATAGAACATAGTATGCATTATCAGATGTGGATTTGGAGCAAATTTGAAAATGTGATAGCACATTTTCTTATAGCGATGATGGAAGAACTGATAATATTATACTATGTTCTTTTTTATATGTTTTTGTTGATGTACTATCATTACAATAATATAATATCTTATAAGGAGGTGGCATACATGGGAAAAATTAAATTATTACATGGCTCGGATCATATCATTGAAAAGCCGGATCTTTTACTTGGTAAAACAAATAATGATTATGGACGGGGTTTTTATTGTACGCAGGAATTATCTATGGCTATGGAATGGGCTTGCAAGAAAAACAGTGATGGTTTTGTAAATAAATATGTTCTTGAGCAAGATTCCTTAAATATATTGAATTTGTTAGATGGAAAGTACAATATTTTACACTGGATGGCATTGTTGCTAAAAAACAGGACATTTCGTCTTTCTAATGAGATCGCAATAGATGCCTGTGATTATATTATTGAGAATTTTTCTATTGATTTAAAAGCCTATGATGTTATTATTGGCTATCGGGCGGATGATTCCTATTTTTCTTTTGCAGAATCTTTTGTGCAAAATGGTTTGCCTCTTCGCAGTTTAAACGAAGCTCTTCATCTGGGTAGATTAGGAACGCAGACGGTGTTAATTTCTGAAAAATCTTTTCGTAATCTGACATTTGACGGGGCTGATTTTACAGACAAAACAGTTTATTATCCTAAGTTTATTGCAAGGGATTCTAATGTGAGAGAAACGTATCGAAGAGAAATTCGTAACAGGCATTCCTATAAAAATGATATTTTTGTTTTGGATATTCTCAGAGAGGAGATGAAGGACAATGATTCACGCATACAGCGAATCTTATCTATATGATGCGAAGCAAAATCTGGCTGAATGTTTTGATTATGCGATTAGCAATTGTCGTTTTAATGCAGATATATTTTCAAGGCTGTTTGTCCAATCTGGATATGCAGACAAATTTGAGCGTGGAAATCCAGCGATTGTTTCAGGAATATCTGGGATAGAACTGGCTCAGGAAATCATTATGTACGCTTATATGAATTACAAATTTCCAAAAAAAATATTTTCTGAGGAACGTTCTGAAGTCTATTGGGCTGGTTGGGCTTTGGCAGAGTATCAGTGGGCTACCTGTAGACGATTCAAAGATATTTTTTCAAGAATACCTCTTTCAGAAATTGTTACAATGTATAGCGTATATCATGAAATGGATATAGGGCATTTCATTGAAGATATGAATAAAAAATATATGAGCATAACACAGGAAATTCATTTAAAAACAATTCGTGAAAATCGTGGCATATCTCAAGTAGAACTTGCAGCACTTTCAGGTGTAAAACTTCGTTCGATACAAATGTATGAGCAAAAAGTAAATGATATTGATAAAGCACAGGCGAGAACCCTTTACAAGCTTTCAAGAGTACTAGGATGCAGCATCGAAGATTTGTTAGAAAATCCGGAACTGTAAAAAGTTAATGCTCGACTTAAATTTTGGCAGTACCATAAATATATAGCGTCAGAAAGGAAAATCATGAACCAGAAAAACATAGTAAAAGATATACAGTCAAAACTTTTTGATCTTCAGGATATAAAGTATCGGGATTTTCATGCGAAGCTTATGCCGACGGTGAATAAGGAGAAGATTATCGGCGTTCGGATTCCTGTACTGCGTTCATTTGCAAAGGAGTTTGGTAAAACTAAAGAGGCAAGGATGTTTTTGCAAGTGCTTCCACATTCGTATTATGAAGAAAATAATCTGCATGGTCTTTTACTAGAGCAGATAAAGGATTACGAAAAGTGTTTACAGGAGCTGGAACGATTTCTGCCTTTTATAGATAATTGGGCAACTTGTGATTTGCTTGCTGTCCGTACGGTAAAAAAGCATCTTGATGTATTTATAGAAGAGGTGTATCGCTGGATACAATCACAGCATACATATACGATACGATTTGGAATTGGTATGTTGATGCGATATTATCTGGATGAAAATTTTCAGATGGAGTATCCGGAAAAGGTGATGCAGATTTGTTCGAAAGAGTATTATGTGAATATGATGCGGGCATGGTATTTTGCTACGGCACTTGCAAAACAATATGAGAACATTCTTCCATTTATAGAGGATAAAAAGCTGGATGTCTGGACACATAATAAAACAATTCAAAAAGCGATTGAGAGTTATCGGATAACACCGGAGCAGAAAATGTATCTTAGAACATTAAAAATAAAGTAATGATTCCATTCGAGGTGACAAAGTGAAATCACTATCAATTTATACACTTACAAGAAATCAGAGTATAGAGCATATATCAAAACTGGAAAGGCAGTTATCTGGAAGGAAGTTTCCTTTAAAAATACGTACCTGGGAATGGGGGAGTATGAGGGCATTGGCAGCTCAGTTGGAAATGCATATGCAGGAAGTATATTCCCTCCGTTTTTTCTATTCTTTCCAGATTCCAAGATTGGGAAAAGAGTTTGATCTTCTTCAGATTAAGGACAATCATATTGTAAATATTGAATTAAAGAGTGGGGTGGTTTCGGATCAGGCAATTCGTAAGCAGCTGATTCAGAATCGCTATTATTTATCTGTTTTAGGAAGACCAATTCAATCTTATACCTATATTAGCAGCCAGAACAGGCTGGTTCGTCTGACACATCATGATCATATCGTGGATGCAGACTGGGAAAGATTATGTGAGGATTTACAAAAAGAAGGTACGAATTATGAAGGAAATATCGAAGATTTGTTTCGGGCGGAGTTATATTTGATTTCACCGATAACAGACCCCGTCCGTTTTTTAAAAAAGGAATATTTCCTGACTTCTCAGCAAAGAGATATTGAGAAAAAGATTTTAAGAGATATTTATGTAAAGCAATCAGGATGTTTTTGGTTTAGTGGAATTCCGGGAACAGGAAAAACCTTGCTTCTTTATGATATTGCTATGAAGCTGTCTGTTCGCCATCGAATCTGTATGGTACATTGCGAGGAGAATGGAGAAAAGTGGAGAATATTACATGAACGCTTACAAAGAATTGATTTTTTGGCAGATGAGCAGATTCGCATCGAGAAGAAAAGTGGCAGTCAGAATAGCGGGCAGGATAAAGGACCGGATAGCAGTCGGGATTATGAGCAGAGGAAGCAATTCAATTGCGAAGAAAGAAAAGCCGGAACACAAATACCGCTTGAAAAATATAGAGGGATTTTAGTTGATGAGGCACATTTGCTTTCCAAAGATAAGATAGAGAGATTGTTAGAGTTAAGCAAAGAGCAGCCTGTGATATTTTCCAGTGATTCTGAAGATGTTATCTCATCAGAAGAAATGGATAAAGAGAATATAAAAAAGTTGGAAAATCAGACAGATATTAAGGTTTTTCGATTAACAAATCGTATTCGGACGAATGCGGAACTTTCTACATTTATTCAGAATATGATGCATTTGCCGCCGAGGAAGAATTCAAGGGGATATCCGCACATTTTTGTAGTATATGCCAATGATGATGTTGAGGCAGAGAATTTGCTAAGTGATTATATAAAGCAGGGATATCAGTGGGTTGAAATAGAAGAATCAGAGAGGCAGGAAGCGCAGGCAGATTTAAAAATGCAGGCGGTCAGAGATATGGATAAAATAGTTCTGCTGCTTGATGAGCGGTATTATTATGATGAAGAAGGATATCTAAGGGCAGCCTGTTTTATGAAAAATGGAAGTTCATATGTAAGAAAGATTTTTCACAGGTTGAATCATGCAAGGGAAAGTATAGCTTTGGTAGTAAAGAATAATGAGAAGGTATATAATACGTTGCTGGATTTATTATAAACAAAAGAAAATAATGGGGAAGTGCTAGAGCGTGTTTGAAAAATCATTCCTGCAACCTGCACGCCCCAATTTGCGGTATATTTTGCCTTCATTCAGTTGACGTAGCCCGCTACGCCGCCCTCATTCAGACAAAATCTTCCACAAATTGTGACGCACATCTTGCAGAAAGCATTTTTCGAACACGCTCTAAAAAAGTGTATTTTATCAAGTGGGTTCTCGCTGCTTTTTTGCTATAGTTTGTGCTATAATAAAAATGATTTTTTTTAGAGGAGACATATAATGCTAGATTTTGTAAATGATTATTCAGAAGGCGCCCATGAAAAGATTTTACAGCGATTGTTAGAAACTAACATGGAAAAGCTGTCTGGCTATGGGACAGATCAATATTGTGAGTCAGCAAAACAGAAAATCAGGGAAGTCTGTGAATGTCCAGAGGCAGATATTTATTTTTTAGTTGGTGGAACACAGACGAATGCTACAGTTATTGATGCGATACTAAGTCAGTATGAAGGTGTTGTTGCGGCAAATACAGGACATATCAGCACACATGAGGCAGGAGCAATTGAAGCATCCGCCCATAAAGTGTTGGCAATTCCGCATAAGAACGGGAAAGTTACTGCAAAAGCCGTAAAACAGTATTTTGCAGATTTTTATGCAGATGGCAACCATGAACATATGGTATTTCCGGGAATGGTGTATATTTCCCATCCGACAGAATACGGTACACTTTACAGTAAAAAGGAATTGGAAGAGTTGTCTATAGTCTGTCATGAATATGATGCACCACTTTATTTAGATGGTGCGAGACTTGGCTACGGTCTTGTCAGTGAAGAAAATGATGTGACATTAGCGGACATTGCTTCTTTATGTGATGCATTTTATATCGGTGGTACAAAGGTTGGAGCATTATGCGGAGAGGCAGTTGTATTTCCGAAGAATAATGCACCGAAACATTTCATGACTACGGTAAAGCAACACGGAGCACTTCTTGCAAAAGGGAGAGTGCTTGGTGTACAGTTTGATACCCTTTTTACCGATAATCTGTATTTTGAGATTAGTAAAAATGCAATCAAAACAGCAGATACATTGAAGCAGGCTCTAAAGGAGAAGGGATATACTTTTTATATTGACTCTCCGACCAATCAGATTTTTCTTGTATTAGAAGATGAAAGGTTGAAAGAATTAGAGCAAAAAGTGGCAGTCAGCTTTTGGGAAAAGGCAGATGATAACCACACGATCATTCGTCTTGCTACAAGCTGGGCTACGAAGGAGGAAGAGATCAAAGCATTGATTGAGATCTTATAAATTAGAGAGTATATTTATTATTTTTAAGAAAAAAGTATCTATTACAAAGACAGATTTTAAGAAAAGAATCAAAGATATTTTTATGACTTTCACGTTATGGAATTCTGACCAAAAACTTCGAGAGAGTTATCGAGAAGTTTTGTTTTGGGGCATAATGGAATGTTTAACGTGACGGAATAAAAATGCTTTGGATTCTTTTCTTAAAATCGTCTGTAGACAAGTATGGTTTGAAAGGGAGCATTTTTATGGGTTTAAATGATACCCCATCCGGGGAAAGAATACATATTGGTTTTTTTGGCAGAAGAAATGCCGGAAAGTCCAGCGTGGTAAATGCGGTAACAGGGCAGGAGTTAGCTGTCGTATCTGACACAAAAGGAACAACAACCGACCCGGTCTCAAAAGCAATGGAACTTCTTCCGTTAGGACCGGTTATGATTATTGATACGCCAGGTTTTGACGACAAAGGGCATCTTGGAGAACTTCGTGTCCGCAAGACAAAGCAGATACTTAACCGTACAGATATTGCAGTACTTGTTATTGATGCTACAGAAGGAATAAAACAGTGTGAGGAAGAACTGCTTGCTATTTTTAAGGAAAAAGAGATTCCATATCTGCTTGTATATAATAAGGAAGATATTCTTTCAGAAGAACAAAAAAATATATTAAGTACAGAGCAGGAAGGACAGGCAAATCATATCTGTGTCAGTGCTTTAGAGAAAACACATATCAATGAATTAAAAGAAAAACTTGCTCGTCTGGTAAAGACAGATAGTCAGAAACTTCAGCTTGTTGGAGACCTGGTTCATCCGGCGGATCTTGTTGTGCTTGTTATTCCGATTGATAAGGCAGCACCAAAGGGAAGATTAATTTTGCCACAGCAGCAGGTAATTCGTGATGTATTAGAGGCAGACGGAGCGGCTATTTGTGTGAAGGAATATGAACTTAGAGGATTACTTGATACGATTGGAAAGCGTCCGGCGATGGTAATTACCGACAGTCAGGTATTTGCAAAAGTAAGTGCAGATGTGCCAGAGAAAATTCCTCTTACTTCCTTTTCTATTTTAATGGCAAGATACAAAGGATTTCTTGAGGAAGCAGTACTTGGAGCGGCTGCCATTGACAGACTAAAAGACGGTGACCGTATATTGATTTCAGAAGGTTGTACACATCATCGTCAGTGTGATGATATTGGCAGTGTCAAGATTCCTCGCTGGCTGAAAAACTATACAGGCAAAAAGCTTACAATCGAGACATCTTCCGGACGGGAATTTCCTGAAGATTTATCACCGTTTTCACTGATAATCCACTGTGGGGGCTGTATGTTAAATGAACGTGAAATGAAGTACCGCATGAAGTGTGCGAAAGACCAGAATATTCCATTTACAAACTATGGGACAGCAATTGCTTATATGCAGGGGATTTTGGAGAGAAGTATTGGTATTTTTCCGTATCTTTTAGAAGAATTAAAGCGTTAAAAGATACTTCAAACACACTTTAAAAGACAGTAAAGGAGCGGAGCATCTTTGAGATTAGAAAAAGATACCCTCGGAGAAAAATATTTAACAGATGAAACCGTATATGGAATCAATACACAAAGAGCTGTTGAAAACTTTCCACTTTCTCATAAAAAAGTAAATCTGCATTTAATTCACGCAATGCTTCTTGTAAAAAAAGCGGCAGCAAAAACATATGAGAATCTTGTGGAAGATATAGAAAAAGCAAAGTATTAGGCAATCGTAGCGGCATGCGATGAATTACTTTTAAAAACAGAAGAGGACAAAAGTTTTTCTCAGCAGACGGAACATAATCGAGATAATCAAAATCAGGCGGAAGATAATCGAAGCGGAATAGATGCCCTGTTTGTTACACAGGCATTACAGGGCGGGGCAGGTACATCGACAAATATGAATGTTAACGAAGTCATTGCAATATCGCATTAAAACATTTAGGGAAAAACTATGGAGACTATAACTGTATTCATCCCTTAGACGATGTAAACAGAGGACAGTCCACCAATGATGTCTATCCGACAGCACTTCGAATTGCCTCCATTTTTCTTATCAGAAAGTTAAGCGATGCCTGTGCAGCATTACAGACTTCCTTACAGGAAAAAGAAAATGCCTTTCAGGATATCGAAAAGCTAGGAAGAACCGAGTGGATGGATGCGGTTCCAATCACGCTTGGAGAAGAATTTGGTGCCTGTGCCCAGGCAATCGCAAGAGACCGCTGGCGAATTTATAAAGTAGAAGAGAGGCTTAGACAGGTCAATCTTGGTGGAACGGCAGTAGGTCTTTCCGATAATGCACAGCATAAATATCGTTTTCGTGTCATAGAGGAATTGCGTCGGCTTACCGGACTTGGACTTGCTGCAGCCGAATATCCGATGGACTTAACACAGAACAATGATGTGTTTGTGGAAGTCTCTGGTTTATTGAAAGCACTGGCAGTAAACCTCATGAAAATTGCCAATGATTTTCGGATTATGAATTCCGGACCAGGAGGGGGCATTGGAGAATTGCACTTAAAAGCAATGCAGCAGGGCAGCACAATCATGCCGGGAAAAGTAAATCCTGTCATTCCAGAGATGACTATGCAATGTGCCATGCGAATCATCGCAAATGATACCACAATTACAATGGCAGCAGCTCACGGAGAATTTGAACTCAATGCCTTTTTACCACTTATTGCAGACAGTCTCTTAGAAAGCCTTGAACTTGCAGAAAGAGCTGTCACGATCTTCAGGGAAAAATGTGTTGAAACGATAGAACCTGATGTGGAAAATTGCAAAAAACACTTAGAACAATCCTATGCTTTTGCAACGGCCTATACACCGAAGTTAGGGTACGAAACTGTGGCCAAAATCATTAAGGAAAACCCTCCAGAAAAAGCAAAAGAAATTTTGATGAATTCTGATTTGTAGAATTGGCAAAACTGACGAAGCATCGAAACCCCATCGTCCATATTTGTGGTCTCGGTGTTTCTGATAATGGTTGCTGAAGTAAAATCAGAATTCATGTTGGAGAGATTTGGAGATTCCCCAGAAGACAGTGATTTTATGAGAAAATACAATGAATCCATAACAGTATATTAAAAAAATAATATTTAAATTCGATTTTTCAAAGTTTTTATAGCGGATGTTTATGTTTACTCCTGCATCAACAAATCAGTGAAAAAAATTTGAGAAAGTGAATCAGAGTAATATCTTTTTATACCATGTTATAGAGAAGCAGATTTTTTTACAAATTCATAATATTCTGGAGAATCCCCAAATCTCTAACATGAATTCTGATTTTGTACCAGCATCCACAGTCAGCCAGCAAAGAGAGCCTATCCCCTATATTTGTGGCCTCGGAGCAAGGTTTGGATACGAGCGTGTGTAAGCGAGTATTCAAACCGCCGCGACTAAAGTCACAAATATAGGGGATAGGCTCTCTTTTCTGGCGTCTGTTTCACAGCCTTACAAATCAGAATTCAAAGTTTCATTCATACTGCCTGTTCTATATCCTGTTAAGTCCATTGTAACGTAAGTAAATCCATATTCTTTGAAAGATTTCGTAATCAGATTTCGGTTGGTTTCTTCCACTAATTTCGGAAATTCTTCTGGCAAGATTTCAATTCGTGCGATTGTTCCGTGGATTCTTACTCGCACCTGATGGAATCCCATATCGAGGAGTAACTGTTCTGCCTTGTCTACCATTATTAATTTTTCTTCGGAAATAGTTTCTCCATATACAAAACGCGAGGAAAGGCAGGCAAATGATTGTTTGTTCCAAGTTGGCAGTCCTAAATCTTTTGAGAGGGCACGAATATCAGCTTTATTTAATTTGCTGGCTCTTAATGGACTTTTAATCCCTAATTCTGCGACTGCCTGTAAGCCTGGTCTGTAATCGCCGTTATCATCAAGGTTAGAACCTTCTGCGATTGCCACTACATGCTCCTCTTTTGCTATTTTCCATATTTTTTCGAAGAGTTCTTTTTTGCAGAGATAACAGCGATTCTTTGGATTATGTCGGAAGCCTTCAATGTCTAATTCTTCGGATTCTACGACTAAATGACGGATACCTTCTTTTTCACAGAAAGCTTTTGCTTCTTTTAATTCTCGTTCTGGAAAAGAACAGGATTTTGCGGTAACTGCAATACATTTTTCTCCTAATGTATCATGTGCAACTTTCAGTAAAAATGTAGAGTCTACTCCTCCGGAGAAAGCTACCGCAACACTACCGAGTTCTTTTAAATAATTCTCTAAATCTTCTTTCTTTTTATTCTGTTCTACTGATGCCATAATAAAATCCTCCAAATGTTATATTGTCTGCATAGTACAATTTTATTCCTACTTTGTCAATAGGTTTATATGTTGTTATGGATTCTATTTTTCACTTCCTGTAACGGAATATTATTCATGACATCCTCTTACTACTTTCTATGTATGAAAAATAGTGCTATAATTTAAGAAAATCTTTATTTTTCAACATAGATCATATAGTAAATCTGCCAAAATAAATTTTTAATCTGGCTCTCACTTGATTCTAACTGTGAAATTATTAAAAGATTTTTAAACCTATTATAAGACCAGAACTAAAAAGGAGATTTTGACATGGATTACAGACGTTTTAAAGATACCATTTATCTCCGCCTTGACCCCGGCGAAGAAATTATAGAACAGATTGAAAAAGTAGCGAAAAAAGAAAATATTCAGCTCGCACAGATTAACGGATTAGGAGCACTTAATGACTTTACTACCGGTGTTTTTGACACGGTAGAAAAAAAGTTCCACCCTATTCACTTTGAGGGAGCTTATGAAATTGTTTCCTTGACAGGAACTGTCACAAGACAGGACGGCGAAGTATATCTTCATCTTCATATGGCTGCCGGGGACAAAGATGGACATGTGTTTGGTGGGCATTTAAGTATGGCCTATGTCAGTGCTACAGCTGAAATCCAGATTCAGATTAGCGATGGAGTAATTGACAGAAAATACGATAAAAAAATCGGCCTCAATTTGTTCGATTTTACTATTTAATTCATTAGACAAAGCCATTGTCCCGAATAAGACATATTTATGATTTATTCAGGACAATGGCTTTGTCTGTAGCCTATTAAACCAAACTTTATTCTTATATATGTTTTGTGTGTTATTGTTTATTCGTGTGTGTTAACTTATGTGGTTTTAATGTGTGTTGTTGTTTATTTATATTTCTTTATGTTTACGTTCGTATTATTCGCCAAAAACAGCTTTGTAATCAGCCTGGAATTTTACAATACCCTGATCTGTTAATGGATGTTTTGTCATCTGCTCAATTACAGAGTAAGGAACTGTTGCAATATCAGCACCAGCTAAAGCACAGTCTGTTACATGGATAGGATTTCTTACAGAAGCTGCGATGATTTCTGTATCGTATGCATAAATGTCAAAGATCTCAGCAATCTGTCTGATTAAATCAATTCCTGGCTGGCTGATATCATCTAATCTTCCGAGGAATGGAGAAACATATGTAGCACCTGCGTTAGCAGCAAGGATTGCCTGGTTTGCAGAGAAGATTAATGTAACATTTGTCTTAATCCCTTCTTTAGAAAGAACTTTTACAGCCTTTAATCCTTCTACTGTCATAGGAATTTTAACAACCATGTTTGGATGGATAGAAGCGATTTCACGGCCTTCTTTGATCATGCCTTCTGCGTCTGTTGTCGTAGCTTTCACTTCGCCACTGATTGGTCCATCTACGATAGAAGTGATTTCTTTAATTACTTCTGTAAAGTCTCTTCCCTCTTTTGCAATTAAGGATGGATTTGTTGTTACACCACAGATTACTCCAAGATCATTAGCCTTTTTAATGTCTGCTACATTAGCAGTATCCACAAAAAATTTCATTTGTTTAACCTCCATTTGTTTTTGCTTTGTTTGATGATATGAATATAACACATTTTAAAAGGAAATGCAAGCTTAAAAGCAAGAAAAAATAAGTAAAAATAAGTAAACAAAGCTTTTTTCTTGTTTTTATCCTCGAATCTTAACTTTTTCTCTCTTTTCACTGGAATAATTTCACGATTCAGGGTATAATGAAACAACAATATATTGGGAGGAACCTACTATGATGCAATTAGAACGCCAGAAAAAGATTCTGGATTATCTGAATAAGAATAGAAAAGCAACTACAAAGGAATTAAGCCAGCTTCTTGATGTATCCACCACAACAATCCGTACTGACCTAAACCAGATGGATAGGGAAAATCTTATTACAAAAACACATGGCGGTGCCGTATATAATGATAGAAGCCTTGATAACATTGAATTAACGGGGAGAGCATATTTCTTTGATGAAAGGGCTTTGGAGAATCAAAAGGAAAAAGAAGCAATCGCAAATAAAGCGATAAAATTAATAAAAAATCATATGTGCATTTACTTAGATGCCAGCTCTACCTGCTACACACTTGGAATGAAGCTCTCTGGTTTTACCAAACTTACTGTCATTACAAATGGAATCAATCTTGCTATGGCATTAAAAGATATTCCCGGTATCACTGTTATTTTAACCGGAGGAATCGTAACTTCCGTATCCTCCTCTATCGAAGGATTACTCGGAGAAGATTTATTGAAAAAAATTCATACAGATATCGCATTTGTATCTGCCCGTGGTTTTTCTGTAGAAAATGGTCTCACTGACTTCAGTATCTATGAAGCGGACTTAAAACGAAGATGTGTAAAATCCTCTGCTAAGACCATTGCGTTAATCGATCATACGAAGTTTAACACAACTTCTATTTCTAGTTACGCATCATTAGATGACTTGAATATGGTCATTACTGACTTTGGCCTGTCAGAAAATACAAAAGATATTTATGAAAAAGCTGGAGTGAATCTGGTTATTGCCAAAGAAATGAACTAATCAAATAGGAATTTGCCGCAGGCAAAGAGACGCCCCCGAAGAGAGTCTGGAGCGTCTATTTTCTCCTACAAATCAGAACTTTCATCAAACTCGTAATCATTTCCTGGAAGGATAATGTTTAAGAGAATCCCTGCGATGGCCGCAATGGATAATGCAGTAAGTGTGATAGATGTTCCTGCTACTGTGAAAGTTAATCCATCACCAAATCCAAGTCCACACACAAAGATAACACCTGTGATAATCAGATTTCTTGACTTTGTGAGGTCTACTTTATTCTCGACAACATTACGAACTCCGATAGCGGAAATCATACCGTAAAGCATAAAGCTGACACCACCAATAATGGCAGATGGCATCGTACTGATAATCGCAGATACCTTTGGAATAAAGCTGATGATAATTGCAAGGCAGGCTGCAATACGGATAACTAATGGATCATATACATGACTTAACTCTAATACACCAGTATTTTCCCCATAAGTTGTATTCGCAGGGCCACCGATCAAACCAGCTAATGCAGTTGCTACACCATCTCCAAGAAGGGTTCTGTGAAGTCCCGGATCTGCTAAAAAGTTTTTATTTACTGTTGCAGAAATGGCAGACATATCTCCAACGTGTTCCATCATTGTTGCGATTGCTATTGGAGCCATAACAAGAATTGCCGTCACATCAAACTTACAAATCTGGAATGGAGGAAGTCCTACAAAACCAGAAGAAGCTACAGATGAGAAATTCAAAATGGCAGAACCATCTGGATTGGTAAAACCAGCTACATTCATAATCAGCGCAACGATATAAGAAATCACAACTCCCATAAGGATTGGGATAATTTTAAACATACCCTTGCCCCATATATTAAAGGCGATAATTACTGCCAATGCCACAAATGCTAAAAACCAGTTTGTTGAAGCATTGGAAATCGCAGAAGATGCGAGACTAAGACCAATACAGATGATAACCGGACCTGTTACAACTGGTGGTAAATATCTCATAACACGCTTAATACCAACTAAGCAGATAATAAGTGACATTACTACATATAAAAGACCGGCAACCACTACACCACCACAGGCATAAGCAGCCTTTTCATTTGCACTCATTCCTGCATAAATTCCCGTATTCAAATGCGCTACTGTAGAAAATCCACCTAAGAACGCAAAAGAAGAACCGAGGAATGCCGGAACCTTCATTCTTGCACATACATGGAATAATAATGTTCCAAATCCTGCGCAAAATAGTGTTACCGCTACCGTAAGTCCCCTTGTCGGATGTTCTCCACAGGCATCCATAAAATAACTATTGACCAGAATCGGTACTAAAATCGTAGCACCAAACATCGCGAACATATGCTGCACACCAAGAATCAGCATCTTCGGCAGGCCCAGCTTCTTCGCATCACGAATTACTTGATTTGATTCATTCATAAACTTTCCTTATCCTCTCTTGTTTTTCTCTGCTATTATACGAGGATAAGATAAGAAAAACAAGAGGGAATTTATTTCTCATTCTTTCCTAATGATTCTAATTCTTTCAGGATTTCTTTATCTTAAAATCAGCTGCTCAAACGATTGTGCAAATCTCACATCGTCCTCTTCTGTCCGTTTTCTCGGTCCCTTCAGATGATTTTTATGAGAACTTCTTCTCGCCTTCTTATTCAGATGCCGCTCCATCAACATCTGGTCAATATTGTCATTCGTGTACCACTTGCCTGACTGATGAATCGCATACGCACCCTTTCCAAGTGCCATCGCTGCCACTCCATAATCCTGCGAAACGACAATATCTCCCTTCTGACAGATGCTGATTAATTTATAATCCACTGCATCTGCCCCTTCTCCGACAACAATCACCTCACTGTACTCTGAGTACAAAACATGATTGGTATCACATAATAAGGTGACGGGAAGATTGTATTTCTTTGCTATTTTTTCTACTATGCCGATTACCGGACAGGCATCGGCATCTATGAATATATGCATGATAAAACTCTGTTGTTAAAATTTATAATCCTCTTTTTAATAAAGTATTGTACTTTTTATTTTGCCTGCAGCAATCAGAATTTAAAGCACCTGTTTTGCTGCACCATAAATTCCCGCATCGTTTCCGAGAGTTGCCAGTGTAATTTTTGTTTTCTGATTTCCATAGAATGCATGATCATAGAAATATTTTCTTACAGTCTCTAAAAGAATATCTCCTGCTTTTGACACCCCCCCGCCAATGACGAATACAGCAGGGTCAACGGTTGCTGCTAAATTTACTAATGCCTGTCCAAGATATGCACCAAATTCTTCCGTAATTTCTAAAGCCGCTGCATCTCCTGCTTTTGCTGCATCAAATACTTCTTTTGCAGTGATTTCTTTTCCAGTTAAAATACTGTTTTTCGTATTTTTCTCAAAATATCTCTTAGCCAGACGGACAAGCCCGGTTGCAGAAGCATATTGTTCAAGGCATCCTTTTCTTCCGCATCCGCAAGCCTCTGTCTCATCATCTCTTACTGTGATATGTCCGATTTCTCCACCTGCTCCGTGAGCTCCGACTACCGCATGACCATCAATGATGATACCGCCGCCAACGCCAGTTCCAAGTGTTACCATGATCAAGTCTTTTTCTCCTTCTCCGGCACCCTTCCACATCTCACCAAGAGCTGCTACGTTGGCATCATTTCCAATAACACATGGGAAACCTGTGAGTTCTTCCAATTCTTTTTTGATTTCTTTTGCCATCCAGCCGACATTTGCGGCACGTTCAATGGCTCCGTTTTTATCTACAGGTGCCGGCACTCCTACTCCAATGCCACAGATTTCTTCGGCTTTAAGAAGTTTTTCAGCAATTTTTCCCTTAATTGCCTCTGCAACATCTGGCAGAATACGTTCTCCTTCGTTTTCTGTGTAAGTCTTAATCTCCCATTTATCAAGAAGTTCTCCTTCTACTGTGAAAAGACCAAGTTTTACAGTTGTTCCTCCAACATCCACTCCAAAACAATATTTCATCATGCTCCCCTTTCTTTTTCTACTTATTGCAATTATAAATTTATAATTGCAAATAAAATTCGTTTTTTATATAGTATTACGAATTCGCCCTGCTTGCTTCCATTATAATATTAATTACTGATACATTTCTATCATTCTTCAAACATGCTCTAGAGCGTGTTTGAAAAACATTTTAAGTTGTTCATTTTAACCAAATTAATATTG
>OLOR01000632.1_pt1 | contig 37036 bp, 42 predicted proteins | sample 1672521 | NCBI WGS metagenome assembly OLOR01 (sample SAMEA3136695, study PRJEB25190) | human gut metagenome | biome: human gut; feature: human-associated habitat; material: faeces | place: Austria | collected 2013
CGGGCGGGGATTTTTTCAGATACACCCTAGATCAGGATACAGATCAGCCCGGTGCAGCCCTCGTTGATGACCCGTTCCAGCGTTTCCTGCAGGCGGGTGCGGGCTTCCTGCGGGATGTGGAGCAGCTTGTTCTGCAAGCCGTCGTTCACCAGCTCGTGCAGGCTTTTGCCGAAAATGTTGGACTCCCACAGCTGCACCGGGTCGTCCGCAAAGTCGGCCAGCAGGCTCTGCACCAAGTCCTCGCTCTGCTTCTCGGTACCCACGATAGGGCTCAGTTCGGTGTGGATGGTGGCCTTCATCATCTGGATTGAGGGCGCGCAGGCTTGCAGCCGGACGCCGCAGCGCCCGTCCTGATGCACGATCTCCGGCGGTTCCAGATGCAGCTCGTCGATGGAGGGCATCACGATGCCGTAGCCGGTGGCTTCCACCTGCTCCAAGGCGCTGCGCACCTTCTCGTAGGCGCGCTTTGCCCGGGCAAGCTCCATGATGCAGGGCATCAGCCCGGCTTCATCCCCGATGTCCAGCCCGGTCTGCTCACTGAGCACCTGATAAAAGATCTCCGGCTTCAGCTCCACGCTCACCCGCACACTGCCGGCGGCAAGGTCTGCCCCTGCCACCGCCGAGCGCTGCACAGCCTCGCATTCCAGCGCAGGAGCGTCCGTTCCGGCGGGCAGATCCTTCATGCGGGACACCCGCTCTGCCAGCTGCATGGCGGCTGCGTATACCTGCGTTTGCAGCCAGTGCCCGGATTCCAGCATGGTCACCCAGCGGGGCAGGGCAAAATCCAGCTCCTGCACCGGGAACTCGTACAGTACCCGCCGCAAGATCTCTCCCAGCATGGCGGCGTCCAAGTCCACACAGCTCACCGGCAGCACGGTGCGGCGGTAGTCCCGCGCCATGCCCTCAGCCAGCTGCCGGGTCTCCGGCGCGTCCGGGTGGGTGCTGTTGAGCAGGATGATATAGGGCTTGCCCAGCGCTTCCAGTTCGGTGACGACCCGCCTTTCCGCTTCTGCGTAGCCCGCCCGGGGGATATCGCTGACCGAACCGTCCGTAGTGACCACCACCCCGATGGTGGAGTGCTCACAGATCACCTTGCGGGTGCCGGTCTCTGCGGCAAGGTCAAAGGGCACCTCCTGCTCGAACCACGGGCTTTTGACCATGCGGGGCTTTGCGTCCTCCTCGTGCCCCATGGCACCCTCCACCATGTAGCCCACGCAGTCGATCAGCCGCACCCGGCACGCCCCGCCGCCCTCCAGCTGCAGGGGCACGGCGGTCTCCGGGATGAATTTCGGCTCGGTGGTCATGATGGTGCGCCCCGCTGCCGACTGCGGCAGCTCGTCCCGGGCACGCTCCCGGGCAGCGGCAGAGCCGGACATGGCGGGGAGCACCAGCTGCTCCATGAACCGCTTGATAAAGGTGGATTTGCCGCTGCGCACCGGGCCCACCACACCGATGTAGATATCCCCGCCGGTGCGTGCGCCGATCTCGCGACAGATGCTGTTCTGTTCCTGTTTCTCCAAGGTCCTTCTCCCCTTCCTGTTGCGCTGCGCACCGCGCCCGTAGGGGTGGGTGTGCTCGTTGTATCGTATGAAAAGGGAGCGCTTATTATGCCGGACGATTTTGAATGCCCTCCGCTTTGCTCTGGGCATAGACAGCGGAAAAATTTTATAATTGCAATTGAGGAAAATCTGCGATTTTCCTCAATTGCCTTTTCACGGGACTCAAAAAAGAGCCGCTATGCAAAACACATAGCAGCTCTCGGAAAGGTTTTATAAAATCACGGGGTCAGGCGGTTGGGGCCGCGGAACAGGAACTCGGCGTCCTTGATGCTCAGGCCGCACAGCAGCATGGTCAGGCGGTCGATGCCCAGACCGAAGCCGCCGTGGGGCGGGCAGCCATACTGGAAGAACTCCAGATAGAACTTGACATCCTCGGCCAGACCCTTCTCCTCAGCCTGCTTCTTCAGCACCTCATAACGGTGCTCACGCTGGGCACCGGTGGTGATCTCGACACCGCGCCAGATCAGGTCGTAGCCCTGGGGCACACCGTTCTCGTCGCGCATGTGATAGAACGCACGCTTCTCGGCGGAGTAGTCGGTGATGAACAGGAACTCGTGGCCGTAGTGCTTCTTGACCCACTCATAGCTCAGACGCTCGGCCTCGGTAGTCAGGTCGCCCTTCTCGGACTCATCGACCTTGTAGCCGAACTCTTCTTCCAGACCCTTGTACAGGTCGGCCAGCTTGACCACCGGGAACGGAGTGGTGGGCACGATGACTTCCTGACCGAACAGCTCCTTGATCTGGTCGCCGTAATTCTCCTTGACGGCCTTCAGGCCGGCGGTCAGCAACTCCTCCTCCATCTTCATGACATCCTTGAAGGAAGTGATATAGCTGAACTCCAGATCAAAGCCGGAGAACTCAGTGGAGTGCTTGTTGGTATAGCTCTTCTCGGCACGGAACACAGGGCCGGTCTCGAAGATACGCTCAAAACCGGCAGCCATGGCCATCTGCTTGTAGAACTGCGGGCTCTGGGCCAGATACGCGTTGCGGTCAAAGTAATCCACCTTGAACACCTCAGAGCCGCTCTCGCTGGCTGCAGCGATCAGCTTGGGGGTGTGGATCTCGATGAAGTTGCGTTCCAGCAGGAACTGACGCATGGCGTTGACAAAGCAGCTCTGTGCCTTGAACATCAGCTGGTTCTCGTCGGTGCGCAGGTCGATCCAGCGGTAGTCGATGCGCTGGTCGATGCTGGAGCGCTCCACAGCCTTCTTCTTCTTGGTGGCTGCGATCTCCTTGCGCACGATGGGCAGCGGGTCGGCAATGCTCTCGATCTCAATGGACTCGGGGATCATCTCGATGCCGCCCATCTTGACGTAGTCGTTTTCCATCACCTTGCCGGTGACGGTGATGACGGAGTCCGGGGTGAGCTTGTCGATGGTATCCACCAGATCGGGGTGATCGGCCTTTTCGACCGTGATCTGCAGTTTGCCGGTAATATCCTTCAGCACGATGAAGGCCATGTATTTGCTGTTGCGCAGGTTCTCGATAAAGCCCTGCACCTTGACCGTGCTGCCGATTTCCTTCTGGACCTCATTGATATAGGTGCGTTCCATAGGAATCCTCCTTTAAAGTCTTGTACTGCTTTATTATACGCTTTTCCGGGGATAAATCAAGATTTTTTATTGTTCTCGTGCAGGGTGCCGGTGCCGCCCTCCACCACACCGTCGTGTTTCAGCACGGCGGCAATGGTGCCAAAGAAGCACTTCACGTCCAACCCGAAGCTCAAGTGCTCCACATACCAGCCGTCCAGCTTTGCCTTTTCGGCGATCTCCAGCTCATCGCGGCCGTGGATCTGGGCCCAGCCGGTCAGGCCGGGGCGCACATCGTTGGCCCCGTATTTGTCGCGCTCCGCCAGCAGATCGTACTGGTTCCACAGCGCGGGACGCGGACCGATGACCGCCATATCCCCCACAAAGATGTTCCACAGCTGGGGCAGCTCGTCCAGGCTGGTCTTGCGCAGGAAATGCCCCATGCGGGTGATATACTGGTCCGGGTCATGGAGCAGGTGCGTGGGCATGTCGTGGGGCGTGTCGATGCGCATGGTGCGGAACTTCAAAATGTAGAAATGCCGCTTGCCGCGGCCCACCCGCTTCTGTTTGAAAAACACGGGGCCGGGTGAGTCGAGCTTGATGGCAATGGCCAAAATCAGAAACAGCCAGGACAGGCACAGCATGCCGCACAGCGACAGCACCACAGCCAGCAGGCGTTTGATCCCGTTGCGATACACAAACGTTCCCTCCGTTCTTGTTTGCTTCCTGAATACCGCTTCAGTATACCAGCATGGGCTGCCTTTTTCAATTCGATTCCGCCCGGAAGGACGGAATTTTTTCATTTTTATGCCGTCATGACGGTTTTGTAGCAAAAACGTGCCGGTTTTGTCTCTTGTTTTCCGGCAGGGACTGCCGTAAGATAAAGGTACAAAAGGGCTTTTGATTTTTTGGGGACAAGGAGTTTTTACCATGATCCAACGTTTTACGTTTGGCTGCCCGCTGCCCACCGAGAGCGTCGTGCTGCCGGTGGAGCCTGCCGCCGCAGTGCCGTACCTCACCGCAGAACCAGACGGGAGCTGGAGCTTCTCTTTGGCAGAGGATGCCGTGGTGTACGGCCTGGGCGAGATGCCCCGCGGCATCAACAAGCGCGGCTGGCATTATGTGACCGACAACACCGACGAGTCGCGCCACGGAGAAAACCGGCTTTCGTACTATGGGGCACACAATTTTCTGCTCATCGACGGCGGTGCGGGCCGCAGCGTCTTTGGCGTGTTCGTGGATTTCCCGGGAAAGGTGTTCTACGATATCGGCTACACCCGGCACGACCGGCTGACCTTCCGCACCGAAGAGCCGGACTACGACCTGTACATCCTGACCGGCGACAGCCCGAACGCCGTCTGCACCGAATTCCGGAAGCTGATCGGCCACAGCTACATCCCGCCCAAATGGGCCTTTGGTTTTGCCCAGAGCCGCTGGGGCTACAAGACTGCCGAGGACGTGCGCGCCATCGCCCACCAGTACCGCGAGAACGAGCTGCCTCTGGACATGATCTGCCTGGACATCGACTATATGCAGGGGTACGCGGATTTTACGGTGAACAAGGAGCGCTTCCCGGATCTGGCTGCGCTGAGTGCCGAGCTGAAACAGCAGGGCATCCGGCTGGTGCCCATCATCGACGCGGGCGTGCGCATCAACCCGGAGGACCCCACCTGCACCGAGGGGCTGGAGAAGGGGTATTTCTGCACCAAAGCCGACGGCACCCCCTTTGTGGCTGCCGTGTGGCCCGGCAAGGCCTATTTTGCCGATTTTCTACGCCCGGAAGTGCGGGATTGGTTCGGCCACCGCTACAAGGTGCTGACCGACTGCGGTATTGAGGGCTTCTGGAACGACATGAACGAACCCGCGCTGTTCTATTCGCCGGACAGGCTGCGGGAATTCCTGGACAGTATGGCTCAGCTGCGCGGGCAGGACAACATCGAACAGGAAGAGTTCTTCGGCAAGGTAGTGGGCGGTGCCATGGGCCTGATGAACAGCCCTGCCGACTACGCCAGCTTCTACCACGACCTGGCCGGGCAGCAGGTGCGGCACGACCGGGTGCACAATCTGTACGGCGGCAGCATGACCCGCGCTGCCGGGGAGGCCTTTGCCGACCTGCGCCCCGGCAAGCGCACCCTGCTGTACAGCCGTTCCAGCATCATCGGCAGCCACCGGTACGGCGGCATCTGGCTGGGCGACAACCATTCCAGCTGGGAACAGCTGCTGGCCAACATTCAGATGATGCCCAGTGTGCAGATGTGCGGCTTTTTGTACACCGGTGCCGACCTGTGCGGTTTCGCGGGCGACACCACCCCGGACCTGGCCCTGCGCTGGCTGGAGTTTGGCCTGTTCACCCCGCTGATGCGCAACCATGCCGGTGCCGGGACCCGCGAGCAGGAATATTTCCGCTTTGCCGACCAGCTGCCCGCCCTGCGGGAGATGCTGCGCCTGCGCTATGCCCTGCTGCCCTACCTGTACAGCGAGTTCATGAAGAGCGCCCTGGAGAACACCGGCTACTTCCGCCCGCTGGGCTTTGACTGGCCTGCAGACCCCGAAGCACGGGAGGTGCAGGACCAGCTGCTGCTGGGCGACGGCGTCATGCTGGCTCCGGTGTACACCCAGAACGCCGCCGGGCGGCATGTCTACCTGCCGGAGCCCATGCAGCTGTACCGTCTGCGCAGCGCCAAGGACTACGACACCGAGGCCCTGCCTGCAGGCCACCACTATGTGCACTGTGCCCTGAACGAAGTGCTGCTGTTCGTGCGGCCGGGTCATGCCGTGCCGCTGGCAAAGCCCGCTGCCTGCACCGCCGCGCTGGATGAGCAGCCCATTGCCCTGCTGGCCTGCCCGGACGCCGACGGCCATGCCGCGTACCGCATGTACACCGATGACGGCGAGACGATGGATCCTGAACACGACGGGCACTGGACCGTGCTGGACGCCTCTCACTGACCCAGTTTTCACAGCAGCCCCGGAACGTTTGCGGTTCCGGTGCTCTTGCGTTTTGCGGCCGTCTGACGTATACTGACGTATAATAGGTACTTGCGCCCGGCTTTCCGGGTACGATCTAAAATCAACCGATTCAGATATCAAAAACATTTCAAGGAGGCGTGTGACCCCATGACGCAAACCCGGGCAGACCGTTCCGCTGACCTGACCAGCGGCCCGATGCTGCAAAAGATCATTCTGTTTTCCATTCCGCTGGCTGCATCCAGCATTTTGCAGCTGCTGTTCAACGCGGCAGACGTTGTGGTGGTGGGCCGCTTTGCCGGCAGCACCGCGCTGGCCGCAGTCGGCTCCAACGGTTCCCTGATCAACCTGCTGGTGAACCTGTTCGTTGGGCTCTCGTTGGGCGCGAACGTCGTAGCTGCCCGCTGCTTTGGCGCAAAGGACGAGCACGGCATACAGGACACCGTGCACACCGCCGTGACGCTGGGCCTTACCAGCGGCGTACTGCTGGCCGTGGTGGGCTTTTTTGCCGCCCGCAGCCTGCTGGAGCTCATGAGCTGCCCGGAGGATGTCATCGACCTTTCTTCTTTGTACCTCAAGATCTACTTCATCGGCATGCCCATGAACATGCTGTACAACTTCAGCAGCGCTCTGCTGCGGGCCGTGGGCGATACCAAGCGCCCGCTGTACTGTCTGGCGGCGGCCGGTATCATCAATGTGGTGCTGAACCTTGTGTTCGTCATCGGCTTTTCCATGAGCGTGGCGGGCGTTGCGCTGGCCACCATCATCAGTGAGACAGTGTCGGCCTGCCTGGTCACCGCCATGCTGGTGCGGGAAAAGGGCGCGCTGCATCTGGACCTGCACAAGCTGGGCTTCCACGCCGGTGCCCTGAAGCAGATCTTGCTCATCGGCCTGCCGGCGGGCCTGCAGAGCACCGTGTTCAGCCTGTCCAATGTGGTGATCCAGTCCGCCATCAATTCCTTCGGCTCCACGGTCGTGGCCGGAAGCTCGGCATCGTCCAATCTGGAAGGCTTCGTCTACACGGCCATGAACGCCTTTGCACAGGCCGCCGTGACCTTTACCAGCCAGAACATGGGTGCACGCAAGTATCACAATCTGGACCGCGTGATGCGCAACTGCCTGCTGTGCGCCGTGGTCACCGGCATTCTTTTGGGCGGCGGTGCGGCACTGGCTGGTCGGCAGCTGCTGCACTTCTACTCCTCGGACGAGGCCGTGATCGCCGCCGGATACGAGCGGCTGTGGATCATCTGCGGCACCTACCTGCTGTGCGGCATCATGGACACACTGGCCAGCAGCCTGCGCGGCCTGGGTTACAGCGTGCTGCCCATGGTGGTGAGCCTGATCGGCAGCTGCCTGCTGCGTCTGGTGTGGATCGCCACCATCTTCCAGCTGAACCGCACCCCGTTCATGCTGTACATCAGCTACCCCATTAGCTGGGTTCTGACCGCCTCGGTGCATCTGATCTGCCTGCTGGTGGTACGGCGCAAGCTGCAGAAAAAGGGGCAGAACCTGCAGGCTGCATAATACTCCCTCCGTCATCGCTGTGCGATGCCAGCTCCCTCAGAGAGGGAGCCTTATCTCGCGGCGGTCAGCTTCCAGCCCGCACCGACCGCATTGTATACCACAAAGAGCTGCTGCATTTCATCGTGCAGCAGCTCTTTTCTTTTTACAGCTCCTTTGCCAGCAGGTAGCGGTCGAACCCACCGTACATTTCGCGGCGGGCACGGATGGTGAACCCGCAGGCCAGGGCGTTGCTCAGACTGTAGGGGTTGGCCGGACTGACCGTGGCTCCCAGGTGCGTGATGCTCTCCGGCAGAAGCGGCAGGGCAGCTTCCAGCATGCGGCGCTGCAGACCGTTGCCCCGCCAGTCCGGGTGCACCACAGCGCTGTCGACATTGGCCCAATGGGGCCACTCGGCCTGCGGCACACCCAGAAAAGCCGCATAGTTGTGCGGGCTCTGGCCGCAGTAATAGAAAGTCAGGTACGCGCCCAGCCGACTGCCCTGCCACACCCCGATGCACAGGCTGTCGGTGATATAACCGGTGATATGTTCCAGCGTGTCGGTAACGAACCACTCCGGGTGCGGCATGGCGGCGTGCACCTCGTTTTGCAGCGCATACACCGCCGGGGCTTCGTCCGGTGTGCAGCGCCGCAGGGTGACCGCCTGCTGTGCCGGATGGCCGCAGACTTTGTGCAGAATGAGTTCCATGATTGCAATGCCCTCCAAAATAAAATCGTACTTTTTCTTCGTTTCCAGTATAAATGCCGCTTTTCTAAATGTCAATTTATGTTATAATAGAAGCAAAGGGCTTTGGGGCAGTGCATCATGCGGCCTGCAGGGTCTTTTGAAGTCCCGGCGGCCTGCCCGCCTGTGAACGGAGGAACCGAAATGAAGGAATCTACTCTTGCCGCCTCCAGCCGACTGGGCGGTGCCGTGATCAGCGACCGGGTGGTCGCCAGCCTGCTGGACGAACTGCGCGCCGGGCGCTATGCCCATGCGGACCGCCTGCCTGCGGAGGTGGATCTTGCCGCCGAACTGGGGGTAAGCCGCACCGTGATCCGGGACGCTCTGAGCGAAATGGAGCGTGCAGGCTATGTAGAGCGGGTGCGCGGCATCGGCACGGTGGTGAACCGTTCGGTGTTGGGCCTGCGCAGCCGTCTGGACCAGAAGCTGGAATATTACCCGCTGATCCGCAGCTTTGGCAGCTACCCCCATGCCGACGGCATTCAGGTGTTTCCCATCCGGGCGGGGGATGAGCTGGCCCATAATCTGGACATCGAACCCGGCGACGAGGTGATCTGCATCAAAAAGCGCATCCTTGCCGACACCACCCCGGTGATCTACTCCATCGACTATCTGCCGCGCAGCCTGTTCGGCAACCGGGACTACACCCGCATCGACCTGACCGGCGGTGTGTTCGATATTCTGGAGCGGGAGTGCCACCAGCAGATCTCCTCGAACGTGGCCCACCTGAAAGCCAGCTGCGGCGACGAGTCCATCCGTGCAGCCATGCGGCTTGCCCCCGGCGAGGCCATGTTGCTGCTGGACGAAGTGTGTTTCAATCGTTTGTGCCGCCCGGTGATGCGTTCGCTGAGCTACTACACAAACTTCTTTGATTTTTCCATTTTACGCAAACTGCTTTAAACCGCTTTGATGTAACGGAGGTAACGTAACCATGCGTCATCTGATCGACCCGTTGGATTTCACCCAGCAGGAAATCACCACCCTGCTCGACCTTGCCGACCGCATCCACGACGATCCGGCCGCCTATCAGGATGTGGCCACCCACAAAAAACTGGCCACCCTGTTCTATGAGCCGTCCACCCGCACCCGCCTTTCGTTTGAGGCCGCCATGCTGAACCTGGGCGGCCATGTGCTGGGCTTTCCCAGTGAGAACGTGTCCAGCGCCAGCAAAGGCGAGAGCGTGGCCGACACCATCCGCGTGGTGTCCTGCTATGCCGACATCGTGGCTATGCGCCACCCCAAGGAGGGCGCACCGCTGCGTGCTTCCCGCTACTCCCGCATCCCGGTGATCAACGCCGGTGACGGCGGCCACCAGCATCCCACCCAGACCCTGACCGACCTGATGACCATCCGCCGCCGCAAGGGCCGGCTGGACGATCTGACCATCGGCCTGTGCGGTGACCTGAAATTCGGTCGTACGGTGCATTCCCTGATCAAGACCATGGCCCGCTGCCAGAACATCCGCTTTGTGCTCATCAGCCCGGAAGAGCTGCGGGTGCCGGATTACATCATCAACGATGTGCTGGAGGCCAACGGCATCGAATACAAGGAGACCCGCAGCCTGGAAGAGGTCATGCCGGAACTGGACATCCTGTACATGACCCGTGTGCAGAAGGAGCGCTTCTTCAACGAAGAGGATTACATCCGTCTGAAGAACAGTTATGTGCTGACCAAGGAAAAGATGGAGCTGGCAAAGCCGGACATGGCCGTGCTGCATCCCCTGCCCCGCGTGAACGAGATCGCACTGGATGTGGACGATGACCCCCGCGCCGCTTACTTTGAGCAGGTGCAGAACGGCGTTTACGTCCGCATGGCACTGATCATGACCCTGCTGGGCCTGCACGACCCCAAGGCAAAGGAGGAAAACTGATATGCTGAACATTGACGAAATCCAGAACGGCCTTGTGATCGACCACATCAAGGCCGGCACCGCCATTGGTCTGATGGACCTGCTGGGCATCAAGGACAACCGCACCGCCAGCGTGGCTCTGATCCAGAACGCACGCAGCCGCAAGTCCGCTTCCGGCCGCAAGGACATCATCAAGGTGGAGGGCGATGCTTCCTGGCTGAACCTGGATGTGCTGGCCTACCTTGACCCGGGCATCAGCGTGACCATCATTGAAAACGGCAAGGCCGTGCGCAAGGAAAAGCCGATGCCCCCCAAGCGCCTTGTGAACATTGTAAAATGCCGCAACCCCCGCTGCATCTCCTCCATTGAGGAAGAGTGCGACCAGATCTTTGAGCTGAGCTCCAACGGCAAGTACCGCTGCCTCTACTGCGAGCAGGAGCTGCAGGTCAAGCCGGAATAACCTCCGCTGCCCCTTTTCCCCGCTCCGGAACAGCAAAAACAAACAAAAAGAACAGGCGGCTTCCTGTCCGGTTACCCGGAGGGAAGCCGCCTGTTTTGTTCCGAATGGTCTGACGAAACTTTCCGGCCCTGATACCGCACAAAGTACGGCAGTTGCCATGAGCTTATATCATGCAATTCCCCAAATGAACTGCCGGACAAGCCCCGTCAGACGCTCTGCTGCCCGGCACACGCCACCGGAACAGCCCGCAAAAGCAAAGGTTTCACAGCTGCACACGCACCGCAGCCTGACGCCACAATGCTGCAGAACCCGGAAAAGCTCCCGGCCGCAACCTCTGCCTGCACTGCCTTGCGTTCCTTTACTGGGTCCAGTATAGCAGAGTTACGCTATTGTTGCAGAGAAAATGTCATATTCTGCATCGGTAACTGTCACAACTTGCGGGTAGGCACCGCGCAGGTAAAGCGAAACCAGCGGTCCCGGCAGCTGAGCGTGTACTCGCAGCGGCAGCGGTCCAGCACCTCCCGCACGTTGACAAGGCCCATGCCATGGCCCGGCTCTGCCTTGGTGGAACGCGGCAGCTCTCCATCCACCAGCTCCAGGTCCTTCTGCACCCGGTTGCGCACCGAGATGAGGTATTCTTCCTCGTTCCTGCGCGCCCGCAGGTACACCTCCGGCGGTTTGGCCTGCGCCGCCGCCCGGATGGCATTGTCCAGCAGGTTGGAGATGACGATGACCAGGTCCGTACCGCAAAAGGGCAGGTCCTTGAGGTCACACAGGTCGAAGTACAGCTCCACTCCCTGCTGCGCAGCTTCCTCATACTTGCGGCTGAGCAGGGAGTCCAGCAGTGGGTTGTGGGTGTCCAGAATGGTGGTTCCGGCGGCCACCACCTTGCTCACGCTGGAAAGGTATTCCTGTGCGCCGGTCAGGTCGCCCTGCCGGAGCAGCGCATCCAGTGCGGCAATGTGGTTGGTAAACTCATGGGTCAGGCGGCGCTGTGCCGTGTAGGACTCCATGAGGGCTTCAGCGCGCTGCTGTTCCAGCGCGGCCTGAAAGTGCGACGACTGCCCCTGCACCACCTGATCGTTGAACATCTGCACGATGGCCAGGTGCACCAGCACCGCAATGGTCAGGCCCACCGTCAGCATCAGGTCCAGCAGAGTGGGCACGCGGCGGTTGGAGGAGATCATGATGAAGATGTTCAGCAGCACCACGACGCCCGGGAAAAAGCTCATCAACAATGCCTGCAGCGGGTCCAGCGCACTGCAGTGGTTCCACCGGCACAGAAAGCGTGCTACCAGAATGCCCACCAGCAAAATTGAGATCACCAGTGCCGCCAGACAGGTCCTGTAGTGCCAGACTTCACCGGGGCAGATGCCGTGGAGCCGTGCAAAGACAAAGCTGACCGTATTTTCGGTAAGCAGGCACAGAATGCCGTTGATGATGCAGGCAGACATCCGGTCCACTGCCGTGCCGCCGAACAGCAGCGCGATGACCAGCAGGTAGATGATATTGCTGACCACTGATTTGATATTGAAAAAGCCAAAACCGCACAGCACCGAGAGCGTCAGCACTGCCAGCGCCAGCAGCGCAGCCCACACACAGGGGTGACGGAACCGCCTGCCCCGGCCCAGATAGGCATAATCCACCAGAATGAACGCCGCCCACTGCGCAATGCACACCAGATGCCCCAACAGCGTCCAGATAAGGCTGTCACTCATCACCGAACTGCCCCTTCCATTCCAGATAGGCCGCGCGGACAGCCGCATACTTGCTGCGGCTGACGCTGAGCTCCACGCCGTTTTTCATCAGCACCCGGTAATTCCGGATGGCGCACACATGCTGCAGGTTGACCACATCGCTGCGGCCCACCTGCAAAAAACCATTCCGGGCCAGAATGGGCGGCAGCTCCCTCAGCTTGCCGTAAAAGGTGCAGAAATGTTCCCGCGCAATGTCCCCATACACATTGATGACCCGGCCCTCGCTCTCCAGATAATAGATCTGGTCCAGCGGGATGCGAATGTTCTCGCGGTTGTGGTGCACGGTGAGGGTCTTGGTACCGGCCTGCATCATGGACGCATAGATGTCCTCCAGACAGCTGGGCAGCTGCTTGGCGACGTCCCGTTTGAGGATGTAGCGGTAGGCGTTGACCTTGTAGCCATCCAGCGCAAAGGCCAGATAGGCCGATACATAGACCAGACAGATGTCCGGATTGCGGCGCCGGAGCTGGCCGCCCAGTGCAATGCCGTTGACCTGCGGCATGTCCACATCCAGGAATGCAATGCGGTACAGCTCCAGGTCCGGGATCGCCAGCACCTGCTCCGGGTCGGAACAGACCGTAGCCTGCACCGGGATCTCGTGCGCTTCAAAGTAAGTCGCCGCATACTCCGCCACCTTCGCGCTGAAGGCGGCATCGTCGTCGCAGACAAGAATGTGCATCCGGAACTCCTTTCTGTCAGAAAAGGCTCCTCTTAACCAGATAAGAGGAGCCGCAGTTTTATGCGAAGAATTTGTCGTAGATGCCAAAGGCAAAGATGAACAGCACGATGACCGGCAGAACGTAGGTCAGGTAGCCGCGCATCCAGTCGTGCATCTTGAGGCCCTTGCCGGTGTTGACTTCCTTTTTGTAGTTGTCCCAGCCCCAGCCGTACTTGGTGACGCAGAACAGCAGGTACACCAGACTGCCCAGCGGCAGGAACAGGTTGCTGACCAGGAAGTCCTCAAAGTCCAGCACGGCACCGCCGAACACGGCAAAGCCGTCCCAGGCCCAGAGGTTATAGCCCAGCACACAGGGCATGGACAGCGCAATGATGAGCACCAAATTCACCAGACTGGACTTCCTGCGGCTGCAGCCGGTGAGCTCCATGCCGCAGCAGATGATGTTCTCGAACACGGCCAGCACCGTGGACAGGGCCGCAAAAGCCATGAACAGGAAGAACAGGGTGCCCCACAGACGCCCCAGCGCCATGTTGGCAAAGATGTTGGGCAGAGTGATGAAAATCAGGCTGGGGCCGCTGGTCTGGTCCACACCATAGGTGAAGCAGGCCGGGAAGATGATCAGACCAGCGGTGATGGCCACAAAGGTGTCCAGCACCACGATGCGGACCGACTCGCCCAGCAGGGAGTGCTCCTTGCCGATGTAACTGCCGAAGATGGCCATGGCACCGATGCCAAGGCTCAGGGTGAAGAAGGCCTGGTTCATGGCCGACACCAGTGTGTTGACCACGCCCACCTCCTGCATACGGGCAAAATCGGGCACCAGATAGAACTCGAGGCCCTCTTTTGCGCCGGGCATGAACAGGCTGTTGACCGCCAGCACCACCATGATGGCCAGCAGAGCGATCATCATGACCTTGGTCACCCGCTCCAGGCCGTTCTGCAGGCCCTTGGCGCACACCAGAATGCTCAGCACCACCACAAACACCATCCAGAAGGTCATCACGCCGGGGCTGGCCAGCATCTCGGTGAACTTACCGGCTACCTGCTCGGCGTTCAGGCCGGACAGCTGACCGATGGCGGTCATGTAGAAATAGTGCAGCATCCAGCCGGCCACCGTGGTGTAGAACATCATCAGCAGATAGCAACCGATCAAGGTGAGATAGCCGTGGATGTGCCATTTCTGGCCCGGCTTTTCCAGTGCCTGATAGGCCCGCACCGGGCTTTTGCGGGAGGCACGGCCCACCGCAAACTCCATGGTCATGATGGGCAGGCCCAGAATGACCAGAAACACCAGATAAAACAGCACGAATGCGCCGCCGCCGCCCTGACCGGCAATATAGGGGAACTTCCACACGTTGCCGATGCCGATGGCGCAGCCCGCGGAAAGCAGGATGAAGCCCAGGCGGGACTTCAGGGTTTCTCTTTCCATGATTCCATAAACTCCTTGTTTCCAATCTGCTCTGCAGGCCGGACCCACCGGGCCGGGCAAAGCGTTGCTTTTGTATTATAGCACAATTTCCGTCGAAGAACAGGGTTGCTTCAGGAGGATGAACTTTTGTTGTCGAAAGCATCTCCTGTTTCCGGCAGGCACACAGTTCCCCTCCCGCAAAGCCCCAGTTTCATCTTTTGACGGTGATGCGCTTATTTTTATTGTCGCATCTTCTTGAATCAATTTTGCTCATTTTTCAAATGAAGATATGACGATTCTTCACTTGTAGGCGCTGCAGTACGTTCAGTCAAAACCACCGGCTGAGCCGGTGGCTTGAGTAAGCCCTAGAAGGGCACCTTACTGGCAAAGCCCCTGCAAGGGGCCACGAGCAAGCATCTTTCATCTGCATTACTTGCCCTACTGCTCTAACGAGCAGTATCATAAAGTGCATCTTCTAAGATGACAATTTCTTTGTCATCTCGCTTCGCTCGAATCTTGTAGCTAAAGCATTTTTACTCCACCAGCTTAGCTGGTGGTTGTCGCTCGCTCAAGCTACTCAACCGCAAAAAGGGACCTCCGCGCAAAATCATGCACAGGGGTCCCTTCTCCTACAAACGTGCTTACTTCCGCTTTTTCGGGGCACTCTTGCCCACCGGACCACGGGGACGGCGTTCTGCTGCCTTGGACTGCAGTGCTGCGCTGCGGGTCTGGGCGCGGCCCTTGGCGGCGGCCGAACGCAGGCCGTTGATCTCTGCCTTGGTCAGCTCCCGGTAGGTGCCCGGCTTGAGCATGCCCAGCTTGACCACACCTTCGGCGTTGCGCTTCAGGCGCACCACTTCCAGACCGACGGCCTCGCACATGCGGCGGATCTCGCGGTTCTTGCCCTCTTTCAGGGTCATTTCCATCACGGTGCGGCCCGGCTCATCGGTGACCACATTGATGGCACAGGGCAGGGTCTTGGTGCCGTCGTCCAGCACCACGCCGCTGCTCATCTTGATGATCTGCGCTTCGTCGGCACGGGGCTGCACGGTCACGCGGTACAGCTTGGAGATGCCGCCCGACGGATGGGTAACTGCCTGTGCAAAGGCACCGTCGTTGGTCATAAGCAGCAGACCCTCGCTGTCCTTGTCCAGGCGGCCCACCGGGTACAGGCGGGCGGGGATATCGCTCACCAGCTCCATGACCGTCTTGCGGCCCAGCTCATCGCTGGCGGTGGTGACATAGCCGCGGGGCTTGTACAGGGCCAGATAATACAGCTGCTGATCCTTCTGGATGTAGATGCGCTGATCGTCCACATGCAGCACATCACGGTGGGGGTCCATCTTGTCGCCCACCTTCACGGGGTGGCCATTGACCTTGACGCGGCCCTCGGCAATGATCTGCTCGGCCGCACGGCGGGAGCACAGGCCCTGCTCGGCCATGATCTTCTGAATACGTTCTTCTGCCATAATAAAAACTCCTTGTGCGCCTCCCGGCGCTCAAAACGCACGCCATAACGTGCTGTATCTCAAACCGCAGGTTGGAAGTCTGCGGTTACGGCTTAGGTTGATGGGGGACAAACTCCCTCCGTCAAAGCCTGACGGCTTTGCTACCTCCCTCAATGAGGGAGCTGTCGAGGAACGGGGTGACGAGACTGAAGGAGTTTTTATTCTGCCTTGGGTGCCTCGTCTGCGGGCTTTTCGCCCTTTTTGCTGACCAGTGCAGACACCTTTTCCACCAGCTCCGGCAGCATGGCCAGAGCACGGTCAACACTATTGGAGCCGTCCGTCAGCTGGATGGTGCGCACGCAGCCGTCCTTGATCACCAGAAATGCCACCGGCTGGATGTTGACGCCCGCGCCGGAGCCGCCGCCGAACAGGTCCTTGTTGGCGGCATTCTTGCCGTCAAAGTCGGTGCCGCCGGAGGCAAAACCAAAGCTCACCTTGGACACTGGCAGAATGGTGGTGCCGTCCTCGGTGGTGATAGCCTTGCCGATGATGGTATTGGCGTCCACCATCTCGTGGATCTTGTCCATGGTAACGTTCATAATGCCCTGAATCGGATGCTCAGCCATAATGCAAATCTCCTTTGATCGTTTTTGTCAGGCCTGTGTCCCCGGAGTTTTACCGGGAGATCGCAGACGGTCAGGCTCCGTCACACTAGTCACACTATTTTATTCAGTGTACCACAGTTACAGGAAAACGTCCAGCACCTTTTCGCGCCAGAACTCCGCCAGCACACGCACCGCTGCGACGACGATAAACAGCGCCCTTGCCGAAATGCGCAGGGACACACGGTCCTCTACGGTGGGTTCGGCGCTGCCAAAGTCCGGCACGATGCGCAGTTCGTCAAACTGCAGGTAAATGAAGCGGTCAAGCACACCCAGCACCGGGTATAGCCATGCCTGCAGCTTGCCGTAATTGCGGGCCGCTGCAGCAGGGTCCTCCCCGCGCACACCAAGGCATACCCGGATGTGGGTGATGCGCAGCGCGCCGAATACAGCCCGGATCAGCGTCCCGGCTCCGCGCAGGATGGTGCACAGGATGTTCAGGGTCAGCTTTGCCTTTTTGCGCGGCTCTGCGGACTTTTTCTCCTTGGCAGGCTTCTTTGCCGCTTTTGCCTTTTTCGGCTTCTTTTTGCGCTTGCTCTCCTCCATCGGCTCCGGATTCGGGTACTGGAACACCGGGAAGGTGATGCCCAGTGCCCCGGCCTTTACGGTCAGGGTGTCCTGCTCCCAGCTGACATCCGCACAGAACGGGATGAGCAGCAACAGCACCATTAGAGCCAGCACCACCAGCAGCAGGATGCCAAGGGCCTTCAGCAGGAACAGCAGCACCCCGCCCACAGCGGCAAGAACGGTGGTCATGGGTCATCCCTCGCTTTCTGCCGGGGCTTCCGGCTGATGCACCGGCGGCAGGTCCGCCAGACTGGACAGGCCGAATACTCTTAAAAAGGTGTCGGTGGTGCGGAAGCTCACCGGGCGGCCCGGCAGGTCCAGACGGCCCGCTTCCTCGATCAGGCCCTTTTCCAGCAGGCCGGACACGCTGGACGAGGAGTCCACCCCGCGCACCTGCTCGATGAAAGCGCGGGACACCGGCTGATTGTAGGCGATCACGGTCAGGGTCTCCATGGCGGCAGGGCCCAGCGGCACGGCGCGGCGGCTGTCCAGCACACGGCGCACGCAATCGGCCCACTCGGTCTTGGTGGCCAGCTGCCAGCGGGTGTTCAGGTGCAGCAGGCACAGGCCGCTGTCCTCCCGGGTGTAGCGGGTGCGCAGCTCTTCCAGCGCGTTTTCCACGCTGGTCTGGGGCAGCTGCACGGCCTGCGCCAGCTTGTCGGAGCCGATGGGCTCCCCGCAGGCAAACAGCATGGCCTCCACTGCGGCACGAATCTGTTTCTGGTTCATTTTTTCTCCTTTATCCGGGTGCGCTGCATGGTCAGCTCCCCGTTCTCCCCCAGGGTGACGCGGCCGCCGCGCACCAGCTCCAGCAGGGCCAGAAAGGTGGCCACGTTGGTGCTGCGGCTCTGCCGGGGCGAGAACAGCTGGCCCATGCGGGCCGCGGCCCCGCTGATGAGGCTGCGCAGGATATACACCACCCGGCTGGTCACCGACACCATGGGGGCCGTGACCAGCGGCTCAAACTGCTGCTGGGTGGGCTCCCGGCGCAGGCGGGTGCGCCCGGCAAGGGCGTTCCAGTAGTCGGCCAAAATTTGGGGTGCATGGTGCAGGGTATAGGTGTTGTCCCACTCCATCTCCATCGGCTGGCGCACGAATACCGGTGCCTGCTCCCCTTTTGCCCGCAGCAGAGCGGCCATACGGCGGCACTGGTCGTACTCGATGAGCTGGCCGGTGAATTCCTGCTTCATCCGCTCACCCTCTTCGCTGCGGGGCAGCAGCAGATAGCTCTTCATCTCCACCAGATGGGCCGCCATCTCGATAAAGGCGCTGGCGGTCTCCGGGTCCGGGTCGGCCTGCTCCACCGTGCGGGTGTACTGGTCGATCAGTTCCAGAATGGGGATGTTGTGCAGGTCCATCTTATGTTTGGCCACAAGAGCCAGCAATAATTCCAGCGGGCCGTCAAAATCTTCCAGATGGAAGGTCAGTTCCTCTGCCATCGCTCAGACCACCGTCCCGGCTGCTGCGTAGTAGACCGAATAGGCGATCCGGTCAATGTAACCGGTGCCCGCACTCAGCAGATCCCACACAGCATTGTTCAGGTAATACAGCGGGGCATCCAGCAGGCCCATCCACACCGCCGCCAGCAGCGCGATCATGATGTAGCGCTCGTACTTCATCAGGCCGAAGTACGCCCGCTGGGGCAGCGCCACCAGCAGGATGCGGCTGCCGTCCAGCGGCGGCACCGGGATAAAGTTGAACACCGCCAGGCTCACGTTCATCAGCACCATATACTGGAGGAAGTAGGCCAGGTAATAAGTGGCCTGGTTTACCGGGGCCCAATAGTACAGTACCTTCCACAGCACCATGGCAAGATAGGCCAGCACAATGTTGGCCACCGGGCCCGCCAATGCGGTGAGGGCCATGCCCCACTTGGGGTTTTTGAAGTTGCGGGGGTTGGTGGAGACCGGCTTTGCCCAGCCCACGCCCGCAAACACCATGCACAACGTGCCCAGCAGGTCAAAGTGAGCAAAGGGGTTCAGCGAAAGGCGGCCTTCGCGCTTGGCGGTAGGGTCCCCCAGCAGCCAGGCAGCCAGCGCATGGCCGGCTTCATGGAACGGGATGGCCACCAGTGCCACCAGTGCGCGGACGAGATAATAGGTTGCCCGTGTCATAAGCATCTCCTGAAAAACAACATTTTTTATTATAATACTATCTTTTGGCCGGTTGAGCAACCCTTGCTGCAAAAGATTGGAAAAAGATGACGGAAATTTTGAAAAAAGGCTTGCATTTTGCCCGCGTCTCTGGTAAAATAGTCAAGCTGATTATTTTGATTCCTTACTTCACTCTAGGAGGTGCAAGTACCATGGCTAAGTGTGAATGCTGCGGCAAGGGCGTTACCTTTGGTATTAAGGTCTCTCACTCCCATCGCCGTTCCAACCGTACCTGGAAGCCGAATGTCCGTCGTGTCAAGGCGGTCGTGGATGGCTCCCCCAAGTATGTCTACGCATGCTCCCGTTGCCTGCGCGCTGGCAAAGTTACCCGCGCTGTCTAATTTGGTGTATGTGGCCGGTCACTTTGTCGAGTGGCCGGCTTTTTTTGTTGCCTTAAAGGAGATGAACGCATGGCTCTTCCCACCGATCCCATCATGCTGCTGAGCGTGGTGAACCTCAAACTCCGGGATTATTTCAAAAACCTCGATGCTTTGTGCGAAGATCTGGACGCCGACAAGACTGATCTGTGTGCAAAGCTGCGTGCCGTCGGCTACGAGTACGACGCACAGCGCAACCAGTTTGTCTGATTTATCCTGAAACGCTACTGCCGGCTGGACGTGCAGCGACTGTGCGCCGGAGCCGGATCATGATAAAAAAGGAGTGCTTGATTGATTATGATGCAGGGTACCTATTACAAAGAGTGGAGCAGTGTGCTGAACCGCGAGATGGAGTTTAAGGTATATGGCAGCGCCGGTGTGCCGGTGCTGGCTCTGCCCGCCCGCGGCGGCCGCTTTTTCGACTGGGAGAACAACGGCATGCCGGACGCCATTGCCCAGCTGCTGAACGAGGGCAAGATCCAGCTGTTCTGCGCCGACAGCGTGGACGGTGAAGGCGTGCTGAACGGGGATCTGCCGCTGCGCCGCCGGGCCGAGGCACAGGAGAAGTATTTTGTTTACCTGACTGCCGAGCTGGCTCCCCGCATCCTGACCCTGAACAAGGCCGAGAAGGGCACCAAGATCTGGTGCGCTGGTGTGGATCTGGGCGCTTATCAGGCCGTGAACTGCCGCCTGCGCCGCCCCACCCTGTTTGCCGGTGCCGTGGGCATGGGCGGCATCTACGACCTGAGCCGCTTCTGGGGTGCCGAGAACGACGATCTGGTGCTGCGCTGCTCTCCCTTGCTGTACCTGCAGGAGAACGGCATCGCCAACAAGCTGGCACTGGTCAAGGCCGAGGAAAACAGTCTCATCCTCTGCGCCGGTCAGGGTGCCTACGAGGATGACGCCAAGGCCGACACCCAGGCACTGGTCGATGTGCTGCAGGCCCAGGGCCTGCCCGCTCATCTGGAAGTGTGGGGCGGCGACGTGTCCCACGACTGGTACTGGTGGGGCAAGATGTGGAGCCTGTTTGCTCCGCGCATTCTGGAAAAGTAACTTTATCACGGTTCTGTGTGAGGGAAAGCCTGCGGGTTTTCCCTCTTTTTTCTTTTATTTCAAATTCCTACTTGATTTGTCGGATATGGTGTGGTATACTCCTGCTGGAAGCAAAAGATACCCCCAAGGGGTTTGCGAAAGGAGCCTGCATCATGGAATCCACCGAAAAGAAGCCCTTCTGTTGCTGCAGCACCGAAGAGCCTGCGGCAGACACGGTTTCCCCTGCCGATGTGCCGGACACTGTCCCCTCCTGCTGCCGCCACAAGGACCGCAGCCCGGAGGAATACAAAGCACTGGTCAACCGGCTGAGCCGCATCGAAGGGCAGGTGCGCGGCGTGCGCGGCATGCTGGAAAAGGATGCCTACTGTGTGGACATTCTGGTACAGGTGGCCGCTGTGAACTCGGCGCTGAACAGCTTTGCCAAGGAGCTGCTGGCCCAGCACATGAGCACCTGTGTGGCCGATGACCTGCGTGCCGGCAGCGACGAAAAGCTGAACGAGCTGATCAAGCTGCTGCCCCGGCTCATGAAGTGACCCTGCGGCGGACATACTGGACTTATCAGGAGTGAATACGATGGAACAATACAATGTAACGGGTATGAGCTGCGCGGCCTGCTCTGCCCGGGTGGAAAAGGCCGTAAAAAAGGTACCGGGTGTGACCAGCTGTTCGGTGAGCCTGCTGACCAACTCCATGGGCGTAAAGGGCACCGCATCCAGCGCGGCGATCATTCAGGCCGTGCAGGAAGCCGGTTACGGTGCCAGCCCCAAGGCGGCCGGTGCTGCCGCCGCCAGCTCCCCCAGCGCCGACCTGGACGCGCTGGCCGACCACGAGACGCCCAAGCTCAAGCGGCGGCTGATCGCTTCGCTGGGCTTTCTGCTGGTACTGATGTACTTCTCCATGGGGCACATGATGTGGGGCTGGCCCCTGCCCCACTGGTTTGACGGCAACCATGTTGCCATGGGCCTTGTCCAGCTGCTGCTGGCCGGCATCGTGATGGTGATCAACCAGAAGTTCTTCATCAATGGCTTCAAGGGGCTGATCCACGGCTCCCCCAACATGGACACGCTGGTGGCCATGGGCTCCATGGCCAGCTTTGTGTGGAGCACCTACGCCCTGTTTGCCATGACCCGCGCACAGGTGGACGGCAACGACGAGCTGGTCATGCACTATATGATGGAGTTCTACTTTGAGTCGGCGGCCATGATCCTGACCCTGATCACGGTGGGCAAGATGCTGGAGGCCCGCTCCAAGGGCAAGACCACCGATGCACTGAAGAGCCTGATGAAGCTGGCCCCCAAAACGGCCACCCTGCTGCGGGACGGTGCCGAGGTGACCGTACCCATCGAGCAGGTACAGAAGGGCGACATCTTTGTGGTGCGCCCCGGTGAGAACATCCCGGTGGACGGCGTCGTGCTGGAAGGCAGCAGCGCCGTGAACGAAAGCGCCCTGACCGGCGAGAGCATCCCGGTGGACAAGGCCGCCGGGGACAAGGTGAGCGCCGCCACGGCCAATCAGTCCGGCTTCCTGCGGTGCGAAGCCACCCGCGTGGGTGAGGACACCACCCTGGCCCAGATCATCCGGATGGTGAGCGATGCCGCCGCCACCAAGGCTCCCATCGCCAAGGTAGCCGACACCGTGTCCGGCTTCTTTGTGCCGGCGGTCATCAGCATTGCAGTGGTCACCACCGTGGTCTGGCTGCTGCTGGGCCGGGAGCTGGGCTATGCGCTGGCCCGCGGCATCTCGGTGCTGGTCATCAGCTGCCCCTGTGCCCTGGGCCTTGCCACGCCGGTGGCCATCATGGTGGGCAACGGCATGGGCGCCAAAAACGGCATCCTGTTCAAGACTGCCGCTTCGCTGGAAGCTGCCGGCCGCACCCAGATCGTGGCGCTGGACAAGACCGGCACCATCACCAGCGGCGAGCCGAAGGTCACCGACATCCTGCCCGCCGACGGCGTGACCGAGACCGAACTGCTGACCCTGGCCGCCGCGCTGGAATGCAAGAGCGAGCATCCGCTGGCCCGCGCTGTGCTGGCTTATGCCGAGGCACAGCAGCTGGACGCCCTGGAGGTGACCGACTTTGCGGCCCTGCCCGGCAACGGCCTGAGCGCCAAGCTGGACGGCAAGGAGATCTTTGGCGGCAATGCAGCCTTTACCGGCACCAAGGTCACCGTCCCGGCCGAGCTGGCACAGGCAGCAGCCGAGCTCTCGGCGCAGGGTAAGACCCCGCTGTTCTTTGGCGGCGCAGGCCGTCTGCTGGGTGTCATCGCGGTGGCTGACACCATCAAGGAGGACAGCCCCCGGGCCATCCGGGAGCTGCAGGCCATGGGCATCAAAGTGGTCATGCTCACCGGCGACAACCAGCGCACGGCTGACGCCATCGGCAAGCAGGCCGGTGTGGACGCCGTGATCGCCGGGGTGCTGCCGGACGGCAAGGAGGCCGTGATCCGCCAGCTGCAGGCCGCCGGTAAGGTAGCCATGGTGGGTGACGGCATCAACGACGCCCCCGCCTTGACCCGCGCCGACACCGGCATCGCCATTGGCGCCGGTACCGATGTGGCCATCGACGCCGCCGATGTGGTGTTGATGAATTCCAGGCTCTCGGATGTGCCCGCCGCCATCCGCTTGAGCCGCGCCACCCTGCGCAACATCCACGAGAACCTGTTCTGGGCCTTCCTCTACAACACCATCGGCATTCCGCTGGCAGCCGGTGCGTTCATCCCCTTCGGCCTGACGCTGAACCCCATGTTCGGCGCAGCGGCCATGAGCCTGTCCAGCTTCTGCGTGGTGAGCAACGCCCTGCGGCTGAATCTGTTCGATCTGCACAGCACCAAACACGACCACCCGCTGAAAAACGCTTCTGCCCTGCCCGCTGCCCTCACGCAGCCCGCAGCGGTTGAGGATAAAGAGAGAACCATCAAGGAGGATATGACCATGAAAAAGACTCTGCATGTAGAAGGCATGATGTGCGGCCACTGTGAGGCCCGTGTGAAGAAGGCGCTGGAGGCCCTGCCCGAAGTGACCGAGGCTGTGGTGAGCCACGAGGCCGGCACCGCCGTTGTCACCCTGAGCGCCGAAGTTTCCGACGATGTGCTGAAGAAGACCGTCGAGGATCAGGACTACAAGGTCACCGGCATCCAGTAAGCCCCTCCCGCACAAACAGCAGCGGCCTGTTCCCCCGTTTTGGGAGAGCAGGCCGCTGCTTTGTTTTATGGTTTTTCAGGAAAGCTCTGCAAGGCGTCTGGCTCCTCTGGTTTTCAGCCAGTGCCCCAGCAGCCCGTCCGCACCCGCCAGCAGCACAAGGGCCGCCGCCATGACCGCCGGAAGCGGAAGAATCTTCAGCAGATTGGTCTGCGCAAGGGTCAGCACCAGCACAGCAACGAGATTGGCCGCCATGGACAGCAAGGTACAGCCGCTCATTTTGATCACCGCGGCCTCACTCGTCCAATGCAGGTTGGGCAGCACAAGCCCCAGTGCAAGGCCCATTTCTGCGCTGAGCAGCACAAACAGCTCTGCTTCCAGCAGGGTCAGGCAGAAATACACCGGCGGCATCTGCACCGCCGCCTGCATGCACACAAGGCACAATGCCGCCGGGACGCCGGTCAGCAGTAGATGCAGTTCCAGCTTGGCACACAGGGCCTGCCAGGACGGGATGGGCAGGCTTTGCAGGAGCCAGACCGTCCGGCCTTCCAGCGAGACGGAGGGCGTGGTCAGGAAGTTGGCTGCCGACACCGCACACACGGCACAGCACACCAGCACCGGGACCCCTTCCGGCACGGCCTGCGCAAACCGGGCAAAGAGGTCTGCCTTCCACAGGGACACGCCGCCCAGCACCAGCAGGCCCAGCGTGCCCATGGCGCTGTTGAGCATATAGGCCGAGCTGGACCCCAGATGCAGCAGTTCCCGGCGCAGCAGAGCCTGCCGCAGGCTGACGGGGCGTGCTTTTCGCGCATGGTATGCCGTGCGGGCCGTACCCTTCCGGGCCGTCATGCGGCGCAGGTAGGGCTTTTCCAGCAGCTTGCAAAAGGCCGCAAAGCACAGCACTGTGCCCAGCACGAGGCCGACCAGCGCCGGGAGCTCCCCTGCCGCCGCGCCGCCCAGCAGCCGCAGCGGCCAGGCTGCACGGGCAAGCGCCGCACTCGACTGTGCGGCATCGGCCAGCAGATCGTCCAGAATGTCCTGCACCCGCAGGAAGCCCGCATAGTACAGCGCAAAAAACACCAGCGAGCACACCACGGTGACCAGACTTTTGTGCCGGGCGCGGTCATTGGCCAGTGCCACGGCCCAGCCCAGCAATACCGCCAGAATGCAGGCCGCTCCGGCCAGCACCAACGCCATGGGGATGCTGCACAGCACCCCGGCCAGCGGATGGGCTGCCAGCAGGCCGTAACACACCACCGCCGGGACCCACGCCATGAGCAGGTAGATCAGGCAGGCCAGATAAACGGTGCTCACCCGCACCCCGAAAATGACCGCCGGCGGGATGGGCAGCGAGAGCAGCAGTTCGTTGTCCCGGCTCTGGAACAGGCCGGAATAGCTGGTAAAGGCGCTGGCCAGCACGCTCACCAGCAGCGCCGTGAGCCCCATAGAGGCAAAATACAGCCAGTCCAGCCCGGCCGGGAGCAGCACCGAAGCCAGCGGCAGGGCCATGCCTGCAAAGCAGAGCATGAGCACCACCACCAGCACGGCAAACAGCAGCGCATACCCCACGGCCGATGCCCGGGACCGCGCTTTGCCGGTCTTGCTGCTGCGAAGAAAGGCCGCGCCCAGCTCCCGCAGCTGCTTGCGGAGCAATGCACGGATCATCATGCCTGCGCCTCCGTGCCTTCCAGTTCCAGAAAGACCTCTTCCAGACTGTCATCGCCGCGCACCTCGTCCATGGAACCGGCCCGCACCAGCCGCCCGGCCCGGATGATGGCCACCCGGTCGCAGAGCTTTTCGGCCACCTCCAGCACATGAGTCGAGAAGAAGATGGCCCCGCCGCCGTCGCAGAAGCGGCGCATCAGGGTCTTGAGCTGGTGCGCCGCCAGCGGGTCCAGCCCCACAAAGGGCTCGTCCATGAGGATGAGCTTCGGCTCGTGGAGCAGGGCCGAGATGATGGCCAGCTTCTGCTTCATGCCGTGGGAGTATGCGCTGATGGGCTGGGCCAGGTCCCGCGTGAGGTCGAACTGGTCGCCGTAGGACCGGATGCGCTCGGCACGCTCCCGTGCCCCCACGGCAAAGATATCCGCGATGAAGTTCAGGTACTGGATGCCGGTCATGTATTCGTACAGGTCCGGGTTGTCCGGCAGATAGGCCAGCCGCCGCTTGCATTCCAGCGGGTCATCCTGCACCGAGATGCCGTCCACCGTAATGCGGCCGCCGTCGAACTGCTGGATGCCGCAGCAGCACTTGAGTGTGGTGGTCTTGCCCGCGCCGTTGTGGCCGATGAATGCGCAGATCTCGCCGGGGCGGATGTGCAGGCTGAGATCCTGCACGGCCGCCTTGCCGCCGTAGGTCTTGGTCAGATGTTCGATGTTGAGCATAAAGTGCCCTCCTTTGTCCGGGGCAGTGCGCCCCTCTGCCCTTAGAATATACCTTCCACAAGGGGGAAGGTCAAGGGTGACCGGTCCGTGGCCGGTCAGAGTGCAATAATTTACAGTTTCTTCAAAGATGCCCCTTGCAAAAGTACAAAAAAATGGTATACTAATACAACGAACTGAACGGAGAAAGGAGGCGCGCAACATGGCACCCACCAAGGAGCGCCCGGCGACCAAAACCATCGCCACCAACCGCGAAGCGCGCCACGAGTATTTCGTTCTGGAAGCGCTGGAGACCGGCGTTGAGCTCAAGGGCACCGAGGTCAAAAGCCTGCGGGCCGGCGGGGTCAACCTGAAGGACAGCTGGGTGGACATTGAGGACGGCGAACTGCTGGTCAAGGGCATGCACATCACGCCCTACGACCACGGCAACATCTTCAACCAGGACCCTCTGCGTGTCCGGCGGCTTCTGGCACACAAAAACGAGATCCGGCGGCTGCACCAGCAGTGCAAGCTGCAGGGATACACGCTGGTGCCGCTTTCGCTCTATTTCAAACATGGCCGCGTAAAAATGGAACTGGGCCTTTGCAAGGGCAAAAAGCTCTACGACAAGCGAGCCGACGCCGCCCAGCGCGACGCCAAGCGTTCCATCGACCGTGCCATGAAATCCAACGGCAAGTTCTACTGATCGTTTCAGACGGTTTCCCTGAAGCGGAACTTCTCCTGTTTTTCGTGCATCGCAAGGTGCACTTTTATGGGGGCGTAAAGGTTTCGACGGGGGGAGCGAGGTCTGGGCAGCGGGTAGCAGCGGGGGAACTGCTCTATAACTCCTCCAAACAATTAACTGACAACAACAATTATCAGTTGCTCGCAGCCTGAGTGCTGCGCGTCTCGCCCACTCTTGTGTCGTGTGGGGCCGGGGCGTCCTTTAGACACAGCACCTGAACGGACTTAAGCTTTGCGGACCGGCAGGAACTCATGAAGCTACCAATGCGCTAGCCTGACGATCGGCGTGGCGCGGCGGGAATGTTGTAGATCGCCTGCACCCGGAGACACCTACACTGAACTCTTTTCGGACATGGGTTCGACTCCCATCGCCTCCACCAACAAAAAGCACCTGGATTCATTGAAATCTGGGTGCTTTTATTTAGCTATACCACAGTATTTACCACACTTCTGATTTTTAGCGTGTTATCAACCCGGCTTTACCTCGATATGCCAGCTCTGTTTTTCAGGCGGCAGCGGTGCGCTCTCTTTGTCGTGGTTCCAATGCCGGTCAACGTCGCACAGCTCCAAAAAACCATCTTTCAGGCGGTAACAGGCTTCTTCATCCGGGGCAGTATGGCAGCAGGGGCATTGAAAGCTCTCGTTTTCCTCGCTGTCTCTCCATAGCTGCCAGTCATAGACAACAAAAGTCTTTTTACAGTTCGGGCAGGTCAGATGCATTTCCAGCATGATTTTACGCTCCTTCGTTCTTGTTGAAAATAAGACGGTCAAGGCTGTATGCAACGCTGTCTATTGTATGGTTCTCCGCGTCTGGCACACTGGGCAGAAAATTGCCGTCCTTGTCCGTGTCGTACTCATATTGTGAAAACTCACGGTAGATGTTGGGCGTGCGCCGGGGGTCAACTACAAGCGTCCGCTTTTGCAGCCACTTGATGCGGTAGTTCACACAGCCGGGGCGCTTGGTACAGGGCCGGGCCTGCAAGCCGTATGTACGCAAGTCCATGATGCTCTTGGGTTCGGCGCAGTCGCAATAAATAACCTGTTCCGGGGCCGTTTCTGCGCCTGTGATGGGGTTTTTCCTGCTTTCGCCCATATGGTCAAGGCCGTGCGCCCTGATCTCGGCGGCAAGGGCTTCATTTGACAGGCCGCGCTTGTAAATTTCATCTGCAAAATAGATGGTTTCGGTGCTGCGGTCGTAGTACAGCACCACAACAGCAGCAGGGTCAGACGCAAAGCCGAAATCAACACCAACATAGCGGTAACACTGCATTGCAAGCTCTTCGTCTGCGATCTCTCGCACTTCCAGCGTGGTGAATACCTCGCCGCCGCTGCCGGTAGGGATGCCCAGATACTCATGATCGTACACCTTCGGGTTTAGGCTCTGGATGCGCTGGGCTTCGTTCAGAAACACCTCTCCCAGCCATTCAGGCGGCACCTGGGTGTAATCCGTGTGCAGGGTCAATGCTTCCTCGTTGGGCTGCTGGATGAACTTATTTGCCCAGTTATTCAGGGACACAGGCGGGTTGAAGCTGCGGAACACCACAGGCTTACCGCCACGGCCCACGGACTGCATCACGCTGCGGACAAAGTTTTCTCCGGGCAGCTCGGAAAATTCCTCGAACCATACCCACCGGAAAAAGCCTTTTGCAGGCTTGATACTCTTGATCTTGCTGTTATCGTCCAGCCCTCGAAAGATGATCTGTGCGCCGGTGGGCAGGTAGGTGCAGCGCATGGGTGACACGGTGCAGCTCCACAGGTCAGACACGCCCAGCGCGTCAATAGCCCACTGGATTTGTGCAAACACGGACTCCCTCAAGGTACTGCCCCACCGCCGGAACACCACAGCAGAGCCGGTGCCTGTGGGGTCTTTCTGGATGCCGTCCACGATCTCCAACGACACAAAGGACGATTTGCAGGAGCCACGGCCACCGGGAAGATTGTAATAGGTGTGTGCATCGGCTTCTATATCCGCGTGGATAGCGTGGTACACAGCTGCTTCGTGCTCGGTCGGGTCAATACCCTGCACGCGCTCAAACGTGGCAGCTCTGGCTGCTTTCCGGGCCTGTAGTGCCCGGATGCGCTTTTCCAGTCGGTCAAGCTCCATTCGCTTCCACCTCGTCCAGCAGCTTTTCCAGCTCTGCCAGCTTCTTCTGCTGTTCGTCAATGCGGATGCAGTTCAGAACGGAGTTGCAGCAATTTGTGATAGCTGTTGCCCGCTGCGGGTCGATCTCGTTATTCAACAGCATGTTTGCGATCTTGGACAGCGTGCGGCGTACCTCTGCGGGAGTTGAAAGTTTGATCTTCAAATATACTCACCTCGATGCAAAAAGGGCGCACAGGTTGCCCCATGCGCCCAGATGATGCCATATCAGGCGATTGCCTGATAATAGATAGCCTTTGCCTTGTTTTCCAGAACAAAGCAGTCGTAGTAAATACGGCCCTCCACCAGACTGCCGGACAGGAAAGGCGGGTCAAGGTGAATCTTGTACTCTGCCAGTTTGACCGGGGCCACGGTAGCCACGGGATGCGCGATCATGAAGCCAAACTTCGCGGGCAGGCGGTTAGACGCGATCTTGACCACGTTCAGGCCGTCCAGCTGGGCAATAACGCCCTTCTTGCGCAGTTCTGCACCGATGTCCTGATTGTCAAAGGTGGCCTTGGACTGCTTCAGGAGCGTGTAGGCGGTCGGGGTCAGAATGAGCACGCGATCAGATGCGGGCACTTCTGCGTCATCCATCTGTGCATTTGCCGTGATGATCTGCGTATAGATGTTTTCAGCGGTCAGGGCTGCGGCTTCCGGCTTAATGCCTGCATTTTCTGCCATCACGCTGTAAACATAGGAGTCAATCTCCGGGAACACCTTCTCACGCTGCTGGCGTGCCAGAGCGCTGGCGGCTGCAACCTGCATCTTGGTTTCGTCCGTGTCCATCTTGTCCACCTCGAAAGTGAACGAACGATCTTTGTTGATCGTGAATGTCTCGGTGGTGGCCTGCAGGGTGCTGATCGTGCCATACTGAGACTTGTTCCCCTCGAGAATGGGGCCGTTGCGGTTGAAGTCCTCCATCTCGGTGGACTTGACCTTATACAGCTTGATGGTCTTTGCGCCGTCAAAATTGAAATCCTTGTTGGTCACAAGGCTGGTCTTGCTCTCGGAGTAAAACTGTTCGTCTGTATATGCCTGGAACTGGGTTGCTAACTCAATAGCCATTTATAGATCCTCTTTCAGTTGTTCAGACCGAAAGCTCGCTTCAACTCAGCGTCTTTGTCTTTACCCTGAGAAAGCCAGGTGGGCGGGTTGTCCACCTTTGCGCCGGTGGTGGTCGTGGTGACAGTATAGCCGCCATCGGTGACGCTCTGCACCGCCTTTACAGCGGTCTTGAACGCTTCCGGGTCGCTGGTGTCCAGCTTATCCAGCAGTGCCGTGCTGATATGATTATCAACCAGATACTGCTTGCAGGCTTCCCGGGCTTCCCACTGGTTGAAGCGCTGACTTTTGGCTTCCAACGCTTCCTCGCGGGCTTTCAGGTCTTTTTCTCGTGCGTCAAGGTCGCCCACGCGCTCGGCACTCTTGGAGCGCTCACGGGCAAGCCGATCTGCAACGATGGTATTTAGTTCGGATTGGGTAAACATCCGCTCAGAGCCGTTATTTTCGGCCTGCTGGGCGGCGCTGGGGGTAGGGTTGGGATTTTCCATTGATAGCACCTCATTTTCCGTATGAGTAGACGTAAAAAGCAGCAGGCGGCAAACCTTATGCCGCGCATGGTGCACCGGGGAAAGGAAAAGTCCGGTGCAAGGGGTGTGTCCGCTCCTGCAATGCTGGGCGCTCTGATCGTGGGTCATGGCACACCCACAGCCAGACCGTGCAGCAAAGAGCAGTCAGGAGCCGGACGGCGCTATAAGCCGCCTGCTATGCTCAGTATACCACATTGCGTTGTAAAATGCAAATATAATGCTATGTAATGTCACTTTACTGCCACATTGTGTTTCTGCTGGGACAACTGTAAACTGTATGCGCCGTAGCTCATGCCCAGAGCGTTAGCCATTGCGGCAGCTTCGCCCAATGACAGCGGTTCACCGTGTTCCGCATGGTATGCGGCCCATGCCAGAGTACGGACGCGGGCCCGTTCCTTTTCGTCCTGGGCTTCCCATGCTGCACATTCAAGGCAGCGGCTTTCATTGGAAAAATGCCACATCACAGCCCCACAGATAGGGCATTTCTTGAGCTTCGTTTTCGTCATGGTATAGAATGACCTCCGGCAAATAAAAAGAGCGCACAGCGGCTTGCTGGGCCGTCATACGCTCTCAGGGGTGGGGGTGGCGCTATGTACTCAACGCACCACCGTTAAAATTTACTCTTTGTAATGGTCTGAAAGAGCGTCTGTACTACGCTCATATTGCACCATAAAGAGGACTTGACTGCAAGAATTTTACCTTGCAATGTCATTCTTCGGCTTCTTCTTTCTCGTAGTCGTCCAGCCATGCCGCTACGGTTTCAAGGTTCATCGGCGGCGGGGCGATCACGGTATTAGTTGCGCGATCTGCGATATAGAAAGAATCCGTGTGCTTATCTACATACACAGCAAGGTTGTGGGCGTTCGCTCTGGCTTTCAAGGCCTTAATAGTTGCTTCCATGATGTTACCTCCATTCGATTACTTGCGCGCAGCTTCCATAGCTGCAATCTGTTTGTCCGTCAGCTCGTTGAGCTGGTCTTTCAAACCTGTAATATCGCACATAGCAGCACCTAGGAGCGAATTATACCGAGGAGAAGCTTCCCACAGAAACGCGATCTCGTCTCTTGTGTGGCTTCGGTCAAGGTCATTCGCTTTGTGGCTTTCTTCAAACCATTCTTCAAAAATCGTCAGCAGATTTTGAATGTGCTCTACAGCTCCGGCCAACTGACCATAATCTACATCATTCAGGCTCATACTGTCACATCCCCTCACAGATTGCCGCTGAACCACATCACAGCGGCACCGAGGAAACAGACCAGGGCGAACGGGCCCACGACAGAAAATTGATAAGCGGTGTAACCAAACATTGAAAATCCCTCTTCTTTCTGATAAAATGAGGGCGGGAAACATTACTGCAATGCGTTGTCCCGCCATTTGCCGCCCCTCCCTGTTGGCGCAGGGAAAGGCGGCTTTCTGTTTGTCGGCGGTCTTAATCAGGACGGCATGAAAGCGTCTTTGACAGACTTCACGAGTTTTGCAAACTTCCCCGGGGTCATGTCGTGGGTGAAATCCGTATAGGCTTCAACGCCGTTCTTCACACCTTCCTGCTCTGCCTGCGCCATCAGATCAGCGGCCAGCAGCGCAATGGTGTTTTTATCCACGGTGCTGACGGGCAGGTCATTCAGAGCGTTCATCAGGGCATTCGCTGCATTAACCAGCGGTTCACACTGCATACGGACTTCACGCGGGATGATGAGCAAACCTTCTTCGCCCAAAGAAATGCTGAGAATGTCAACGCTGCAAGGCGCCACACTGGGCGCAGGCTGGCCGACTTCATCCGTCGGGGCGCTGGGCGCTTCTTCCTCGTCATCCGGGCAAGCCGGTGCGCAGTTGATCTTGACAATGGGGAAGCCGTCCATCATAGCCGGGATGATGTCCAGCTTGATTTCCGCGTTCTCCGTGGGGTCTTCGGCAAGCCACAGGCTCACACCGTCATGCAAGGGGTCATTCTGCTTGATGGGAGTGATACCGCCGCCGATAACAAGAGCCTTGCCCTCTACGGCTTCCTGCATTGCCCAGCACTCGCGCAGATTGCGCTCGCTGGCGTCGTCACGGGTTTCGATGGTCAGATTGTCGTTGTAAATTGCCTTCATGGTAAAATCCTTTCTTCGCCACTACTGGCGAAACAAAATTTATTAAACTCGCTCCATTTTGAGCGGGTCGGCTTAGTTGGTGCGGGTCATGCGCTCCACATAAACCCAGATCAGGCGCAGTTTGCGCAAATCTGCGCGCTCCAGCAGCTTGGTGATTGCGGCGATATAGCCGGTGCGGTCTATGTTCTCGTTCATGGTGTCACCCCCTCACGCGCTCTTGCTGCTGTCGCTGATCTGGGCGGCAGGCTGGGTGCCCTGCGTCAGCTGGGGCGCTGCCTTTGGGGTCTGCAGGGCTTTTGCCGGGGCTTTTTTAATTGCCTGCATGAATGCCGGGCGATAGATGCGATTCATCTCGCTCACGCTGGTATCACGGGATGCAAGCAAACTGCGCATTGCGGACGGATTGCCGTAGAGCTTGCGCACAGCTTCCGGCAGAGCGTTAAATACATCCCATGCCCGCGCAAGGCATTTTTCCCGGCTGTTTTCTTCGTCCAGATTTCCACCGTTCCGGGCGCACTCTAGCTCGCTGTCAATCCGTTTGGCCGCTGCCAGAGTGCTTACCCACATCTGTTCCGGGGACGGCAGCGCGTCAAGCTGGATGTCCCGCACAGCTTCCTGCCAGTCAGCAAGGAACTGTTTCGGATAGCGGCAATTACCCAGTGCAGCATAGAAAGCTGCTTCGGCAATATCATCCGGCACAGTGCCCAGATTGGCCGTGTAGGCTTTCAGCTGAGCGGTTATAGTTTCATCAGAAAGGTGCTGCTCGAAGTAGTCCATGCGGGTCTGCATCAGTTCTTTTACCTTTTCAAGGGTCATTTTGTATCACGCTCCATTCTTTCGCTTGAGATTTTCGATTATTCGGCTGATCTGGTCGCCAGCGCTTTCAAACTCTGGCACGGTGCTGGGTGGCTTGTCCTTATCCAGCGGGTAAAATTTCAGCCAGCCCTGCCGCGTGGCCTGCTTGACCACCTCTGTCCATTCACAGCGGTGAAATTCTTCATCCAGCTGCTGGCACAAGCTGCGCCGCATGGTATCGGTTAGGCTCTTGCGCTTTTCTTTGCGCATACGGTCATAGTCCTGAAGGGCTTGTAGCAGTTCACCGTCACCATCGGCAAAGGTTGTGAAAATATCCGCCGGGGGAGTATCAGGCTCGCCAGCCGCGGCAGCGGCGTTGCTCTCCTGTTCTAACCTACACTTCTCTACACTATCCTTCACTACACTATACTGCGGTTCCCGCTGGTTTCCGTTTTGGTTCCTGATTGGTTCCGAAATGGTTCCATTGTCAGAAAGGATGTAACGCTTTGATGCTGATTCTTTCAGCAGTGCAAGCTCGTTTTGAAACATAGTCTTGCGGTAACGGTCACTCTTGAGCGTGTTGTTTACCTTCCAGTCAGTCACAACAAGCACACCAGAACTGAACGAAATCACATAACCAGCGGCTTCCAACTGCTTCAAATCACCGGTAGTGCATCCGATGGTGCGCACGATGGTGCGGGGGCTTGAAACAAACCCGTCATCATCGGCACGCATACCCAAATGAAAGTAGAGCGCCTGCGTTTTGGGCGGTAGGCCAAGAAAAGCGTCGGTTTCCACCACGTCCACCGAAAACATTCTTTTATTTGCCATCATGCACCCTTCCTGCTCTTGGGAGACGGTTCAAAGAAAAACTCTCCGATCTGCTCCCGGGGGATGCCTAGCACCTCAGCCACGCGCTGAATCTCCCACGCGGTAAAGGGTTGTTTCCCTTGCATCCGGGAACAAAGCGTGCTGGGAGCCATCCCTGCGGCCTTTGCTACCTCCGATTGTTTCAAGTCCAGCTCGACGAAGCGAACCCTCAGATGCTTGAACAAACGATACATTATTCCACCTCCTTCAAATATTCCAGCGGTACGCCCAGGGCGGTAGCAACATGGCCTGCGGTAGTACGCCAGACCGGTTGACCTTTGCGCATTTTGATAACTGCGCTGCGGCCTACACCGGCTTTCTGAGCCAGTTCTTCACCGGTCAGGTCTTGCCGTGCCATCTCTGCGATGACCTTCACGCGGTCAACGACAATGGATTTAGACATTTGGTTCACCTCCTTTTTAATTGTTCAGAAACTTTTGTTTCTGTCTGCATTATAACAGCAATAAAAGTTACTGTCAAGAGAAAAATAGAAATTTTTGTTGCTGTTAATATATAAACGTGGTACACTATACTAAAGGAGCGTGTACAGATGGAACAAACAATAGGTGCTAAAATCCGTGAGTTTCGCAAAGCGCGGGGAATGACACAAAAAGAACTTGGCGAAAAATCTGGAATCGCAGAGCCTACTATACGACGGTATGAACTCGGAAAATTAAATCCGAAATTTGAAACCGTCAAAAAAATTGCTACTGCGTTAAACGTCCCTGCTGCTATTTTTTTTCCTATTGACGAACAAACCGAGTACGCAAAACGTGTAGCAAAAACCGCTTTGTGGGCTGCGGAAGACTTGGCAAAAGACGAAGGCGTAACATGGGACGCTGCAACTTATAATCGCGAGAGAAAATCCATAATCGAAGGTATTTCTAACTTTTATTCGGTAAATCAAGATATTCTTGATGCATTCATTCCAGAGCGCCCAGAAACTGGAGCTTTAAGCGATGCGAATTGGAGTGAGCCATCCCCAAAAGAACAGGCATGGAATCTTTTCAACGCAATACCGTCAGATGAAAAGAAAAAAGCTGCTGTGCAAATTGCAATAAAAGATATCTTGAACGAATACGGTAAAGCTCCACTTCCAGCATTTAACAGAATAATGAAGTCTTATGGTAAAAATGAACCGCTCACATATAAACTTGTTGAAGATTTAGAAGCTCTTATATATGATCCGTCCACAGATCTCGATAAAAAATAAGGCCCACTGCGCAGAGCACAGCAGGCGGGGGGAGAGCGGAAAATTCCGCTGTCAAGGGCCGCGCAAAATTGCGCAACCCACTGACGGGCAATCATTGACATAGAAAGGGGGTGCAGCAGATGAGCAAGCGGACGAACACAGCCGTTTGGCAAGAAAAATTCAGCCGGTGGCGTGTGGCGGTGCAGAAAGACGGCCAGCGCCGGTATTTTTACAGCAGCACTCCCGGCCGCACAGGCCAGCGGGAAGCAAACCGAAAGGCTGATGCCTGGCTTGAGGACGGCATAGGTGCGAAGGTGGGCCGGGTCGAGGACGTTTACAAGCTCTGGCTCGAGGGCTTAAAGCAGACCACCAGCGCAAGCAATTATGAACCGATCGAAAGCCGGTGGCGCACCTGGGTGCTGCCGATCATCGGCAAAAAGCGGGTCAATGCCCTGACGGATGCTGATTTGCAAGCCATCATCAACAAAGCCCACGCGGCAGGCAAGAGCCGTAAAACCTTGCAATCACTCGCCGGGGATCTCCGTGCCTTCTGCAAATACTGCCGCAAAGCAAAGCTCTCCACCTACCTGCCCGAGGATGTACAGATACCAGCCAGCGCACGCCTGAAGGGCAAGAAGGTCTTACAGCCAGATGATTTAATAAAGCTGTTCAGCATCGACACGACATTGTATCGCAACAAGCGCGTGCACGATGATTATATCAACGCATACAGATTTGCGGTGCTTACCGGCTTGCGACCCGGGGAACTGCTGGGCCTGCGCTGGGCAGATATCAAAGGCAGCACTGTAAATATTTCCCGTGCCATCAACGTAAAAGGGCAGGAGACGCGCGGAAAGAACGAAAATGCTTGCCGGTCATTCGTCCTGCCGGACGTTGCAAAAGCTGTCCTAGAAGCTCAGAGGGCTATCACCGGCCATTGTGAAAGCGTGTTCTGTCTGGAAACAGAACGCCGGTTTTATAAGCGCTGGAAAGTGTTCTGCGCTGCCAACGATTTGCAGCCGGTCAGCCTGTACGAATTGCGGCACAGCTTTGTTTCCGCAATCAAGACGCTGCCCGCCGGGGAGGTCAAGGCGCTTGTAGGCCACAGCCAGGACATGGACACATTCGGCCAGTACAGCCACGCTCTGACGGGTGAGGATGTGCAGACCGCGCAGGCCGTCAATGCGGTATTTATGAAGCTGTTGCACGGCTGAAAATACCACAGTTTTTACCACACTTTCAGATTTTAGGGAACTGGGTGCGGTTCTATGTGCAGAATTTAAGCCCATAGCAACGCCACATTTTCAGACTGAAAATTGCGATTTTTTCACGATAGAACGGCGGGAATTGGTTCGACTCCCATCGCCTCCACCAAAAACAGAACTCCCCTGCCGCGCTG
>OLOR01000636.1_pt1 | contig 36918 bp, 25 predicted proteins | sample 1672521 | NCBI WGS metagenome assembly OLOR01 (sample SAMEA3136695, study PRJEB25190) | human gut metagenome | biome: human gut; feature: human-associated habitat; material: faeces | place: Austria | collected 2013
CGTAGTTCTGGAACACCATTGCGATGTCGCGGTCCTTCGGCTGCATCGTGGTGACATCCTTGCCACCGATGAGGATGCGGCCCTTGTTGACCTCTTCCAGGCCGGCGAGCATACGAAGGGTCGTAGACTTACCACAGCCAGAAGGGCCGACGAGGACGAGGAACTCGCCATCCTTGATATCAAGATTCAGATCATCCACGGAGGGCTTATCGTTGCCCGGGTAGATACGAGTGACGTGGTCGAAAACGACTTCTGCCATAATTACTAATCCTTTCAGAGGCAGGTACGTGCCTCACGATCCGTTGTAAAGGGATTTGTTCTTTACTGTGCTTCCGCCCTCGCCACCGACGTACAACTTTGCTTTCGGAAACTGCAAGCTTCAGCGTTTACTTTTTTCCGGTTCAGTGAAGGTTCTCTTCGTTGAGCCGAGAACTACTATACACGGACCGTGGACCAAGGCAAGTGGCGTGTCTGAAATGTAGTTAACTTTATGGGCGTTTCTGGGGGTGTTGTGTGGTTCGGCCCATGACACGCCTGTTTCTCGAACGTGCGAACCGGCACGCCCGACGTAGAGCAGGTCTGCTCTTCCCGGACTGATGGATTCCATCAGTCGCCGACTAATGCGACACAGACTCGAAGGTGACGCCGTTGCGGGCGGCTTTGCGCTCGGCCTTGCGCTCCTCGGCGTCTTCGATGCGCTGGATGCGCAGCTGGCGCCAGTCCTCGCGCATGTCGCGGAAACGGTCGGCCAGCGTTACGTCATCGTTCTCGGCATCGCCATCAGTACTGCTGCCATCGGCCTTACCGAACGTGCCATCGGCCACCTTGGCGATGCCCAGCTTGAGCAGTCCGAGCAACTCACGCAACGTTTCCGGTACGGGCTCATCGCCCTCATCGGCGGACTTGGTCAGGCCCTCGATGCGGCGACGAAGCGCGTCGGCGTCCTCGGGATCGATCTTGAGCCCGGCGATCAGCGACTGGCGCATGGTCTCGTAATCGAGGTTGGCAAAAAAATTCAGCTGTTGCAGCGTCATGAAGCCCTTGAGCTCGGGGAATCGGTGGACGATGTATTCCTCGCGGTCGTCGGCGGCGCGGGTCCAGTCGCGGGTGAGCTGCGGATCCCAGCTGGCGGTAATCGACCCCTCGCGCATGCGGTAGTGGTACAGCGCCTTGGGCAGACGGACCACGCGCGTGGCCTCGCCGATCACGTTGCAGATACGGGAGAGATCCTCGATTTTGCGACCCACCGGGAAGGAGAATCCGGTGCCCTGATAGGTGGAGGCGGGTGCCAGGAAGGCCCAGAAATAGCCGTCAATCTCAGCCTTGACTTGCTTTTTGATGACCTCGACCGGGGTCAGGACCTGCACCTCGGTGAAGTCGTTGTGGCGATAGTTGGACAGCAGCGGCTTGTTGTTCTCGGAGATGGTGTCGAACTGGAACATCACCAGATCGGCATCGTATTCACGCATGGCATTCAGGCAGTCCTCCACCAACGTGGGGGCCACGGTATCGTCGGAATCGGCGAAGTATATGTACGCGCCGATAGCCTCAGCGATACCGGAGTTGCGGGCGTCGGACAGGCCGCCGTTGGGCTTGTGAATCACGCGTATGCGCGGGTCGCGGGCGGCCCAGGCGTCGCACATGGCCGGGCAATTGTCGGGCGAGCCGTCGTCGACCAGCAGAATCTCCAGATTGGCGTACGTCTGCGCGGCAACAGACGCCACGCATTCGTCGAGGAACTTCTCGACCTTATATACCGGAATAATGATGCTGACCAACGGATCCTGTTCCATATCTCCAGCGTAGCGCCGTCGTGCGAACGCGGCGGCGCTGCGGGTTCGCGGACCGCGAAACCCTTAGAAGTCCCAGTCGTCGTCATCGGTTTCTTCGGCTTTGCCCATCACGTAGGAGGAGCCGGAGCCGGAGAAGAAGTCGTGGTTTTCGTCGGCGTTCGGGCTCAGGGCGGCCAGGATCGCGGGGTTCACATCGCAAATCTCAGCCGGGAACAAAGCCGGGTAGCCGAGGTTCATCAGCGCCTTGTTACCGTTGTACCGCAGGAACTTCTCGACGTCATCGGTCAGGCCCACGCGGTCGTACAGCGACTGGGTGTACTCCACTTCGTTGTCGTACAGCTCGTTGAGCAGGTCGTACGTGTAGTCCTGCAGATCCAGACGCTCGGCATTGCTCAGCTGGGCGATGCCCTTCTGGTACTTGTAGCCGATGTAGTAGCCGTGGACGGCCTCATCGCGGATGATCAGACGAATCACGTCGGCGGTGTTCGTCAGCTTGGCGTGCGCGGAGAAGTACATCGGCAGATAGAAGCCGGAGTAGAAGAGGAAGGACTCGAGCAGGGTGGAGGCCACCTTGCGCTTGTACGGGTTGTCGCCCTCGTAGTAGTCGAGCACGATCTCCGCCTTCTTCTGCAGAAACTCGTTGTTCTCGCTCCAGTCGAATGCGGCATCGATCTGTTCGGTGGAGCACAGGGTGGAGAAGATGGACGAGTAGCTTTTGGCGTGCACGGATTCCATGAAGGCGATGTTGGTGTACACGGCCTCCTCGTGCGGGGTGAGCGCGTCCGGAATCAGGGAGACGGCGCCGACCGTGCCCTGGATGGTGTCAAGCAGGGTCAGGCCGGTGAAGACGCGCATGGTGAGCGTGTGCTCGTCCTCGGTCATCTTCTGCCAGCTGGGGATGTCGTTGGAGACGGGAACTTTTTCGGGCAGCCAGAAGTTGCCGGTCAGGCGGTCCCAGACCTCAAGGTCTTTCTCGTCTTCGAGGCGGTTCCAGTTGATTGCGGAGACGCGGTCGATGAGTTTCAGCGGTTTGCGCGGAATGGAGATAGGTGCCATGAGTAGTGTTCCTTTTACTCGTTGTCGTTATCGTCGTTGGATTTGTTTTCGAACTCCTCCGGCGCGGTCAGCCGGAGCAGTGCTCTATAGACGGTTCGTGACATTGTTGGTTCCTTAGATGGTGGAGCCCCCCTCAGTCCGCTTCGCGGCCAGCTCCCCTCTCTGAGGGGAGCTGTCGGCGTTAGCCGAGTGAGGGGAGTAACAACGGCTCTCTGGTTGTTCAATGCGTGCGGAGACCGCCGTCTGAGGCCGAAGGCGTACGAAGGTACGTCGAGTGCCGAAGAAAGGCGGTATACGCTCCCTCGAACGATCAGAGCATGCAGGAGACGCAGCCTTGGACTTCAGTGCCTTCCAGGGCTTGCTGGCGGATGCGGATGTAGTAGAGGGTTTTGATGCCCTTGCGCCAGGCGTAGATCTGGGCCTTATTGAGGTCGCGGGTGGTGGCGGTGTCCGGGAAGAACAGCGTCAGCGACAGTCCCTGATCCACGTGCTGGGTGGCCTCGGCGTACGTGTCGACGATGGCCTTCCAGCCGATCTCGTAGGCGTCCTTGTAGTACCCGAGGTTGTCGTTGGTCATGTAGGCGGCCGGGTAGTACACGCGCCCGATCTTGCCTTCCTTGCGAATCTCGATCTTGGAGGCGATCGGGTGAATCGAGCTCGTGGAATGGTTGATGTACGAGATCGAGCCGGTGGGCGGCACGGCCTGCAGGTTCTGGTTGTAGATGCCGTCCTTCAGAATCGCGTCGCGCAGGGCCTCCCAGTCGGCCGCAGTCGGGATCGCGATGCCGTACTGTTCGAACAGCGCACGGACCCGTTCGGTGCGCGGAGTGAGCGAACGACGACCATCGGTGTACTTGTCGAAGTAGTTGCCCTGGCCGGCCGGCTTGGCGTAGTCGCTCGTAGCGAAGCTGGCGAACGTGCGGCCATGCTCCACGGCGAGCGCGTGCGAGGCACGGTAGGCGTGGTAGGCCACGGTCATGAAGTACATGTCGGTGAAGTCGAGGCCCTCTTCAGAACCGTACTGGATGCCTTCGCGGGCCAGGAAGCCGTGCAGGTTCATCTGGCCGAGACCGATGGCGTGGCCCTCCTCATTGGCGCGGCGAATCGAAGGCACCGCGTTGATGCTGGTGTGCTCGGCCACCGAGGTGAGTGCGCGGATCGCCGTCTCCACCGTGTGGCCCAAGCCGCCATCCATCGCCTTAGCGATGTTGAGCGAACCTAGATTGCAGGAGATGTCGCGGCCGACATGCGCATACGTGAGGTCCTCGTTGTATGCGCTCGGCTCCTGAACCTGCAGGATTTCCGAGCACAGGTTGGACATGGTCACGCGACCTTCGATCGGGTTCGCGCGGTTGACCGTGTCCTCGAACACGATGTACGGGTAGCCGGATTCGAACTGCAGTTCGGCGATGGTGGTGAAGAACTTACGGGCGTCGATGTAGGTCTTCTTGATGCGGTCGTCGGCCACCATCTCGTCATAATGCTCGGTAACGGAGATGTCGGCGAACGGCTTGCCGTACACGCGCTCCACGTCGTACGGGCTGAACAGGGCCATCTGGGCCTTCTGTTTGGCCAGTTCGAACGTGATGTCCGGAATCACCACGCCAAGAGCCAGCGACTTGATGCGGATCTTCTCGTCCGCGTTCTCTCGCTTGGTATCCAGGAAGCGCAGGATATCAGGGTGGTGGGCGTTGAGGTACACCGCGCCCGCGCCCTGACGTGCGCCGAGCTGGTTGGCATAGGAGAAGGAGTCCTCCAGCAGCTTCATGACCGGAATCACGCCGCTGGACTGGTTCTCGATGTGCTTGATCGGGGCGCCGAGCTCGCGCAGGTTGCTCAGCAGCAGGGCCACGCCACCGCCGCGCTTGGAGAGCTGGAGGGCCGCGTTGATGCCGCGCGAAATCGACTCCATGTTGTCTTCGATGCGCACCAGGAAGCAGCTGACCGGTTCGCCACGCTGGGCCTTGCCGAGGTTCAGGAAGGTCGGGGTGGCGGGCTGGAAGCGGCCGGCAAGCATTTCGTCGGCGTATTCGATGGCCTGCTGCTCATTGCCGGCGGCGAGCTCCAGGGCCACAGCGGCGCAACGCTGCGGGAAGTCCTCAAGATAGAGGCGACCATCGAACGTCTTGAGCGCGTAGGACGTGTAGAACTTGAACGCACCAAGGAAAGTGCCGAACTCAAAGCCGGCGGATTCCACGTGCTCGTAGATGCGGTCGAGGAATTCAGCGGAGTACTGGTTGAAGACCGCAGGGTTGTAGTACTGGTTGCTGATCAGGTATTCGAGACGCTCGGCGGTGGAGGCGAACCGCTTGCTGTTGGTGGCCACGTGCCCTGTCACGTATTCGCGTTCGGCGGCCTTGTCTTTGTCGAACTGGATCTTGCCGTCGGCGTCATAGAGGTTGAGCATCGCGTTGAGCGCGTGGTAATCGTGCGCCGGGTCGTACTGTTCCGCTGCGGTGTCGGCAGTATTGTCGAGCGGCAGGCCGGTGGCGGTGAGGTCAGTCATTGGAAATCCTTGGAATATGGCAGAAGTGTGTTTACTCAGACAGTTGCTCCCCTCAGTCAACTTCGTTGACAGCTCCCCTCGGAGAGGGGAGCCAATACCTCGAGGGGGTCAAGATTTACTGTTCGGTGAAGAAGCGGACGAGGCCGTTTCGCACGGCGGCAGTGTCTTCCGGGGTGCCCATGAGTTCGTAACGGTAGAGGTAGGGCACCTTGCATTTGGCGGCGATGATGTCTCCGGCGGCACAGTAGGCCTCACCGAAATTGGTGTTGCCTGAGGCGATGACGCCGCGAATCCACTCGCGGTTGGCTGGATCGTTGAGGAAGCGTTTGACCTGAATCGGCACTGCTTTCTTGACCACGCCGCCGCCATAGGTGGGCACCATGATGACGTACGGTTCGCGGACGTTCAGCGCCGGGTCGGCGGCCCACAACGGGATGCGATAGACGTTGATGCCTTCGTCCTGCAAACGGCATCCGGCCACGAACCGTGCGGTGTTTTCGGAGGCCGACGAGAAGTAGACCAATGCGCCGATCGTCTTGCCTTCGGCCGCGAATTCGGGCTGGCTCAGACTCACGCGGACACCGTGGCGGCGGCGCGGTTGTCGGCGGCCACCTGCTGGGCGACTTCGCGAATCAGGTCGGGGCGGTAGCCGGTCCAGGAGTTGTCCGGCGTGATGACCACCGGAGCCTGCTGGAAACCGGCGGCCTGCAGCTGCTCAAGGGTGGAGGGGTTCTGCGTCAGGTCCACGGTTTCAAACGGCACACCCAGCTTGGTGAGCTGGCGCTTGGTGGCATCGCACTGCGGGCAATGCGGCTTGGTGAACACGGTGACGGTCATGGCGACTCCCCTTGATGTGGTTCTGATGAACAGTGAAGCGAAGGCCATATTACAGCGGTGTGATTTGAAATCAAGGCACTATATGTAGTGGCGCGTGTCACATAACAAACCTAGATATAGGGTTTTTCGTTGATATTCCGCCATTCCCATGCACCCCCGAAAATCGGCATGCAGCGACCCGCCCAATCACATGTGGCATTGTTCACATTTGCGTTTGAACCGCTCTTCGACTGATCCTCAACCGCCCTGCAACCGCCATCTTGAGTTTCGAGGGGCTGTTTTGACCCTTTCCGGAGATCTATCTCCGTTTCGAGGGGCTGGTACTCAAGTAAGCGCATCCCCAAAATGGCGGAATGACGGTGGGGCGAAGCCGTTTATACCCGTGTTCTAGCGGGCCACCAGCCCCTCGAAACGGGAGTAAACCTCTACGGAAGGCCAAATCAGCCCCTCGAAGCGGAGAACGGATACCTCGGCACCCCGTGTGGAGCCAGAAGGCCCGGCCGGATGTCCAAACGAGCATCCGGCCGGGCCTTAAAAGTAGTTGTTCAGTTATCAGAATCGATGCGGCGCGATACTACTCCGCGTCTTTACGGCTCCAACAGATCTTCGATGCGGCAGCCAAGCGTGCGGGCCAAAGCGAGCACGGTGGAGACGGCAGCTTTGCCAAGGTCTTTGCGGCGCTGCTCGTACATTTGGATGGAGCGCAGGGTAACGCCGGAGCGGCGGATTGGCTGAGTCCGGCGCGCACGCGGATCGTGTGCAGCCGGGAGTCGCCCTCGGTGCGATTATGGGCGGCCCGCTCGTCGTACACGTCGACGAATCGGCTTTCGTCGGCTTCGTGCAGAGTCGGGTGCAGTCGCACGATATCGTCGAGCGACAGCACATCGAGAATGTCCGAGAACCGCACTCCCCTGGCCCATTGGCAGTATGCGAGTACCCATCCGGCCCAGTATTCGGGTGTTGAGCCGGTGCGCAGTGCGACGGGCGGCATATCGATAATGCGAGCCCAGCCGGTTTGCCGCATGATTTCGGCCACCAGCTCCTCGCCGGACATGCCACACACGTATTTGGGCGTGCCTCGCCCGAAAAGCGCGGCCGCCTCGGAGGTGGCGAAGAAGTCCATGAATAGGCCGACCGGCAACCCGCAATCGTTCAGCGCATAATCGAAGGCGCCGGCCAAGTTGGCCATGGCGTCCGGCAAGTATGTCTCATCGTAGGCGGTGATCATCGTTGGTCACTTTCTCACGGATGATGTCGCGCATGAACAGGCCGTCGAGATCGGCTTCTGCACTTTTGCGGCGGTAGGCTTCGCGAGCTGTGCGGTCGCGCTCGTTACGCAATCCGTGGTAGGTCGAAGCGCGGGCGATTTCGCAGCCTTGGAACCGCAGTGCCGCGAATGCCTGAGGACTGGCGAGTACGATCTGCTTGCCGAGCTCGCCCAACCGCATCGCCTCAGCGAGTTGGTCGATGGAAATCGCGTTATTGACAAAAGCGCGGGCGAACGAGAAATACGAATCGTCGGCACGATATCCGACGATGACGTCAGCCTGACTGGCATCCGGCAGAAACACTTGTTTCAGATATTCGATGCCTTGCGCGGCGACGGCGGTGGTCGGCTGGAAACGACGGTTTTCGACCAGCATGGCCAGCCAGTTCAGGATGGTGTAGGGCGGCTGGGACAGGTCCAGGAAGAGGAGCCCGTCCGTGGTCAACGTGTACCGATTCGCGAAACCGTCATCCAGTCCCGCGCACGCCCATTCCTTGGCCAGCTCGACGCTGCGCGTGCAATAGAATCCGCGGCCATAATCGTTGTTCGGCTTGACCAGCCCGTATTCAGGATGCTTGATGACATGCGAAGAGCCATGCCACAGTTCGATCGATGCGGTCTCCATTGGCCGGCTCCTTCTCTCTCTCCTTACATATTCTTGATTATATCACTGTGGTGATAGTCATAAGGGAAATACGAGATGAAAAATACCGCTGTATACGTTCGTACACAACGTGAAATGTATACGAACGTATACAACACTGATGTCCGGAGTCATGCTCCGCAGTGGCGCAGCGGACGCGCCACTGCAATCGGAATATGGGACTGAAGACGTGGAAGAAGTGGACGGACTGGCCGCTGATGGTGCTGTCCGTGGTGTTTCTGGTGGTGTATTCGTGGGAAATTCTCTCCCGCACGCATATCGCGCTGTGTGAAACCGTCATCAACGTGATCTGGGTGGTGTTCGTCGTCGATTATGTGGTCTCGCTGTGGTTGGCCGACGATCGCTGGCGGTGGTTCAAGCACAACCTGTTCACGCTGCTGACCATCGCGCTGCCGATGCTCCGGCCCTTGCGACTGTTGCGTTTGCTGACCGTGCTGCACGTGCTGAACCGCACCTCCGGCATGGCGGTGCGCGGGCGCATCACCGTATACGCGGTCGGCGCGGTGGGAATGCTCATGTACGTGGGCGCGCTGGCCGTGTATTCCGTGGAGCGCGGGGCGTCCGGATCCACGATCACCGACTTCGGCACGGCGTTGTGGTGGGCGTTCGTGACCGTGACCACCGTGGGATATGGCGACTTCTCGCCGGTCACCTTCCAAGGCAAGATCATTGCGGTGGTGCTGATGTTCACCGGCATCGCGTTGATCGGTATTGTGACGGCCACGCTGGCCTCGTGGATCGTGGATCAGGTCAATCTGGAGACGGATCGGCGCGAGGACGCTCGGGAGAAGGAAGTGGCCAAGGAAGCCGCGCAAGAGGCTATTGCGACATCAGCCAATCCCGAAATCGACCTATTGCGCGAGGAAGTGCGTGAGCTGACCGCTACGGTAGCCGGTCTGCGCACCGAACTTGAGCGACGTTGATTGGCGAAGCGGGACAAACAACGATTCTGCCAAGAAGGTCCGCGTCAGTTGTTGTCACCGCGGATTGCGGCAGAATCATTGTCGCCACGGCTGTTTTCTTCAGTCGGCTCAACCCAACTTTTGATAATTTTTATTTTTTTGATATTTTTGATAATTTTTATTTTAGGTTGATTCAGCGAGGAGGCGGTCCACATGAAGGCAAAGGAAAACCCATTCAAGCCAACGGCAGGAGGGGAACCGCCCCTGCTCATCGGCCGAGGCAAAGTTATCCGCGATTTCGAGAAAGGTCTCGATAACGGAGTCGGTGCCCCAGGGCGCATTATGCTCGTCACCGGCGCTCGTGGAACCGGAAAAACCGTGATGCTCACTGTGTTCGGAGACCGGGCCAAAGCGCGCAGATGGGATGTCATCGAAGAAACGGCCTCTGCCGGACTATGCGAACGCCTTGTTGATGCCTTACGAACCGGGCGAGGGGCCCTTGACCACCTCACTATCCGACCATCGTTGACTTTTGCTGGAGCGGGCATCGGCCTCGGAGAAGCCGAACTATCCCCGAAGCGTATGCCCGAAACGTTGAGAAGTGCCATTGCCGGACGGTTGGATGCGCTTGAGAAGCGCCATGCTGGGTTGCTTATCACCATTGATGAGACTCAAGCGGCTGAGCGATCCGACATGATTGCCATCGCCACTGCCATACAGCATCAAATCAGGGAACGACGCAATATCGCCATCGTGTTCGCCGGTCTCCCACAGATGATTTCTGATTTGTTCAATGACGAAGTCATCACGTTCCTACGTCGCGCGAAAACGAACATACTCACAGATATTCCTCTTGATGAAGTGCGCGATGCTTTCGCCACAACATTCCGCGCCTCCGGCATGTCCATCACCGACGCTCAATTAAGCACTGCAGCCAATGTGACAGCCGGATACCCCTATATGATTCAACTGGTTGGCTACCATATCTGGGATGCCGCAGACATGCGGGACTCGGATACCATCATCGACGCTGATGTTACGGCAGGTATCGAGGAAGCACGTATTGACCTTGATAACGCCGTGTGCATCCCGGAGTTGCAAGGCTTATCCAAAAACGACCGTGAGTATCTCGAAGCCATGGCAGCGTCAGATGGTCCCTCTCCCACCGTGAATGTTGCACAGCGCATGGGCAAAACGCCTAACTATGCCGCCACCTACCGCAAACGCCTCCTTGACGCCTTCGTTATCCGCGAAACAGAACGAGGCGAAGTCGATTTTGCCGTGCCCTTCCTGCGCGAATACTTGCGTCGGAATCAGTAATCGGCACAATGCACAGTATCGATATATTCCGTTCCATATAATGACTTTTCGCATTCAGATACACAATGGACGGCCTGTTGAGTAGCGCTCAGCAGGCCGTCCATTCTATTTAGCTATTCAGTTATCGGAGACACACCTCAGGCCTTGACCGGAGCGTCAGCGGGAGCCGATGCCGCCGCGGCCAGTTTGCGGCGCTTGAGGTACTTCATGATGGTCAGGACCATGCCGCGGAAGCCCCACTCGCCACGCAGGACAGTGTTGAGCAGTCCGGAGTGGGAACCGCCCCACTCCATACCGATGTAGTTGAAGGCGCTCATCACGGCACCCGCGCCGCCCTGCTTGACGCTCATCTCGAAGGGCTTCAGGTAGATCTCGCGAATCGACTGCTCGTTGGCCCAGGTGGCGAGCTCGCTCAGTCGGTTGGTCTCCTGGTCGTTCAGCGCGAAGTGCTTCATGAAGGCGTACACGCCCTTGGCCTGAGCGCCAGCGACCTGCTGGGAGGCCATCACGCCGAACAGGTAGCCGTCTTCGGAGAAGTATTCGAAGGTACGACCGGCGAAGTCGCGGCATTCGAATCTGATATCGTTATCGATTCGATCAGCGGCTCACGATACTGCCCTTGCATCGCTGTGCCACTGTTGAATGTGCCCGGCTGGCTCACCTTTGGGTCACCGCCGACACATCCTTGATGCCGATGGTTATAGAGTCGCAAATTCACGACTGGCGCACCTGCCCACGCACCTATCCTGTCATTTCGAGCGCATAATTTGCTACCACATCCGGTCAGGGCAATCGACCTTAATGGCGTAAACGGCACTTCTCAATACGTAAACGGCACTTATTCTTGGCTCCCCTCTCAGAGAGGGGAGCCAAGAAATATCAAGCTCGGCCTCCCAGGAGAGAGCCAGAATAATGCACCAGCAAGGCATTAGGATGGAGGGCATGAGCGATTTGAACGCGTTGAATCTTGAGCCCGGCGAAGTGGTTGGTGGGTATACGCTGATCTCCCGGCTCGGCTCAGGAGCTATGGGGTCGGTGTGGCGGGTGCGCGACGACGGCGGCACCACCTATGCCATGAAGATTCTGCGCGACTCCCTGACCGACGAGTCAGTGGCAGGCTCCGGCTCTGCGTCCACGGCCCTGCACGACCCCGACCTCAAGCCCGATGTCACGCCGCGCGAGCGCCTGCGGCGCGAGGCCATGGCCTTGAAGAAGGTCAATCATCCGGGTGTGTGCGGCATCGTGGATATGGAACTCGACGATACGTTGGCGTTCATCGTCACTGAACTCATCGAGGGCAAGAATCTTAAGGATGATGTGGCCGCCAATGGCCGGTATGTGGGCGACGATCTGGAACGCTTGGCCCGCAAGCTCATCGAAGCCACCAAAGCCGTACATGCGGCCGGCATCGTCCATCGCGACATCAAACCCACCAATGTGATGGTGTCGGCCGCCGGACCGGTATTGGTCGATTTCGGTATCGCGATGGGCGAGGGCGAAAGTCACGTGACCCGCACCGGCCTAGTGATGGGTACACCCGGATTCATCGCACCCGAGATTATTGACGGTGCCGAATCCGACGACGCCACCGATTGGTGGTCGGTGGCGTCCGTGCTCGCTTTTGCCGCAACCGGCGCGCCTGTGTTCGGCACCAAGCCGATGATGGCGGTACTTGAGCGCGAGGCCTCGGGCAACGCGAATCTTTCCGGACTACCGGCCGGCACATTGGCTGCCTTCCGTTCTGCACTGGACCCGGATCGCAGGGATCGTTGCACGCCGGATCAATTGCTGAATGCCATCGCCTTGGATGCGTTGAATCCCAACGCTTGGCAGGGCGAGCAGGCGGGACCGTTCGCCGCGGGAGCCGTGGCTGGACAACCGGCTGCGATCGTTGCCGAAGCCGCGGAGGCGATGCCCCCTTTTGGCGCGGCCGGCGGCGTTGACCGCAATAATCCCCGAACCATCTGGCGCGCGGCCGAGGAAGCCGCTGAGGCTCCCACCATGGCCGTGTTCTCCGGCAATAAGGGCGATAACGGCGATGGCGAAACCGCCGTATTCTCGCCGGCTGGCGCCGCTACCGCCACGCTGCCCTTAGCCGATATGCCGCCACGTCCGCCGGCCGGTGCGGAGCAGGCCACGCAACTGTTGCCCGACGCTGCTGCCGATTTCACCGACGACGCCGGCACACAGGTACTCACCGGCGCGACCACACCGATGCCGGACCAAACCACGCCAATGGCCGAGCGCACCACCGTACTCCCCACGCCGCAGCCGTCATCATTCCCCCCGTCCGGCACCGCCCAGAGCAGCTGGGATCCCGCAAGCAACCAGCCCACAGCGGTGGACCCCGCCATTCGCCCGGCATTGCAGCGCATCATCGACCAAACCGCCCAAGCGGCCCCCACCGAAACCATGGTCCAAAATCCTCCCATGCCCAATCCGGTGGACGTGAAGCGAGGGGAATATCTGCAGCGCGGCACCCTGCCATTGATCCTGCTGGCGGCGCCGCTGGCGGCACTGGCGGCAAATGCTCCGCTCGTGGCCATCATCGCGGCCACTGCGTTGTTGTGGCTACTGCTCACCCTGGCCTATAACACCGAACCCCAGCTTGAGCGCGAGGGCAAACGCGGCGGCGAGCGCAAAAACTCCGATTCGTGGATTCGCGTGGCGACTTTTCCCTGGCATCTGGTCAAAGCCCTGCTGCTGGCCATTCCCCGCATACTGCTGCTAGTCATCATCTATATGGCGGGAACCGCCGTGGCCACCGCGGCTCTGGCACTGCCCGTTCACACCATCTCCTGGTATTTCACCGCGGATTGGGGTATTCCGGTGCCGTTGCTCAATGATGTGCCGTTCTCCGCTTCCGGGCTGGCGCTGGGCGGTTTCATGGCCATCGGCTGGCTGGTCACTGTGTTCGCCCCACAGTCGATGATGATTCGGCTGGGGGGCGGCGTACTGCGCGGGCTCAAACACAGTCGCCCGGCGGGCGCCCCATCCACCGAAGTGGGTGGGGCTCCACCTGCTCCAGTGGCGCCGGCGCCCAAGGGCGGCGGGCGCGGCACCGTGCTGTTCACCATATGGGCCATCATCACCGTGGCCTTGTGCGCGATGCCGATTCTGGGCATGCCGATCAACTGGATGCCGTTCGCCTAGAGCGGGGCGGAATCTCACACATCAGCCATCCGCACACATGGCCGTTGTGTATCCGATACGTTCGTTCCGTCACACTTTTACAGGGAATTCACCTCAGATCAGCTCTGGGCGCAGTCCTCCTCAGGCCCGGTCATTATGATGGGGCCCAAACATTGAAGCGATTGCAAGGGGATAGCTATGTCAGATCCGAAGCGTCAGGCCAAGCGTGCCACACGCGCTGAGCGCCGAGCGGCCGAGGAGGCCGCCCAGCAGGCACGGGCCGAGCAGGCAGCCAAGGAGCGTAAGCAGCAGACCATCATCGGCTGCATTGTGGTGGCCATTATTGTGGTGCTGGTGGCCATCGCTGGATTCGCCGTATACAAGGCTATGCGGCCGTCCAACACCAGCAGCAGTAGCCAGCAAAGCAACATGACCGTGGACGAGGCCTATAGCAAGCTCAAGAAAGTCAGTACCCAGCCGGCTAACGCCGACGACAAGGCCGGCTTCGTAATCTCCAACAAAGGGTATGGCCAGAAAGCCGAGGGGGCTCCCACCGTATCCATCTACATGGAACCGCTGTGCCCCGGCTGCGCCTCGGTGAACCGCCAACTCGACCCGACGCTCGTCAAGCTGATGAACGCAGGCCAGCTCAACATCGATTTGCACTTCCTCAATTTCCAGAACAACAAGAGCTCCGACAACTACTCCAACCGCGTGTTCAACGGTGCCATCTACATTGCCGAGCATGATGACGATCCCGACCACCTCATGAGCTACCTCTCCAACATCTACGCTGAGGATTTCCAGCCGGGCGAATTGTCCAATTACGAGCCGGTAAACAACGCCAAGCTGGAGAAGCAGGCCGTCAAGGCCGGCGTGAGCGAGGATGTGGCCGCCGCGGCGTTCAGCGGCAAGAACGAATACCTCGACTGGCTCACCGCCTCCAACAACTACACGATCCTGCGCCCCGAACTGTTCAACAGCTCCGGCGCCTTCTCCTCCCCCACACTCACCATCAACGGCGAATACTGGGATCTGAAGCAGCTCACGCTGGCGGACACGAATATGGTGGACGGCTTCCTCAAGTCCATTGGGCTGGATGCTGACCAGGTAGGCGTGGAAGGCAAAATGCCATCCATCGGTGCCAGCGGAAAGCCGATTTCGGTCGCCTCCTGATGCTGCGTGGCCGAATAAGTTGACGCCGCGACATATGCAATACCGCCTGCGGCTCGGCTTAAATTGACCACTCGGGAAGTACCGGTATACTAGTCATTTGTTCGCAACGATTTACGCGTTAAGAACAATCGCCTCTTTAGCTCAGATGGCCAGAGCGGCCGCCTTGTAAGCGGCAGGTCGTCGGTTCGATCCCGACAAGAGGCTCGTCGCGCAGAAAAAATGGCGTATTATGTGATACGTAGACTTTTCTACGCATATAATTCTTACCTTGGGTAAGTACTCCAGGAGCCTTCCCCCAATTATGGGCTTCCTGGAATGAGGGCGGAGCGTCCCCCAACCAGCTCCGCGCCTTCAAGGGGGCGGGAACATCCCCTTCTCTCCCGCCCCCCTTTTCTTTTTTTTGAGCTCAGAACAATCTGACGAGCAGGAATGGTGACGGTGGCCGGTGAAACCGCAGTACGGGCCGGAACAACCGTTACGATGGGTGGCGTAATCGTTCACCCAGCAGGAAGAGTATGGCAATGGCACGGCGTTGGACCCCGCAGCGGTTTGTTACACTGCGTCGCATCCGCGTAATCGCCTGTATCGCGGCGACCAGTATCGCGCTGGCTGGATCATTCGCGTTCACCGCGCGTAAATCCGTGGCCCTGAACATCAACGGGCAAACCACCCAAGTCACCACATATGCGATGACGGCCACCCGTCTTCTGGAGGAACAAGGGGTGGATATCAAGACCCACGATATCGTGACCACCTCGTCCGGCGACCAGCTCGCCAATCATGCCGTGGTCACCGTACAGTCCGCCTACCAGACCACCATCAACATCGACGGCACCGCCGTGCCGTTCTGGACCGTGGCCACCAGCGCCGACCAGCTACTGGGATTTTTCGAGGAAAACCAGAACAACGCCGCGAAGATCACCGTCGACATCAAGAACGTGTACAACCAGCTCACCGGCGGCCTGGTGATCAACCAGTCCGGGCCGGTCACCGTCATCGCCGACGGCAAAAGCTCGGTGGCCCCCAATGGCAAGCTGCCGGCCGCCTCCATCCTCGATTCCAAGGGCATCGTGCTCAACAAGGAGGATCGCGTCAGCGTTGAGAAAGACAGCGACGAGACCATTCTGCGCGTACGCCGCGTGACCCACGGCGAGGAGACGCGCACGTCCGTGATTCCGTTCTCCACCCAGACCATCATCGACCCGAATCTGGCTGAAGGGCAGGCCGATGTGCGCCAGCAGGGCGTCAACGGCGAGAAGACGCAGGTGTACGACGTCACCTATGTGGATGGCGTGGCCGAATCGGAGACGCTGAAATCGGAGACCGTCACCTCGATGGCCATCGACCAGATCATCGCCGTAGGCGCCGCCAAGTCTGATACCGATAAAGGTTCCGATAAGAAATCCGACTCCGCCGATAACGGCAAGGCCGATTCCGGTTCCAACAATCAGCACGAGTCGTCCAACAACAATTCCGGCAACACCGGCGGCAACAACTCCGGCAACACCGGCAATTCCGGTAACACTGGCAACACCGGCAACACCGGTAACACCGGCAACTCCGGCAACACCGGTAACACCGGCGGCGGTACGAACAACAATTCCGGCTCTTCTGGCTCCGATTCAGGAACAACCACCACGCCTTCCGGTCGACTCTGGCATGCGACCGTAGCCCAGGCTCAGGCCTATGCCGCCGGTGCCGCCGCGCAGCGCGGGTGGACAGGCAACGACTGGGATTGTCTGGTCAAACTATGGACCCGCGAGTCCAGTTGGCTGTGGTATGCCGAAAACGCGAGCTCCGGTGCCTACGGCATTCCTCAGTCGCTACCAGCAGACAAAATGGCTGCGTTCGGTGCCAATTACCGTGACGATGCCGCCGTACAGATCGATTGGGGTCTGTGGTACATCGCACAAGCCTACGGCAGCCCGTCCAAGGCATGGCAACATTCCGAACAAGTCGGTTGGTACTGATCGGTTACGAAGCCCACAAGGAACACACGCTTATGAACGACACCATTCCCGCCACCGGTCACCTGTTAGGCGCCGCCGATATCCGTCGTATCGCGGCCGATGCCGGCATCAGCCCCACCAAGAAATTCGGGCAGAACTTCGTCATCGACCCCGGCACGGTCCGTCGTATCGTACGCGAGGCGGGAGTGACCGCTGCCGATCATGTCATGGAAGTCGGCCCCGGCCTGGGATCGTTGACGCTGGCGATTTTGGAAACCGGCGCCACCATGACCGCAGTCGAAATCGATCCGCCGCTGGCCGAACGACTGCCGGGCACAGTCGCCGAATTCATGCCCGAAGCCACGTCACGACTCACCGTCGTCAATCGGGATGCCTTAACCGTCACCCCGGAGAACGTGCCTGATTTCAGCGATGACGCATCGTTTACGCTGGTCGCCAATCTGCCGTACAACGTGGCCACGCCGATTCTGCTCACGCTGTTGGAGCGTTTCGACAACCTCGGCTCGTTCTTGGTGATGGTGCAAAAAGAGGTGGCCGACAGACTCGCCGCCAAGCCCGGTTCCAAGATCTACGGCACGCCGAGCGTGAAGCTCGCCTGGTATGGCACCGCCGAACGGGTGGGCACCATCGGCCGCAATGTGTTCTGGCCGGCTCCCAATGTGGATTCCGCGCTCGTCAAATTCACCCGGTATCAGGCCGATGACCCGGCTGCCCCGGGAACTGCGAACAGCACAGACGACGGCACACAACGGGAACTCGTATTTCGTCTGATCGATGCGGCATTCGGTCAGCGTCGCAAGACCCTGCACGCGGCATTGAAGACCATTGCGCCCTCCGAGGCATTCTCCATCGCCGGCATCGATCCGACCCGTCGAGGAGAGACGCTCACCATCGCCGAATTCACCGCTCTGGCCAAGGCCATCGAATCGTGTGGAGATGGAGATGAGGCACAATGAGTCCGGTAATCTCACATCCACGCTCAGCCGCTGCCCGACATCAGTCCGATGAGCTCTCCCCCATCACCATTACGGTGGATTGCCCGGCGAAAACCAATCTCACCTTGGAAGTGGGACCTGCTCACGACGAATGGGGCGGACGCCACGAACTGGACACCATCTACTGCGCAATCGGCGTATACGACACCGTCACCGCAACCGCCAAGCAACCCGGAGCAGGATTCTCTCTGGAGCTCGAAGGCGCTTATTTGGGCGACTTGGCCTCCTCACGCAGCGACATGCGCCGCAACCATGCGGTACTGGCCCTCTTCGCCATGGCCCAGGCGGCCGAGCGCGAGCCGGATGTGGCGTTGACCATCACCAAGCGCATTCCCGTGGGTGCCGGACTAGGCGGCGGTTCAGCCGACGCCGCGGCGACCATGCTGGCGGTCAATCGTCTCTGGGAGCTGAACTGGCCCATAGAGCGCCTGCGCACCATTGCTGCCACGTTGGGCGCGGACATGCCGTTCTGCCTGACCGGTGGCCTTGCATACGGCACCGGTTTCGGCGAACGCATCACGGATATCGCCCCCGGCAGCCGCGATGAGCTGGCGCTGATAGAACAGGGATTCAGCGGCGAAGTATTGGTCGGCGCATACCAGTCGCAACTCAGCACTCCTGAGGTCTACCACACCTTTGACATCGTGGGAGCCGCAGAAGGCGACCGCAATCATCTGCAGGCTGCGGCAATCAGCCTGCATCCCCGCAGCGGGCAGGCCATCGACGCCGCCACGCAGGCGGGTGCCAGCCATGCATTCGTCTCCGGATCCGGCCCCTCAGTGGTCGCTTTCGCCGCCGACGAGGCAGCGGCACAACGCATTATCGAGGTGTGGCGCGATACAGCTGTGGTCGATCGTATTATTCGAGCCAAATCTCCCGAACACCCCAATATCAGCGTCAGACAGTGACGCTAAGGTAGCAACCAGCCACCCGACCCATGAAAGAAGTCCACCGATGACGTATCAGGTTGATGAACGTGAAGCCCGCAAGGCGTACGTGCGCCGCCGCCAGACCATCGTCTTTTCCATCAGCGGCGCGGTATTGGCAGTAGTGCTGGTCATAGCCCTACTGTTCAATTTCCACGTTTTCGGCCTCGGCGAAGTGGAGACTCCGGCCAGCCAGCCGAATTACGGCAACGCGGCGCCATGCGCGGTCAAGGACAGCAGCGGCAAAGCGCAATACGTGTCCAACGCTTCGGTCGGCATTCGCGTGATGAACGGCACCTCTCACGGCCAATTCGCCAAGGCCGTGGGTGAAGCTTTGGCCAATCGTGGATTCAGCGTGCAGAAAATCGATAACTATTCCAGCACCGACGTTGAACGCACCACCATCTACTTCGGCAAGAACGCCATTAATCAGGCGTATACGCTGATCGGCAATTTCACCGACGCCACCATGATCATGACGGCTCGCGAGGATCAGCTCATCGATGTGGTCATCGGCGCCACGTTCAACGATCTGCAGGACACCAACTCCTCCCCGCAATCCGGTAAGACCATCACCAATATCGAGGGTTGCAAGGCCGCCGATAGCATGACCAAGCTGCCCGCCGACACCAAACACGACGCATACACGGCGCAGTAAGGCGCATACAGCTTCATCTTCGCGAAAAACCGTACGCTGACACGTATTCAGCGTACGGTTTTTTGGTATCGGACTAGTATCGGACTACTGAATCTCGGCGTACCAGCGCTTGAGTTCTTCGACGGCCACATCGTGGTCCACCGGACCGTTATCCAAGCGGTATTCCAGCATGTGCTTGTAGGCGCGGCCGATCATCGGGCCGGGCTCCAGGCCCAGCAACTCCATAATTTCGTTGCCGTCCAGATCCGGGCGGATCGCGTCGAAGTCCTCTTTCTTCTTGAGTTCGCGGACGCGCTCCTCCATCTCATCCATGGCCTGGGAGAAGATCATCGCCTTGCGTTTGTTTTGTGTGGTGGCATCCGCACGCGTGAGCCTGTTCAGCCGCTCATAGAGGTGCCCGGCATCCTTGACATACCGGCGTACGGCCGAATCGGTCCACGGCTCGTCCACATAGCCGTGGAAGCGCAGGTGCATATTCACCAGTTCCGAGACGTCCTCGACCAGATGGTGGTCAAAACGCAGCGCCTTCAAACGCTTGCGGGTCATTTTGGCACCCACCGCGTCATGGTGGTGGAAGCTCACCTTGCCGCCCGGCTCGAACCGGCGGGTCTTCGGCTTGCCGATATCGTGCATCACGGCGGCCAAGCGCAGCGTCAGGTCGGGGGCGGGCACCGGGCCGTCCGGGCCGGTTTCCAGGGCGATAGCACGTTCGAGCACAATCATCGTGTGCTCGAAGACGTCCTTGTGGCGGTGGTGTTCGTCGATCTGCAATTGCAGGGCCGGAATTTCCGGGAAGACGATGTCCGCAAGACCGGATTCGACCAACGCCTCAAGGCCGGCGCGCGGACGGTCGGAGAGCAGCAGTTTGGTCAGTTCGTCGCGCACACGCTCGGCGGATACGATGTCGATGCGGTCGCGCATCGAGGTAATCGCCTCGGCCGCGTCCGGCGCGATACGGAAGCCCAGCTGGGCCACGAATCGCACGGCGCGCATCATACGCAACGGATCGTCGTCAAAGGACTGTCGCGGATCCACCGGCGTGCGCAACACGCCCTTGGACAGATCACTGGCACCACCGAACGGGTCCACGAATTGCAGGTCGGGCACGCGCAGAGCCATCGCGTTGACGGTGAAGTCGCGGCGGGACAGGTCGCCCTCAAGCGTGTCGCCATAATTGACCTCGGGCTTACGCGAGTCCGGATCGTACGTGTCAGAGCGATAGGTGGTGACCTCCACCTTGACCTCGGTGCCGTCCGGGCGGCGGCGCATGGCACCCAGCGTGCCGAACTTGCGCCCCATGTCCCAGAAGCCGTCATGCCCCCACCGGCGCAGTATCGGCTCGAACTGCTCAGGCCGTGCGGATGAGCAGAAGTCCAAATCGTGGCTCTTTCTATGGAGCAGCAAATCCCTGACCGGGCCGCCGACCAATGCCAGCTCGTAACCCTGTTCGGCGAACAGTCGACCAAGTTCGATGGCTTCAGGCCATACTTCGAAATCCAATGGGCACCTTCCCGCGTGCGACGTTTTTCTGCCCTACCAGCATACCGTTACCCCACCTGCACACGGGGTTGAGTAAGGTGGAGAATATGATTACGCCCGCCGACCTTGCCCGCATGCTGGGGCAAACACCAGATTCGGCGGATAGCCATACCCAAGACCACCTGCTGTATACGTCCGAAACTCCGCATCATTCCGCCGATTCGGGCGATTCTTCCGATGTCGGCGGCACCGCGAGCCACTCCACCAATCAGGCCGTTCATCAAGACGAAGTAGACGCAGTACCGACTGCGCAACATTCCGGTGTGCCTGGCACACCCGCAACGCCCGCCACACCCGAACCATCCGAATCCGAAATATCGGACGCCGCCAGCGACATGCCCGCACCGAAGCCGATGATGCCCACACCGGCCACCGTCTTCGGCATGCATGCCACCGTCACCATCGCCACTACCAGCGGCACTATCGAGGGGCAGGCTGATGGTATCGCCGGCGAGGCCGGTGCCGAGACGATTGCCGAGGTCGAGCCGATTATCGCCACGGCACAAACGTCCGTAACCATCGTCACGAACGATCCCGCGGCGACCGCTCACGCGGCCGTAGATGCTGCCGTTGCGGTCGCCAAGGCCGCCGCCGCGCACACCACAGCGATACCGACTCCGCGCGACGTGCTGATGCCGCCTGCGGCACGTACCGCACCGGCCGCAACGCCGGTCACCATGCCGGTCTCAGCGCCGTCTGCAGCACCAGTGAGGCCCGCAACGTCAGCGCATCCCACGCCGGCCACGGTCTTCGGCCGGCACCCGTCCGGAGATGTTGCCTCGCCGGAACCGGCAGTGCCGGTAGAACCGGTGACGCCATCCGGCCCGACTCCGGCCATGATGCCGCAACGCCGTACGTCGGACGGTCCGACCACATTCGCTTCACTGGATGCCCAGGAACTGCCGGTCGTACGCGAATATTCGGCAGGCGGTCTGATTTTCGATGACCAGAACCGCGTGGCCATTATCGCCCGTCATTCCCGCTCCGGCCATCTCGAATGGTGCTTGCCGAAGGGGCATATCGAAAAAGGCGAGACCCCGCAGCAGACCGCTGTGCGCGAAGTGCATGAAGAGACCGGCATCCTGGGCGAGGTGATCGATTCCATCGCCACCATCGACTACTGGTTCACCGGTACCACGCAGCGCGTGCACAAACTGGTCCATCACTTCGCGCTCAAACAGACCGGCGGTGAACTGACGGTGGAAGGAGACCCGGATCATGAGGCGGAAGACGCCATCTGGGTGCGTTTTGAAGATTTGGATGACGTGTTGAGCTATCCCAACGAACGCAAAATCGCGTGGCTCTACGCCAGGAAGAAGAACAGGCAGGCAAACGAGTGAACCTACCCGGAGTCTTACGACATTGCACACGTCTGGCACACGCACTGGCGGCTGGCGTCGCCGTTGTGGCGATGCTGGCCGCTCCATTGACCGTCTACGCGAACGATACGACGGACACGACTGATTCATCCGATACGACGGACGCAACGGGCAATCAGACCGAGAATCAGCCCAAGCAGAGCATTGCCATCACGCAAAGCACCCCCATCGTCACCTCCAAATCGGGCTATCGTGTCACCGCGGTCATCAGCAATACGGACAGCACGGCCACGTCAAGCGGCACACTGCACCTGACCACCAATGCGTTGTTCACCTTTGTCTCGCGCACCGATATTCAGAATTGGGCCGAGAACAACGCCCCCATCCCAACCCCCAACGAGTTGGGTTCCGTTGACGTGCCATCGATTCCCGCCGGCGGCACTGCCACCGTCACCATCGAGGTGAACGCCAATCAGCAGACCCTTGCCTCCATAGGGAGTTGGGGACCGAAACCGCTGATGCTGTCGTATATCGTTGGCAATCAGATACTCGCCGATTTGCCGAGTTTTCTGACCCGATCTTCGGATGGGCTCAACACCGCGACAACACCGGCCATGAACCTGACCGTGGCCATGCCCTACACCGCCAGCGGCTGGCAGGTCGATAATAAGGCCATCAGCAATCGCATTGCCGAAACCACCACTTCCTCGACATCAACATCGTCCAAGTCCAACAGCACGGACAAGGCCGACAAGTCCGATAACGCCGACGCCAGCAACGCGGCCAAAGCCACTGATACGCAAGCCATATCCTTATCCGAACAGGATGCCGATACCGCGCGATCCCTTGGGCAGACATTCGCCAAGCACCGCTCGCTGCAAGTGATCGCGGATCCTCTGTATTGGCGTCAGTCCGCAGTGCAACCGTCCATTGCCGGCATCATGCAGCCCGCCGACTTCGACATCACCGCCTATACCGCACTGGACGATACCGCGGCCTACGAAAAGGCCGGCATCACCACTGAGCAGTGGAACGCCAAGCAGGCGGCCGCATGGTATGCCGACGGAGGCGACTCCGAAACACCCTCCGCGTACGCATGGCAGGGCAACAACTGTTGGACGTTGGATGCGCTGACCGCAGCACGCGAGCAGGGCTATGACACGGTGATTGCCGATGCCTCTTTCGATGCCGACCAGACTGAAGCCGTACACACAGGCACCTACGTGGTGCATACGCCTGCCGGCGATGTCACCGTGCTGAAGGAGCAATCGACCTTGGGCACGCTGGCCAAGGGCCAAGCCACCAGCACGGACGCGCAGGCCGAGTCCAGCGATGCCGGTCGGTTGGCCCGACTGATCGCTCAGAGCGCGTTCTACCAGATGGAACAGCCCTATACATCCCGATACCTGCTTATGACGTTCTCCCGCACCACGGAGGCCAGCTGGATCGATCAGGTGATGAGCGCCTTCGAGCAGGCGTCTTGGTTGAATCTGACGGACCTGAAGACCATGGCCAAGGCCGATCCGTACAATGTCAGCGATTCGGTCAATCCCGACAAGGCCGATGATGCCAACACCGCCAATACCCGGTCGGCATTGAGACAGTTGGCCGACAGCCGGCATGACATCATGCGCATGGCCACCTCCATATTGAGGAACGAGATTGATTCCGACGAGGTCTCGTCGTTGGACCCGCAGGCCCTGGCCCGGCAGGACGCCAATGACACCGCCTCGCATAGCAACGATCCGACGCAATGGATTGGCTCTTTACTGGCGCTGCATGACGATATGGCGCTGCGGTCCATGTCTGGCTCCCCCCAGCCGACAGCCACGCGAAAAGCCATGGTCAAAGCCACGAAAACACTGGCCAGCGATCTTCTGAACGGCGTACGCATCAACCCATCGGAATCAATATCCGTGTTCAGCGAATCCGCGAAAATGCCAATCACCGTCAGCAATGACCTTCCCTACGCCGTCAGCGTGCAGGTCAACTCACTGACTGACTCCATGCAGATCGTCACCTCGCGAACCGCTGACATCGATATTCCCTCGCATAGCGACGCTCAGGTGACCTTCACCATCCGCGTTTCCACTTCCGGCTCATCGACGGCCCATGTGTCGTTGACCGACCGGGAAGGCAACAGCTTCGGCAACACGCAGGACACCGCGATCACCAGTGTGATGCGCATCAGTGATGCCAGCGGCTTCATTATCATCGGCTTCGCCGTGCTACTGGGCATTATCGGCCTGTGGCGGCAGTTCCATCGGAAGAAGGACCCCGACGAATGAGTTCAAGCGTAGGTCGTAATTCCCTGATCATGGCCACGGGAACCGCTGCTTCCCGTGTGACCGGTCAGCTCCGCACGATTCTTCTCGCTGCGGCCATCGGCACCACCGGATTGGCGGCCAACGCCTATCAGGCCGGTTCCATGATTCCCCAATCCGTGTTCACGCTGGTGTCCGGCGGCATCTTCAACGCCGTGCTGGTGCCCCAGATCGTGCGCACGTTGAAAGAAAAAGACGCCCAAGAACGACTGAATCGCCTGATTACGTTGGCCATCGGCATCCTATTGGCCATGACCGTGGTGATGGCGGCGGCCAGCCCTCTGCTTGCCCGCCTGTACGTGGGTAGCGACGATCACCAGATGATAGCCCTGACCACCTCGTTCACCCTGTGGTGCATGCCTCAGGTGTTCTTCTACGGCCTGTATACGGTATTGGGTCAGATCCTGGCCGCCAAAGACCATTTCCTCACGTATGCGTGGAGCTCAACCGGTGCCAACATTATTAGTTGCGCCGGTTTTACTGGCTTTATTCTGCTGTTCAGCAAGGCCAATGAACAGCCCCTCGAATTCTGGACCGCCGACAAAATCGCGCTTACCGCAGGCACCTGGACTTTGGGCGTGGCCTTCCAAGCGCTGATACTGTTCCTGCCGCTGGCCCGTATCGGGTTCAAGTACAAACCCAGCTTCGGGCTTGGCGGCTTTGGACTCAGGTCTATGGGTCCCGTGGCGTTAGGCTCTTTGGGCGTGGTGATCACCAGTGAGATCTGCGGCATTATCCTTACCCGTATCGCCACATCCGCACCGCAGCGCGCCCACGAACTGACGGGTGCCAGCCTGTTCAGCGTGGCAGGCAACGCGACCTATCAGAATGCGTACACACTGTTCATCCTGCCCTATTCACTCATCGCCGTATCGGTATCCACGGCTATGTTCCCCAAAATCTCCCGTTCCATCGCAGCTGCGAATCTGGATGAGGCACGGCACGACCTGGTCAGCGCACTGAATAATGTGGGCCTGCTCATCATGTTCTTCGCCGCCGCCATGGTCGTGTTCCCCGAACCGATCATCCGTGCATTGCTTCCGTCCGTCTCGATGGACGAGACTATGTTGATCTCCTATGCGCTTATCGCCTTGTCTATGGGCATTCCATTGGGGTCGGCGTTCCTGCTGATCCAGCGCACGTTCTACGCCTTTGAGGACGGCCTTCACCCCTTCCTGTCCGCGGTGATGCAGTATGGATTCACCTCAATATTCATGATCATCGGCATGATGGTACTTCCTCCTGAGCATTGGGTACTCGGCATCGCCTGCTCGGTGACCCTCGGTGGATTACTGGCGTTGCCGCTGACGTTGATGATGTTGCGCCGCAAGTTCGAAGGCAATCTTGGCGGTCGGGAGATCACGAGGACATATGCCAAGGCCATTGTGGCGGCACTGGCTTCCGGAGTTGTGGTCTGGCTGATCAAACGACCGGTAGTCGCACTGCTCGGCGCGGATATTCGACCAGTAGGCGGGCACATGAGCTGGTGGTCTGCGCTGGCCATCTGCGTGGTGCTCACCATTGTGCTGGCCGTAGTATATGTGGCTGTGTTGTGGGTGGTACACACCCCGGAACTCATCAGCGCCTATCACTCGATACTGGCCCGTCTACACAAGACTCCGGCCAGTGAGGACGTTGCTGTGACAGCCCAGCCGGAAAAAAGTCGACGCTACGTAAATCAATCCTGAGACGGAGCCCGTCAAGGATAGCCCCGCACGTAGAATATCTAAGACCAATCTCGAACACCAATCACACGGAGCCGAACGCACTATGAAACCGCAACTCGGAGACACGATTCTCAACCGATACACCTTGGTATCATCGTTGCGTGAGGAGCCTGGCATTCAGGCATGGAAAGCCAACGACCGTGTGCTGGCAAAGGATTGCCAGCTGTTCATCATTACCGATCGCAGCGCTTTCGCCGCAATCGATAAGCTCGCTGGTCGCATCGCCGCCACTCGCCCTGATCGTGTGATTCCCATACTGAAATACCGTATGGAATCCGACGTACTTCTCATTGTCATGCCGGTGGATAGCGGCCAATGCCTGACTGACTACATGGTAGATACCGCCAAGCCGCTCAGCTACAGCGCCATCCGGTCGATTATCGGAGAATGCGCCGACGTGCTGCGCGAGGTCATTGCGGATACTCCCAGCGGCATCGTCATCACAACCGACACCGTTCGAGTGACTACCTCCGGTGTGCAAATTGCCGATGCACCATGTGCCACGATGCTGGCCGATACGTCCGCTACCGATCTGCGTACGGACGGTCCTGAACGGTATGCGATTCGCCAGCTTGCGGCATTACTCTATACCCTGCTGACACGCACGCCAAGCCAAGCGACACCCACATTCAATCTGCGTGCCTTGCCGCAAGACACCCCTGGCGAATTCCGCGTGATTTGCAAGCGTGGATTGGCCTTGAGCGAGCCCGACGATCATACGTTGCCAATGGCTGCCCTTGTAGAACTCGACGCCTTGTTGGGTAATTGGAAGCCGCTCTCTGAACTGAGCGATGCTGATATTGCTTTGCCGAGCGTGGAAAGCGATTGCTCGATTACCAAGGCGATACTGAAGCCTGCCAACGAGACTGATATCGTGCCTATTCCCAGCACGTTGATTAACAGCAGCAGTCTTCCGGAATTGTCTATTACCCCTTCCCTGCCGGTTCAGACGGCCGCCGTCCCCGCTCCGCACGCGATGTCACCGGTTCCTCTGCCTGATGGGTCCAGTACTGCTGACGGTAACCAGTCTCAGTCTGATGCCCGCCGTCTGTTTGACTTCAACCTTTCTGACGCCTGGGAGCACGAAAATCTTTCCGGTGAAGGCACCGGTGACTGGTACAGCGAAATGAATCCGGCCCCCATCGGCGGTCCGGGTGATAATACTCGGTTGACAGTGCCTATTGTTACCGGCGGTATTCCCGATGCCACCGTGGGAGAGACAACCAGTCGTATTCCCGTGTTCGACGCCAGCGGCCGTGCTGTGGCTCCTGGTGAGGAATCGCTGCGTGCCTTGGAAGAGGAGCAGGCCCGCATTGCCGAAGTAAGCGCCATTCCTCCGAGCTTCACACCGAAGGATGTGCCGGATGACGAGGTTGACAGCAAGCTGCCCGATGAACATCTGTTCGGCAAACTGTCGACCAAGGTCGTTGCCATCATTGTGGCTCTGATATTGGTAGTGGCAGCGGCTGTTTGGGCAGTGCATGCGTTCCGATCCTCCGGAGACAATCCTGCCGATGCTTCCAGCAACTCCAGTGAAGGTGACTGGCCTGATATCAATGCTGACGCTGTGCCATTTGGTGGCAGCGAGAACGCGACGAACGGTGGCACCACTGACGATTCTTCAAAATCGAGTGATGCCACTCAGAGCGAATCCAAGGACTCGGCATCAGACAAGTCCAAGAAGTCCGAGACTGCTGATTCGTCGTCCAAGAAGACCAAGGCCAAGAAGTCCGGCGATAAGGATTCCAGCGCTGTTCCGCAACCGAGCCATGAGAACAACACGGCGTTTACGATTTCCAGCGCCAACTTCCTGTCGAATCCTGGCGGCCAATCCGGGTACGCATACTACATGCACCTTGACCAGCCGCAGGATGCGTACCGCATGGTTATCACCATCCGCACATCCGGTGGTAAGGGCTATATTCGCGCAAATACCACTGGGGACCCCACTCAAGGCAAGCAGGTGGCCGAATTCACCTTTGCTGAAGGTGGCACTACTGAGGTGAAGTTCACCAAAGCCGTCAAGACGCAGGATCTGCTGCTGTGGGTGCCATCGGATAGCCTGCCGCAGAACCAGCTGTACATCGAAAAGGTGGAGGTCTTCTAATCGGCATCTATGCCGATAACTGACCCAAGAAGGGGCGGTACCGTTCGCATACATTCGACGGTACCGCCCCTTCTTCGCATCTGGCTGAATGACACGGAATATCGTATGGGGGTGTGACAATGTTTCACGTGAAACATAACGTCATCATTATCGGTTCTGGTCCCGCTGGCTACACGGCCGCCATCTATCTTGGCCGCGCAGGTCTCAATCCTGTTATGGTCACTGGTGCGTTGTCGCCAGGTGGACAGTTGGTCAACACCACTGAGGTGGAGAACTTCCCCGGATTCCCGGAAGGTATTCTTGGCCCGGATCTTATGGATCGCATGAAGGAACAGGCCAAGCGCTTCGGTACAACCTATATCACAGACGATGTCTCTTCCATTGAGGCGTGTGAGAGTGATTCGGTCAAGCCGACCTATCGTGTAACACTCTCCGATGACTCCCAATTGGAGGCATCGTCGCTTATCATCGCCACAGGGTCGTCATTCCGTAAGCTTGGGGTGCCCGGCGAACAGGAGCTGTCCGGACATGGCGTCTCGTACTGCGCCACCTGCGATGGCTTCTTCTTCAGGAACAAGCCTATCGTGGTCGTAGGCGGTGGCGATTCGGCTTTTGAAGAGGCATTATTCCTGACCCGGTTCGGTTCTTCGGTCACCTTGATTCACCGACGCGATAGCTTCCGCGCCTCGCAGATCATGGTGGACCGAGCCAAAGCCAATCCGACCATCACTCTGATGACCAACACAGTGGTGACCTCCATTACCGGCACCTCCTCCCCCACACAGAACACCGGTGCACCTATTGCCATTCCTGGCTTGACGCTCAAACGACCGGCTGTAGCACCGGCCAGTGTCAGCAGCATCGCCGTACGTAACGTGGTGACCGGAGAAGAAAGCACGCTGGACACCAACGCCGTATTCGTGGCTATCGGCCATACGCCAGCCACTGATTTTGCAGCTGGTGTTGTGGACCGTGACAATGATGGGTATGTCGTGGTGCAGGGTGCCAGCACGGTGACCAGTGCGCCAGGCATCTTTGCTGCAGGCGATTGCGTGGATCGTACTTATCGTCAGGCGATCAGCGCAGCGGGCATGGGCTGCCGTGCAGCGCTGGATGCGCAGGCCTATCTTACGGACTGATTGCGGCGACCTGATGATGGCTTGCTGTTCTGACTGCTGCCTGTGACATAGGAGCAGCGCTAGGTCAGTGTTACAGCATGCCGCCCTTGGATAGTACGCACCGGTCAAAGGCATAGAAAGGCCCCTCAGGCGCGGAGAGGTTGGGGGCTGCGGACGTTTTCTTGGAGACTGAGCGAAAGGTTTCTCGTATGTTCAGTCTTGAGGAGCGTTCGAGGGCGGTGGAGCTATACCTCACAACGCCGATGACCACCGCGCAGGTGGTGGAGTGCCTGGGCTATCCGACCAGACAGTGCCTGGAACGCTGGCTGGCGATGGATCCCCGGTATGCTGGCCGTATGGCCAAACCCATAATTCCTCTGGAGACAAGACGGAAGGCGATCGAACTGGTGCTGGGCGGCATGCAGCAGAAGCAGGCCGCCAAACAGCTTGGCGTGAGCGTTGGTGCGGTGCACAACTGGGTCAGGGCGTACCGCAGGGGCGGCATGGCCGCGTTGCAGCCCCGGAACCAGAATGCCGCCCAGGGCGGGAAATCGGCGTCCGTCCGTCCTCGGGGCGGGGCGGATGCCGGGGGGCGGCGATGACGTGGAGGCGTTGCGCCGTAGGGTCGAGGAGCTGGAGTTGGAGAACGCGTTGATGCGGGAGGTGGTGGAGGCTCGCAGAAAAAGACCCCGGCGCCGACCTGCGGCGCCTGTCGAACAGGGAGAAGACCCTGTTGATCGACCGGTTGAGGCCGGCGTATTCGCCCGGCTCGATGACATGCCTGCCCGGCATCGCGCCCGGCGGCCACCACTGCCACCACGCCCGGCTCGGCGTTGACAAGTACGCCGGACTCAGGGCAGAGGTGGCCGGGGCGTTCGCCGATTCCAAGGGCAGGTACGGGTACCGCAGGATCAAGGCGGTGCTCAAGACCGGCGTATCGGAGAAGGTGGTCCGCAGGATCATGGCCGAGGAAGGGCTCTCGGCGCATGTTCCCAAACGGCGGCGTTACAGCTCCTACGAGGGGGAGACCACGCCCGCTCCCGGTAATCTCGTCAACCGGGACTTCACCGCCGAACGGCCCAATGAGAAGTGGCTGACGGACATCACCGAGATCAAGGCCCGGGACGGGAAGGTGTACCTCTCGCCGATGATCGACTGCCATGACGGCAAGATCGTCGCCTACACGGCCTGCTTCCATCCCAACGCGGAGCTCGCCAACCGGATGCTCGCCGAGGCGGCGGAGACGCTGCCCGACAACGCCCGTCCCGTGGTCCATTCCGACCGGGGATGCCACTACCGGTGGCCCGGATGGCTGGAGCTCATGGAACGCTACGGGCTAACGCGCTCAATGAGCGCGAAGGGCTGCAGCCCCGACAACGCCGCCGCGGAGGGATTCTTCGGTCGCATGAAGACGGAGTCCGTCTATCCCGAGCATTGGGAGAAACGCACCCGCGACGAGGTGCTTGTCCTGATCGACGAGTACATCCACTGGTACAACCACGAGCGCATCAAACAGTCGCTGGGCTGGATGAGTCCGGTACAATATCGTCAAAGCCAAGGAATGGCTGCATGACTATCTCCAAGAAAACGTCCGCAGCCCCGACGGGCCGACTGCGCTAACGCAACGTCCACCTCATTCGCAAACCGCTCCCGAGACTGTTCCATATTCAAACCTTCCGACTCATTCACAGCCATATTCCTCAATTAGCATCCAATTCTTCCAGCGAGTGGAGGAATCCTCCCGCTGACAGGCCAAAAACGTCCAGAATGTTCCAGCAGTTCGTTCGGCACGGAGGTTTGCGCGTATACGCGACCCAGGAAGAAGCCGAATGGCGAAACGCAACACGGGATGATGAATACGATGGCGAACAGTATGCCGAATGGTGCCATGAACGCCCATCCTGTTCGATTCTCGCGGCGTTGCGCTTCAGTGCGCTTTTTGCCATAGAAGAGCCTACGTACCATCTACGTAGCCATAACGTCTCGGAACCACTTTCGGCGCGGAAAGTCTCACGACCCATATGACAATTGAACGTCAAACAACAACATGACGCTTATCCGCAGCACGGAACAACGAAAAACCTCTCACCAGAATCATGCGAGGCTGCACCTTTTAAGATTTGCCGTTAAGTTAGTAGCTAAGTAAATTAGATGGCCCTGCACCAGCCAGTGTTCTCCAGTTCACATTTGACGGACATCGACTTCCCCATTAAGAGACGCCACTCTGGGAGATAGACACGCCCCTGACATTGACTTCATGTCCACACTCAACCAGGGTAAGGTCGAGCGTGAACATGAAGTCAGCTTGAGTCGATTAGAGCTGAATCACGACTCCCTCCCAACGAGCAAGCTCGCCGCGAGCGATCGATTTCACGCCATGCGCAACATCATAGGTGCTGAGCAGTATCTGCGATTCCGCGACGCCATCGCCGAGCAGCTCCGCCACTTCCCCCGGCAGACCGGCGGATCTATCGGTGAGGTTGACGACAACAAGAATCGTATCGTCGCCGCTGGTGCGGGTGAAGGCATATACCTGCTCGTCATCGGCAGCGACCAGATTCCACTCGCCCGTCGCGACGGTGGCGCTGTTGTGGCGCATGGCGATGAGCTTCTTGTAGAAGCCGTACACGGAATCCGGATCGTCGAACTCCTCGGCCGCGTTGATCTCCACATGGTTCGGATTCACGCCGATCCACGGTTCCGTCGCCGCGTCGGCCGCGGTGAAGCCGGCGTACCTGGAAGCGTCCCACTGCATGGGAGTGCGCGAATTGTCCCGTCCGATGAGCGCGAGGGCCGCCATCATGGACTCGGGCGACTGGCACCTGGCCTCCTCCACGCGCTGGCGGTAGGCGTTGATGGCCTCCAAGTCGCGGTACTGGCCGAGCTCGGTGAAATGGGCGTTGGTCATGCCCAGCTCCTCGCCCTCATAAATGTAGGGGGTGCCACGGTGCATGTGCAGCAGCATGCCGAACGCCTTGGCGCTCAACTCGCGCGACTCGCGGTCAGAGTCGTTACCCCAACGGGACACGACACGCGGCTGGTCGTGGTTGCAGAAGAACAGGCTGGCCCAGCCAGCGTTCCTCACGGCCTCCTGCTGTCTGCTCATTCTATCTTGAAGTTTTTTAGGAACAAAAGCGTGTGTATCCCATTTTGATTCGGGGGATTGATCGATACTGACGTGGTCGAACAGGAACAGCATGTCGAGTTCCTTGTGGGCTGGATTGGTGATGAACTCGTTGCGTTCCGGAGTGATGCCCGGCGCCTCGCCGACGTTCATGTAGCCCTCACGGCCCTCGAACACCTCACGGCGCATTTCGGCGAGGAACTCGTCGAGCCGCGGACCATCGGAACAGAACGGGCTCGCGTTCGTGTATCCCTCTTCGCCTATCTCTCCTTCGGACAGTTCCGAGTCGACCTCTCCAGGCAGCCGTCCGTGGCTATCGAGATGTTTCGAGATCAAGGTGATCACGTCCATGCGGAAGCCGTCGATGCCGCGATCCATCCACCAGTTCATCATCCTGTACACGGCCTTGCGAACCTCCGGATTCTCCCAATTCAGATCCGGCTGCTTCCTGGAGAACTGGTGGAGGTAGTACTCGCCGCGCTTCGGATCGTACTGCCAAGCGGAACCGCCGAAATACGAACCCCACCGGTTCGGCTCGGCGCCCGGAGTGCCCGGCTCGTGGCCCGGCCTGGCCGGACGCCACCAATACCAGTCGGCATGCGGGTCGTCCCTGTCGCGGGAGGCCTGGAACCAGGCATGCTCGTCGGACGTGTGGTTGACCACCAGATCCATCACGATCTTCAGACCGCGCCTGTGCGCCTCGGCGAGCAGCTCGTCCATGTCCTCCAACGTGCCGAACAGCGGGTCGATGTCCTGGTAGTCGGAGATGTCGTAGCCGTTGTCGTCCTGCGGCGACCTGTAGACCGGGGACAGCCACAGCACGTCCACGCCAAGATCAGCCAAATAATCGAGACGGCTGGTGATGCCCTTCAGGTCGCCGATGCCGTCGCCGTTCGTGTCCTGGAAGGAACGCGGGTAGATCTGGTAGACCACCGCGTTGGCCCACCACGGGTTCGGGGTCGCGCCGTTGGAACGCACGGCGTCGGGAAGGACGGAACGATTGAAATCAGTCATATCTTGTTTCCTTATTAAATCAAGTTCTTCATCAACGCGATGCTATGGATCCACGTTGCCTATACACGGGATGAATCAATGTTGCTTTTTCCTTTCCCTTTAGAGTTCCATCCATGAGCCGAACAAGCATGCTCATGCCCAGTTGACACAACTCTGCTGGCATTAAGGGAAATTCATCTATCCTCAGACGCTTGCCTATGGAATCTGTATATGTTCCCGCTGAAATCAGCGAAAGATCTTGAGGAATCTTCATTCCACGCTGCCGCGTCGCAGCAACAAGATTATTAAGGAACAATGGGCCGCCTTGAGTCACAATTGCTGTGTTCTCACTCGAGATGAACCTCTCAAGTAGGTTTTCGGCAGCATCGAAATCATCCTCGTCGGTAAACTCTTCATCTATATGAATCTTGTATCGCGCAGCAGCATCATGCATTGATGCCCTGAGTCGAATGAGGTAATTTGCACCTCCATTTCGTTCGTAATCAATTTCCTTCCCCCCTGCAAACAGAATTCTGCTGTGCCCATTACGACAAAGCGTTTGCATGATCATTTCACCCATTTCAATAAAATCGGTATCAATGCATGGCACATTTATTTCATTCATAGGATGTCCAATAGAAATGAGCGGAATACTTGAAAGCTGAGCTAATTCAATTCGGGGATCATTCATAGTCACATCCATAAGAGCGACACCATCCACCATCCCAGTATCGATGATAGAGCGAAGCTGCTCATCTCCTGTTTCCTCAGTCAACAGCAACGTTTCATAGCCAAGTTGCCTGGCCGCTTTGAGAAAATTTAGAAAATAAGCACAATAGTTGGTATAGCTGGTGGAATCATGGACGGGCGAACTCAGCGCGACGAAATGAGTCTCACCACTCAACGGAGCTGAACCACCGTTTTTCGCCAAGTAACCAAGTTCCCGCGCAGCTTGCAATACCCTCCGACGGGTATTTGCCCCTATGGGACGTTTCCCTGTCATCACATAGGAAACCGTGCTTATGGAAACTCCTGCGAGAGCCGCCACGTCCTTGATTCCAGCCATTGTTATCCTTATTCGTTCACAGTAAAGCCTTGGCTCTTTCCTTGCTCAACGAGCTTGTCCTGCCAAGCCTTCACACCTTCCTTCATTGTGGTCTGTCCCATGTAAGCCGCCCCGACAGTGTCGGTGAAAACGCTTCGTGCATAAACGTCATAGGGCAGAAATTCGAACTTAGATGTGACACGCTTCGCAGCCTCGGCGAATTCAGCATTGAACTTCTCACCGCCAAAATAATCCACCGTGTCTCCATCGGAGTTCACCATAGTAGTCTGGCTAAGGAATTTATCGTTAGACATGGTCTTCAAATCAGCAGGAAAACCACCTTGGTCCACACGGGACATGATGGCATCAGAATTAGTGCTGGCAAATTCCATAAACTTGTACGCAGCATCCGCATTCTTGGATGACGACATCAGGGCAAGGGAGGAGCCGCCGTTCTCAGAACTTACCTTCTCGCCGGCGTTCCACGTTGGCATTTGAGCAATTCGCCACTTTCCAGCACCCTCCGAAGCATTGTTTAAAAACATGCCGGGAGCCCATGCAGCAGATATCACGCTCGCAAATTCTCCGGAACCAACTGAACGATACCAATCATCAGAACTATCTTTTGTCTTCGTTTCGATTAGTCCTTCATCAATCATCTTTTGCCAGAAGTCACAGAATTTCTGCACTCCTTTATCAGTAGTGAGTTTGACGGTAACCTTGGTGCCGTCTTTAGATGTGGAATATGGGTGTCCACCTGCTTGCCAGACCATTGCATTGAAGAATCCGGCGTTCCCTGGATCATTAGTAATATATGAACCAATCTGCTTAATCTTCTTTGCATCTTGATAGAACTCATCCCAAGTACTTGGCGGCTCAGAAATGCCAGCTTTGTCAAATACCTCTTTGTCATAGTAAAAAGCCATTGGTCCAGAGTCGACTGGCATACCATACATACCGCCATTGAAATTCACTGCATTCCAAGTACCTGGGGTATAGAAATCCTTATATTTGGCAGTCCCATAGTCATTCAGATTTTTAAGAGAGCCCTTAATTACATACTCAGGAATCGCAAAATATTCAATCATGGCTATATCCGGAATTCCACTGCCAGCTTCCAAAGCATTATTCAGAGCTTTGTATTCATCTTTACTACTACCGGCATTGGTAAATTTGATGACAATGTTAGGGTTTTTCTTCATGAAAACCTTAGCATTAGCTTTAAGATTGTTATCCCAAGCCCAAACATTAACAACCGTCTTACCGCTCCCATCGGGAGTTTCCGACTGAGTTGTTCCACACGCTGCCAATGGAACAACCATCGCCGCAGCACCGCAGAGAGCAATTATTTTTCCTAACGAGAACCTCATTGTTTCCCTTTCTTTCTATTGAGCAGCAGTGGCATGATCCTTGCTTTTGGCGCCCTTGCTTGTAGTCTGCATCTTAAAACCGAAGGATTATGACTGACAAATAATTTCGATGATTTCGACGATTTCAATAATCAAGGCACTCACCATAACAGACATGCGCGGCTGCATCACGCAACGGCCAACACAATTGATGATCCATTGTCTAAAGAACGAGAAAGTCACATTAGCGAATACTCCACTGAGACCAACGGTAGCAGCCGCACCGCCACCGACAATGGCCCCTCAAGCGGCGCATACAAAACCCATGGAGGGGCACAGGTTACGGAGATATGCAATGACTCCCGGCCCATTAAACCTATAACGTAAATCAACAGCGATGTCGCCAATAACAGCTCTGCTATATATTTCCATCAACAAATTGCCTGGAATATGTGCCAAATTGCAACCCCGGCGGTTCAGCTATCATGCGCTGAACCATCAACTTCGTAGGCCCTCACACGATACAGTCACGCGTGCCTGTTCTGGTGAGTGCCTTGATTATTGAAATCGTCGAAATCATCGAAATTATTTGTCAGTCATAATCCTTCGGTTTTAAGATGCAGACTACAAGCAAGGGCGCCAAAAGCAAGGATCATGCCACTGCCGTTCAATAGAAAGAAAGGAAAAAGAATACCATCAGGTGTCCTCGAAGGCATGAACCGTACCGCCCGATCATCGAAATCTGAATTTCTTCAGTCCAACGATCGGGATGCGATTCATCAAGGCTCCACCGTGGAGTGAAAGTACAGGCGCGAAAGGGATGCTTTCCCATCCACACCTGTTTCACACTCGGAAATCTTTGCGCGGCAATCAAAAACAATCAAAAAATGTCTCGAAGGAGAGAATGATGTCAGCGACGGAAGTTGTTGCCAATATGCCACTGCATTCGGCAACCGTGCGTGTCAATAAACACAAGGCGGATTGGCGTGGTTGGAAGTTTATGTGGCCGTTCGCGTTGGTGTTCGTGTTCGTGTTCATCGTGCCGATCGTGTACGCCGTTTATATTTCGTT